>TARA_R110000787_G_scaffold98664_6_pt1 | contig 71960 bp, 71 predicted proteins | sample TARA_R110000787 | Tara Oceans TARA_R110000787 (sample SAMEA4397920) | marine metagenome | biome: Polar Biome; feature: [DCM] deep chlorophyll maximum layer (ENVO:01000326); material: water (ENVO:00002006), including particulate matter (ENVO:01000060) such as... | depth 35 m | reverse complement strand
CTCAAGTCCGATATCTGTTAGAGGAAAAAAAGGACGCGTTTAACGTTATATCGAACGATCCCCAATTACTGAAGGATTTGGAATCTATGGGGATCGATAATGAAACTATAAAAAATCAGCTTTCTTTGCTCAATGGCTATCGGGAGGTTCATGATATCATCGAAAAAATGCCTCTTTTTTTCATGGAACTCCATGCGCACGATGACGAGTTACAAGTTGTTCGATACCCAACCAAAATGAAACTTGAATCAGGCGGTGCTACAGCCAAAGCGATACGTAAACACCTACCGCTTAACTATGCTCCAAATTATGTCGATGTTCGGACATTGGTACAGTCTATTGATTTACCTAGTGAGTTCAGCATTCAACCAAGCAATCTACAAATTGAATCTTCTGGATACTGGAAAAATCTTCCGATGGATAAAGTTGGGGCAGATAAATCTGGTAACCCAGTACAAGGTAAAACTTGGGTTGAATCACAAAAGTCTTGGTATGAAGGGACAGGGATTGAACCAAAAATTCAGAAACCGATATCAATCGAAATTGTAGACGGAGATGCAATAGGGTTTATCTACGTGCTAAGGAATGCACAACACCCTCGTAATACGTTTAAGATTGGATTCACTACCAAAGCATCAGAGAAACGGGCTCAAGGATTGGCAGCAACTAGTGGTCAACCAGATGGATTTGAGGTAGTACAAGATTGGAAAGTTAAGAATCCACGAGCAATAGAAAGAGAAGTACACTTGAGGCTGAAAGCTCATAGAGTAAATAAAAATAGAGAATTTTTCAGGCTAAACTATAAACTCATTCGAGAATGCGTTGAAAAAGTAATTACAGAAGCTGCAGCCGAGATTGCCTGAAGTATCCTCAGGTTACGAAGGCTCATACAATATCCCATCGCTCCTAGCCGCGGGACCTTGTGCAGGGCGTCCTACAGTTCGCGCTCAGATCACTGGACTGAGCAGTTGGATTAATGGACCTCGAAACGAGTTTAGGGTGACGGAGGTAATATAGTCCCGTGATAAGATTCAATCCCGGTATTACCGATACAAAAACCTCACTTTTTTGATACCCTCCTCCCAACCCACAACAGCAGGAAGCCCCACCATGACCACTCCCCAACAAACCCACCGCCAGGGCCACTGCCTCTGCGGCGCCATCACCATCACCGCCACACAGGCCGCCAGCCATGTCGATGCCTGTCATTGCCGGATGTGCCGGCGCTGGGGTGGCGGGCCGTTTGTCGAGATTGATTGCGGGACGGATGTGCTGATCGACGGGGCGGAGCGGATGACCGTCTACAGCTCGTCGGAATGGGCGGAGCGGGCCTTTTGCGGGGATTGCGGCTCCCATCTCTTCTATCGGCTGAAGGGCACGGGCGAGCATATGGTCTGCGCCGGGCTGTTCGACGACGCGACCGACAAGGATGGCACCCTGACCCTGCGGCGGCAGGTGTTTATCGACGAGAAGCCGTCTTATTACAGCTTTGCCGGGGAAAGCGAAAAGCTGACCGGCGCCGAGCTGTTCGCGATGATCGAGGGCGAGCAGGAATAGGAACTCCAGTCCGGTTCGTGCCGGGTCCTTCGACAGGCTCAGGACGAACGGTGGGGATGGACGCGACATGTACCAAGGGCCATATTTTGGGCCACCGCCATCCGCGATAGACAGTCTTCACAGGATGGAGACTATCGCATGATATTATCGACCGGACAGAGGCTGGCGCTTTGCACCCTGCCGATTGCCCTGCTCGGCGCCTGCGCCGGTTCGCCCGGCCCCGTCGGCAATAACGCGGTGCCGGAACCGGCCAAGGCGGTGGAACTGGATCGCTATCTCGGCAAATGGTTTGAAATGGCCCGCTATGAAGCGCCGTTCCAGAAAGACTGCGAGGGCGTGACCGCCGATTATGCGCTGCGCGAGGACGGAAAGATTTCCGTCGTCAACAGCTGCACCAGGGACGGCAAGCTGACCACCGCCGACGGCAAGGCGAAGATCGTCGAGGGCAGCGGCAATGCGAAGCTGAAAGTATCCTTTTTCGGGCCGTTTTACGGCGACTACTGGATACTCGACCGGGCCGATGATTATGGCTGGGCGATCGTCGGCGAACCGAGCGGGCGCTATCTGTGGATGCTGACGCGGCAGGCGCAGCCCGATGCCGCGACCCGGGCGCTGATCGAGGCGCGGGTCAGGGAGCTTGGCTATGACTGGAATCTGGTGCGGGTGACCGACCAGAGCTGAGAAGAACGGCGCGCGGGGAACCATCTGGCGGCTCGCGCATTATTTGATTGAGCAGGCGGGCTTTGTCGCGGCCAATCCAACGGGCCGGCTATCCGGCGAGACAGAAGGAGAATATCATGGGTGAACTTCTAGACCGGTTGAAGGGCAATGTGAACGAAGCCGTCGGCAAAGCGAAACGCAAGAGCAGCGACCCCGAGGTCCGCGCCAAGGGCGCGATGCAGGAAATCAAGGGCAAGGCCCAGCAGGTCAAGGCCTCGCTGAAGGCCGAGCGGTCGAAAAATATCGAATAGTTTGCCCCAGGGCACTAGCTGGCGCCCCTTGCCCCCAAGGGTAGCGCCAAACGAGAAGCCGGCCCTGCGGGGGGCCGGCTTTTTTATTTTGTGGTGGCGGAGATAGCGGTGGCGGGGCGCATTCTCGGCCGCCCTCGCTACGTTCGTGCTGAGCTTGTCGAAGTACGAGTGGGAATAGCCACCCGCCTCATAGACGCTGCCCTTCGACAAGTTCAGGGCGAACGGATTTCTTCGGCTCGACAGACTCACGAACGGTGGATGTGGACACGCCCTGCTCTCGCCCCGACCAGTCCGTTCGTGCCGAGCCTGTCGAAGCGCGAGTGGGAATAGCCTTGCCTCGTCGCCCCCCTCCTCCGCCGGAGCGCCAGTCCGTTTTTATTGAGCGCCAACCCGTGATTGCGGCGGGAACAAACCGCCTGTTCGCGGCTTGTATAGACTGTGCAGGCAACAACGCCGGCATCCCCCACCGGCCGGACAACCGGCCACAACAGAAGGACCATGAAAATGGGCGAACTCGTAGACAAAGTAAAAGGCAATGTGAACGAAGCCGTTGGCAAGGCCAAACAGAAAAGCAATGACCCCGAGACCCGCGCCAAGGGTGCGGCTCAGGAAACCAAGGGCAAGGCCCAGCAAGTCAAGGGCTCCGTCAAGGGCGCTCTCGGCGACAAGGTCTAGCCTCTCCCCCTCCCTGAACCCGGCCCTGCCCGCTCTCCCCCCCTTTGCCCTAGGCGAGCAGTGCCAGAAAAGAAGCCGTCCCTCCGGGGGCGGCTTTTTTGTTGGGGGGTGTTGGGAAGGTGGTGGGTGGTGGATTTGATCCGGGCTTGGGTGCATCCACGGCACACCGTCCGTTCGTGCTGAGCTTGTCGAAGCACGGTGGGAATAGCTGACATTGCCCTTCAGACGGCTGTCCTTCGACAGGCTCAGGACGAACGGGGGTTTAACGCTCCAATATGTTACGAACAGGCCTCGACATAGCCCAGCACCGGCATCGTGCCGACGTGGATCTGGCTGACCTTGCCGTCGCTGCCGATTTCGAAGCGCAACGCGGCGTCGCCGTTGTCAGCATTGGGGGCGGTCAGATATTTGCCCGGCGCGTCGACATATTTGTGCGGCGTGGCGGGAAAGGGGAAATATTGTTTTACCGATGCTTCGCTCGCCCCGGGACCAATGCCCTCGGCCAGCCTGACCTTCGAGCCCTGGCTTATCGAGATGCGGCGCACCTTGCCCTCTTCGACAATCGCATAAGTATCGGGATAATCGGGCGAGGATAGCACCCGGCACATGTCCGAAGCCTGCGCGCCCTCAGCGCGCCAGCGGCTGCCGGAGGGCACCGCCTGCCCAATGCGCAGATCGCCAAGACCGGCGAGCGTGAGGGTGTTTGCCGACGGCACCGGATCAATAGCGGGGGCAGTCTTCTCCGGAGCCATCGGCGTAGCGGGCGTCACAGAAACAGTCTCTTCCGCGGCCGGGTCGGAGGAGGACTGCGATGAACAGGCCGCCAGCAACGCAAGCGGCACCAGAGAGAGGGTTTGTTTCATCTTGGGGTTACGCGGGAGTGGGGGAAAGGTTGCAACCATCACGGCGTGGAATACCTGATTGTTGGTAGCATTCTATAGCATTTCGATAAATTGAATTGGTACCGTAAGCCCAGAATGACCCAACTGCGTTTTCAACATAAAGGATTAAACAAAGTTATCCGCTAAGAAGAGTACGAAAAGTCAGGTTTATTCTGGGTCCGCATGGCTGTGTTTGCTTGTTGATTCCGTGTTTCCAAAAATGTTGTGTTTTTCCTTTCATCAACAAAACGGTTCCTGCTTCTAGAGGTATCTTTTGAAGTGGAATTTCCTTATTATTTTTGTGCTTCATCAGAAATGTCCGCGTCGCACCAAAAGTGAGCGACGCGATGACAGGGTTTTTACCGAGCTCTTTTTCATCATCGCTATGAAATCCCATACTGTCATTTTGATCCCGATAAAGGTTCAAAAAAACCGCATTGAACGTCGCATCAGTACAATCTTCTATCCGTCGTTTGATTTCACGAAGCAAATCGGTCCAAGGCAAAGGGTGCATAGATATGCCAGAATAATCGTACTGCTTTCCAGGGTCGCCATAAAGAGCGACGAGCCTTGGTTGTTTATGTTCCTTACCATAAACTCTTACGTTTTCCTGTCTCCACTTAGTCTGATCATTGAGCTTACGCATGATCGCATCGTAACCGATCGGCATTTCGATTTCGTGCAAAATTGATACATCAGCGTCCGGGATATCGATAGGCGTAAATTGCCGATCAAGCGAAAACAAATCTCTCACGTCAAACCCTAACTAACAGTTTGGACAAAGCATCACTCGTCAGATGGGGCGTCGCGTCAAAATCTTCGATATATTTTTCGTAGGTCACTCCAAAGTCCAAATCCACAGCAACTTTCTGAATACACTCATTCTTCTGACTCGCTTTACCAAGGCCTGTCACATATTTGCGGGTCTCATTGAAAAAATAGTAGAAGCTAGAAGCATTGCTGTCATTGTAGAATATTTTTGAACCGCTATCGATAGTTTTATACAGCTCTCTCATGCACTCCAAAACGTCATTTTTCTCAGGAATGGAACAAAGCTCAGATATCACAAAGCTCAAGACCAACAGATCGTCGCCTGCTAGCGAAACCTTACTGCAAGCCCGTCGATCACTCAAATCTAATGTGTCAAACGCAAATTCAATTGGAATTAACTCCGAAAGTTCTTCGATCAAGAAACTACAGGGATGCTCCCAATGCTTGTCTTTATCAAAAACCCAATACTTTAGAGCACTCACTTTTTCACCATTCGTTGGGTCTAGAAGATATTTTACTATTCCGGCGATCTCGCTGCCTGGCCCGCCGCCTAAACTCGTGATTTTGGCCTCTTCACTTTCAAATATCGGCATTCCGAGTGCAGCACGATGTTGCATCAACAACTGGTATGTAAACTCTGCTCGTCCAATCGCATAAGCGAAAACATACGCGGCCTGAGTAGACAATTCACTATAATCGATAGCTTGCCTTTGACTTTCAGTAAGGTTTTCGTAAGCAATTCGGAGACCTTCGAGGCTATCTGCAACCTTGCCCTCCCATCTATCCTCCCACTGCTCACCCCCTTGTTGGTCTAGGCTGTAAAGCAATTTTTCGAAAATCTCTTCTATCACGCCATCTCTCCGATTGTTCTACTTATGTTCTCATATAGTATGCAGCAATGCAAGCTAAAGCATGAGACTTCCAAACCTCAATCTTCAGTAAACCAATATACCCATTCGGTGCTGTTCTTAATAATCTCGAAGCACGGCGACACTACAGAATAGAAGCGGATTTTCTCCCTTCACTCCCCTCGCCGCTGCGCCACAATCTTGATCTCGACCACGCCGTCCGCCTCGTAGAGCGCGCTGATGCCGATCGCGGTCCAGGTGGGGAACGGGGCTTTGATGTAGAGGTTCTTGACCTCGACCATTTCGTTGATCGAGCTTTGCAAGTCGGTGTGATAGCTGGTCAGGTCGACGACATCGTCCCAGCCGACTCCGGCCCGTTCCAGCGTCCGGCCGATGCGGTCGAAGGCGCGGGTGAAGGCGGGTTTCAGGTCGCTCTCTCCGGGCTCTGGCGTAACGATCACGCCGGACAGATAGACGTTGTCTCCGGCGATCACAGCATCGGCGTAGCCAACAGCCGACTGGAACGCGAGACTCTCGGCATCCTCCGGCATGAGGACGTCTTTTGCGTCCTTCGCCTGTAGCGGAGCGGTCATGGCCAGCAGTGGCAGGACCATCAGAAATTTGTACATATTGTTTCCCCCTTCGGCTTTACCGACTCGCTGGCGGAAAAGGCCAGCCGTTGCAGGGGGTTATACTGCGCTCTTCGGCTGGATGTCGTCAAGCTGTGGGGTGCGGGTGCGGTTTTCGGGGTGTGCATGATATTCGCTCGTCATCCTGAACTCGTTTCAGGATTCCGTGAGAATGTGCACTGCCGCCCGAGGTCCTGAAACAAGTTCAGGATGACGAACATCTTTAATTCAGGATGACGATGGTCTTTGGTTCAGCATGATCAGGCCTGCTCAAAATGAGGAGAGCTGATCATTCAAGCGGAGGAATCCATCTCATGTCCATAATCCGCATAAATCTTCAATATTCCTTCCGCGCTGATACCGAGTCTTTGAGCAACAGCCAGCGGATGATTATCGTCCGCAATCTCAAAAGTCGGGCATTGGCGGCCAGGTTGCGGATAGACCGAGCATTCAAAAGGGATTTTTTCGGTATAGCCGCGTATCCAAGTTGAAAACCAACCAAACCAAGGGCCGTCTTCAACATATTCACCATCATCAAAACCATCGACATAGATATCAAAATTTTTCCGCGACAGAGTGGACCAACTGCCAAAACCGAATTTTTCCGCCACGCCATGAACCGGAATTTCCAGCACCCCGCGAACGAAAAAATATTCCCCCTCCAGCACGCAAAAATCTTCCGAAAGGAAGTTGCCTTCAAACCGGATCGCAGAGTTTCCCTCTACCGGAAGATCCTTGCTGCACTGATCAGGACGATCCGATGCCAGATCGAACATACCTTTATGCTCTAAATCGCATTGGGAGCATTTCCACGATCCACCATTCAATATTTCAACAGCAGAAGGCTTACGACCAAATAGACGCGGTAGTTTCACTCAGCCGGTTCAACTTTTGGCTCGCTCACCTCATCTTCCGGCAAATACAAGCGATCCCCCTTGTCCTTATAAACCTTGGCCATCTCGCGCATGCCTTCTTCCGCTGCGGCCTTGCTGGCTGCCGCCGTATCGGCACCCAGTTTCTCACTAGCGATGAAGCCTTCGGCGCTCTGGTTCTGCTTGCTGGCGAAGTCGCGGACCTCTTGCGAGATTTTCATGCTGCAGAATTTCGGGCCGCACATCGAGCAGAAATGCGCGGTTTTCGCGCCTTCTGCTGGCAGCGTCTGGTCATGATATTGCATCGCGGTTTCGGGGTCGAGGCTGAGGTTGAACTGGTCGCGCCAGCGGAACTCGAAGCGGGCTTTTGACAGCGCATCGTCGCGGACCTGAGCCGCGGGGTGGCCCTTGGCGAGATCGGCGGCGTGGGCGGCCAGTTTATAGGTGATCACGCCGACTTTTACGTCGTCGCGGTCGGGCAGGCCGAGATGCTCCTTAGGCGTGACATAGCAGAGCATCGCGGTGCCATACCAGCCGATCTGGGCGGCGCCGATGCCGCTGGTGATATGGTCATAGCCGGGCGCGATGTCGGTTGTGAGGGGGCCGAGCGTGTAGAAAGGCGCCTCGCCGCAGACCGCGAGCTGCTTTTCCATATTTTCCTTGATCTTGTGCATCGGCACATGGCCGGGTCCTTCGATCATCACCTGCACGTCGGACTTCCACGCGCGGTGGGTCAGTTCGCCGAGCGTATAGAGTTCGGAGAATTGCGCTTCGTCATTGGCGTCGGCAATCGAGCCGGGGCGCAGGCCATCGCCGAGGCTGTAGGCGATGTCGTAGGCCTTCATGATCTCGGTGATGTCGTCGAAATGTTCGTAGAGGAAGCTTTCCTTGTGGTGCGCGAGACACCATTTCGCCATGATCGATCCGCCGCGGGAGACGATGCCGGTAACGCGCTTGGCCGCCATCGGCACATAAGGCAGACGGACGCCGGCGTGGATGGTGAAATAGTCGACGCCCTGCTCGGCTTGCTCGATCAGGGTATCGCGGAAAATTTCCCAGGTCAGGTCCTCGGCGACGCCGCCGACTTTTTCCAGCGCCTGATAGATTGGCACGGTGCCGATCGGCACGGGGCTGTTGCGGATGATCCATTCGCGGGTGTCGTGGATGTTGCGGCCGGTGGACAGATCCATGACCGTGTCGGCGCCCCAGCGGATCGACCAGACCATCTTGTCGACTTCGTTGGCGACGTCGGAGGCTACCGCGCTATTGCCGATATTGGCGTTGATCTTGACGAGGAAATTGCGTCCGATCGCCATCGGTTCGGATTCGGGGTGGTTGATATTGTTGGGGATGATCGCCCTGCCCCTTGCGATTTCGTCGCGGACGAATTCGGGCGTGACATAGTCGGGGATCGACGCGCCGAAGCTTTCGCCGTCGCGCTTATATTCCTTGAGCCGCTCGCGCCCGAGATTTTCGCGCTCGGCGACATATTCCATTTCCGGGGTGATGATGCCCTGACGCGCATAATGCATCTGGGAGACGTTGGCGCCCGCTTTCGCCCGCAGCACTTTGCGGCGGACATTGGGGAAAGGCGCAACGCCGCCGGAGCGGTCGGGGCCGAGCTGGCCATTGTCTTCCGGCTTGATCTCGCGCTGGTCGACTTCCTCGACATCGCCGCGCGCCTTGATCCACGGGCTGCGCAATTCGTTGAGGCCGGTCTTGATATCGATCAGGGCTTCGGGGTCGGTGTAAGGCCCGCTGGTGTCATAGACCCGGATCGACGCTTCGCCGCCCTCGAGATGAATCTCGCGCATCGCGACGCGGATGCCTGAACCGCTGTGCGCCGCGACATGGACTTTTTTCGAGCCACTGATCGGGCCTGTGGTCACACCAATTTCGGTCTTTGCTGGAAGGTCAGCCATAATATTCTGCTTTCTGTAGGGGTTAAACTTGGAGCCGGAGAAGACCGGCGAAAATTGCGGCGAAGCCGAAGACGATCGCGAAGATCGCCCAGGCGCGTGATCCGTTGGCCATCATGCGGCTGGCGAGCCCCATGAACCAGTCGCCGACCGCGAGGATCAACAGCCCCTCGACCACGATCCAGCCGCCGATGACGGTGATCAGGATCGACAGCCAGTCGGCCGGATTGAACGGATTGACGAGATAGATGGTGGCGCCGAGAGTCAGGACGAACAGGCCGGTGAGAAATTGCAAGGCGCTGGTCGTCTGGACCTCGCGGACCATTTTCGACCAGAATCCGGGATTGCGGAATTCGCCGACGCCGGCGGCCAGACCATAAAGGCCAAAGAATAGGGTGATCCACCCGGTGATATCGCCTGCACTGCCCATCGCCTCTCTCCTTCTGTCCTGAGGGAGAAAGAGCGTGTCGGGATAACCGGATGACCGCTCCCTCCCTACGCCGGTGAGCCCGCATCTGCGGGGCCGGATCAGGTTCTGCGGGTCGGGCGACGTTACGCGCCCCTCTCAGTCAAACGACTCCCCGGGGAATGGCCGGATGGTAGAGCGAAGCGGGGAGCAGGTCCAGTGAAGTTTACAGACCGAGGTCGCTCAATCCCGGATGGTCGTCGGGGCGGCTCCCCTGGGGCCAGTGGAACAGTCGGTCCGAGGCGCCAATCAACCGATCATTAATGCTGGCGTGACGCCAGGCCATCAGGCCATTGGCATCAAATTCCCAATTTTCATTGCCGTAGGAGCGCCACCATCGGCCAGCCATATCCCGGGATTCATAGGCAAAGCGCACCGCTATCCGGTTCCCGGAAAAGGCCCATAGTTCCTTGATCAGTCGATATTGCTGTTCCTTCTCCCATTTCATATGGAGAAAATCCACGATCTCGGCCCGTCCCTTGAGAAAAATATCGCGGTTTCGCCAAACGCTGTCGGCTGTGTACGCGAGCGCGACCTTCGCCGGGTCGCGGCTGTTCCAGCCATCTTCGGCACCGCGCACCTTCTGGATCGCCGTTTCCCGGGTAAAAGGCGGCATCGGGGGACGCTGTTCAGTCACACCGTAACTCCTCAAGCAAACGGGGTAGCAAATTCCACCCGCGCACCGCCCGGGATGGCACAGATGAAATGGCGGACCGCGGAGCCTTCGCCCATCGGACAGGGACCAAATTCGATTGCGACGCCCGGCCATGCCCTGACCCGGTCGAACACGGTTGTAAGCGCCGCTTTATCGGCGACGCCGATAGCGAGATGGTGGAGACCGATATTCTTCTTGCGGTCGAAAGGCGTGGCGGTTTCCGGATCGCTCACTTGCCAGAGCGTGATCAGGGTCGAACCGTCGGAAACAAAATGGGCGGGATAGTCGGCCGCGCCGCCCGCCACTTCATATCCAAGTGCATCGCGAAAGAAATCGCGCGCCGCATCGATGTCGGGAAGGGCGAGACCGACATGGTGCACGCCGGTGGTCAGGGGATTGGTCATGTTCATTCTCCTTGTTCAGGGTTTAACGGGGATTGTCCGGCGCGCAGTTGCGCGACTTCGGCTCTCAGCTGTTCAAGCTCAGCGGTCAGCGGCGCTACTGCCGACGCGACCTCCGCTTCGGTGAAGCGCGGGGTGATAAACTGCGGGCAATTCCAGTCGAAGCCGATTACGTCGATGAGATAAATGCGTTCGACTACTGTCTTGTCGTCCACATTGATCAGGGAGGTGACCAGCGCCGGGTCTTCAGCCACTTCGACAATCCTGGCCTTGCCCAAAATCTTCAGGCGGCGCCTGTTGGGATAGTCCATCAAGAACAGCGACACCCGCGGCTCGGTCTGCAGGTTGCTGGTGCTGATATATTGTTTGTTGCCGCGATAATCGGCGAATGCCAGACGATTGCCGTCGAGCAATTTGAGGAAACCGGCGGGACCACCGCGATGCTGGACATAGGGCCAGCCGTCGGCGGTCACGCTGGCGATATAGAAACTGTCGCGCGCGGCGAGGAACATCGCTTCCTTCTTGCCGAGCAGATCGGGGCCGCCGTCGCCGCCCTCTTCCATCCGGGCATAGGCGCCACGCGATCCGGCCTCCTCCTGCATCGCCCGCGCGGCATCGGTAAAAAGCGTCCGGATATAGTTTTGTGCCATCACATGCTCCTGTTGCTGCGGTCGGGAACTTCCTGAGTCGGGGGGGAATGAAGCTCGACCGACCGCGCAGTACAGGTGATAGTCCATTGCCTGACTGGTGATAATATTATATATTTGAACTACACTATTCCATATCTGGTAATAATAATGGACCGATTGCAGACTCTCGAAATGTTCATTGCGGTCGCCGATCAAGGCGGTTTTTCCGCGGCGGCGAAGCTGCTGCGGGTATCGCCCCCGGCGGTAACCCGCGGTATCGGCGAACTGGAAGGCCGGCTGGGGGTTTCGCTGTTCCACCGGTCCACCCGTGCCGTGTCGCTAACCGACGACGGCGCGAGCTTTCTTCCCAGGGCACGACAAATCCTGGCAGATATTCAGGACGCCGAGCGACAGGTCTCCGGCGGTCAGAGCGAACCACGCGGGCAATTTTACGTCACCGCGCCGGTGATGTTCGGACGCCTGCATGTGCTGCCGGTCATCGCAATGATGCTGGAACAATATGCGCAGCTCGACGTCCGGATGATGCTGATCGATCGCAATGTGCGGATGGTTGAAGAGGGCATCGACGTCGCCGTCAGGATCGGGCCGCTTACCGACAGCAGTCTGCTGGCAGTGCCGATCGGCCTTGTCCGAAAGAAACTGGTGGCCAGCCCAGCTTATCTTGCCAAACACGGCCATCCTGAAAAGCCGTCAGACCTCTCGCGGCATCAGACCATCGGCACGACGGGGCCGCGCGCGATGGGCGAATGGCGTCTGGACGACAAGCGGATAAGAACCGAACCCCGCCTGCTGCTCAATACGATGGATGCCACGGTTGCCGCCGCAGAAGCCGGACTGGGGATCGCCAATTTGCTCAGCTATCAGGTCGAGGAAGCGATCCGGCAGGGTAAGTTGACAGAGGTGCTGAAACCCGTCGATCCGCAACTGTTGCCGGTCAACCTGTTGTTCGAAAGCACCCGGCGCGGTTTGCCGGCCACCCGCATTTTTATCGACGCGATGAAGAGCCGGGCGACGGATCAGGGGCTGACCGGTCTGGACGGCGCTTAAAAAGTATAGCCTATGCCAATCGCGCCAAACCACTGGTCCGCGCTGCCGCGGATCGAAGTGACCGGCGAGCGTTTCGGATCGCCGAGCAGCCGCGAATAGCTGCCGAGAAAGATCAGGCCGAAGCCGCCGTTGGTGGCGTCGCCATCAAGGTCGACCGCGGTCAGCATCGTAGCGCCGACATTCTTCCAGCCGCTGTCAGCGGTGAAAGTCGGCAGACCACTCGCCGCCGAACCGGCGGGGGAAATGCTGAAATAATAATCGGCATAATTGTCATCGACATATTCGCCGCTGATCGCGAGGCTGGTGATGACACCGCGGCTAAGCGGGGTAAAATAGGTCAGGCTGGGGAAGACGACCATGCCGTCATGCGCGCCGGCAACATCCCAGCGCAGATCGACCTGAGCCGTCAGCGAGTCATAGGGATTGAGCACACGGTTGACCTGAACACCCGCAAATGGCCCCACTTCGACGGCGAAGTCGAGCTTGCCGAGCGAACGGACCACCGGATCCTTGATCGAATTCTGCCGGTCGAAACGCGCCCGGACAACCGGACCGAATATCAGGTCGACTTTCGCGCCTTTCCGATCCGGAATAAAGTCGAGCGCAATGCCCGGTCCGCGCGGCTGGAAATCGACACCGCGAAAACTGCCCAATATCACCGGCAGCGGAGAAACAGCGTAATTGTCCGAACCCTCGTAGCTGGGGCCAGCGGCGATACCGATGCCTGCGGTCAGATAATCGCCATCAAAGACGGAGCTTTCGACCGGCATTGGCGCCGGGTCTTCCTGCGCCATAAGCGGGGACGACATCCCGAGGCCGAGTGAGATTAATGCAGTACGGCTCAGAACATTCAGATTTTTCAAGACAATTCCCCATGATATTTCGCAACGGTCCAACGCGCAGACAGCGGAACGGTTCCAATCCGATATAGTCGTCGCACGACCATTTGGCAAAATGCTTCTAGGAGAGTTGCCCGTGAGCGAGCAGGTCCTGCAGCGCTTCGACGCACCGCTGGTCCACCGCTACGCCCGCTTCGCTTTGCAATATCGCCATCGCTTTTCCGATTGGCATGGCGGACCGGTATGGCCGGTCGGTGGTCAGCGCATCAAAAATATCGGCGACAGTGATAATCCGCGATTCCAGAGCGATACTGCGCTCATCGAGACCGAGCGGATAGCCTTTGCCATCAAGCCGTTCATGATGCGAACCGGCGATCATCGCCATATCGCTCATCACGCCTATCTGGCCGAGAATATTGGTCGTGTGGGTGGCATGGCTTTGCATGACCTGCCATTCATCAGCGTCGAGCTTGCCCGGTTTTTCCAGGATCGCGCTGCTGACGCCCAGTTTCCCGACATCGTGCAGGATAGCGGCGCGGCGAAGCACGCGGCGGCGATCATCGGCCATGCCGAGATGTTCGGCAATCTTGTCGGCGATCAACCCGACCCGTTCGCTATGGCCAGCGGTATAAGGGCTTTTTGCATCAATCACCCGGCCAAAGGCAGAGCTGATATCGTCGAGATAATCCTCGTCGACCGTGACATATTGCGCCGCCGGCTCCAGCTCCCACAATTGTTCGGCCAGATCGTCGAGCGCCAGCTCCTCCCAGAAGCCACTCGCTGCGGACAGCTTTTCAAATATCGCGCAAAGCTCCGGGTCGAACCAGCTTCCGGCGCGGCTGCGGATTTCTGCAATGGCAGCGTCCTTGCCCTTGGCCGAATAGAAGACATCGGCGACTTGCGCCAACAGGGCGATCCGGCCGCCAAGATGGATATCGGCCCCGGCAATACCAAGCGGCAGGCCGGATCCGTCCCAATGTTCGTCGAGATGGCCGATGGCTTGGGCGACATCCTCGGAAAAGCGCAACTGCCGGGCGATATCGGCGCCGCGCGAGCAGCGGGTCGCCATGATATCGGTCATGATCGCACCGCCATTTTCGGCAAGATTGCACAAAGCCTGTTCGCGCACCTCCGCTTGCGCATCCACACCCACTTCGCTGGCGACAAATGCGCCAAAATCTTCTGGTTGCGGGCCGATCAGCTTGAAATCATGCTTCAGCTTGCGGTCGTCGCCGGCAAACATCTCGCTAACCCGGGCAGCATTGGCGCTGCAGCCAAGGTCCTTGAGCAGAACCGCATAATAGATATCCCGCAATTCCTCTCCGTTCAATCCCAGCGCCATCGCCACTTGCGTGCCGATCCAGCAGGCGCGGATACTGTGCCCGGCGGTCTGCCCCTCGGTCAGGTCCAGCGCATAGGAAAAGGCACCGAGAATTTCGGACAATCGCGATTGGCCGGAATGCTCGTTCGTTGTGAAAAATGCGCGGCTGGATTGAAACATTTCCGATGGCTCCTGTCTACCCCGGTATATTGCTCTGCCAATCCTATTAAGCGGTTAATTTTTGGGGGATTAGAGGATATATTTCATGCGTACCGCATAATGTACATCGTCGGCACCGAGGGTGAATTGCGCCGATTTGAACTTTGGCGGCCCCATGCCGATTTTGGGGTTGCGCGAGAAGCCAAAGCCTTCGCGTGGCAGGAATAGCCGCAAGTCCATCTTTCCATTGGCATTTTCATCGTGAATCAGCGCAACGGCGTAGGTTCCTGGCTTCACTCCGGCGATTTTTATGGACTCCGCATTGGTAGCAGGAATTTTCAACTTGCGGGCTTTTTTGTCCTTGGTGCAATCGGGAAAATAATCCGGATCGGTGCTCAAGCAGACCAGTATATTGCCTTTTTCGGACCGCAGTCCGGTAATGGCCAGATCAACCGAAGCCGCAATGGCCGGTGCCGTCGCAACCGGTGCTTCACTTGCCGACGCGCTGGCGGCCAGAACCGCCACCGAAACCGCTCCCAGTATCGGCCAGACCGATATCCGTGCCGCAAATCTTGTCCCAAAAGCGGAAATATAACCCATAATTACCTCTGTAATATTCATGATGTTTCTCGTGATGGGTCGCGGTTATCAGCCACCGTCCCAATCTACCCTGAACAAGCCAGCGCGGAAACATCTCCCACCCCATATGATTGGACACGCCCATAAGCGTCATGGTCAGCAATACCAAACCCAAAACGCCGACGTGAATCGGGATTGCGATGACCAGAGCCGGGATGACGATCGCTCCGCTAATCGCCTCCACCGGGTGAAAACTCATCGCCGCCCATGCAGTCGGCGGGCGACTGTCATGATGGACCGCATGAGCGACCCTGAACCATTGCGGCCGGTGGAACAGCCGGTGGGTCCAGTAGAACCATGTGTCGTGCAGGACCAGATAGAGAAAATATGACAGCGGCAAATACCATAGCGGGTAGAGGTTCGGATCGGTGTAGATTTTGGTCCAGCCGGCGTTCTGCCAGCCCCATGCGACGATTCCGGCAGGCACGCCGTAAATCGCGGCGGACAGCAGAGACCAGAGGATTTCCCGGCCAATCTGGGGTTTCAGCCGGTCATAGTGGCCCGGCCGCACCCGACCGGTCAGCCAGGCAAAAAACCCGCTGCTCAGCAGATAGCGTCCGCCGACGATGACGGTCATCGCGAGCGCGGAGATCAGGACCGGAAGGACATATTCCATTGGCAGGGAATATGCCGCCGGTCGCCCGTGAGCAAGGCCTAAAGCAGGAACCGACTACCTGCTTTCAGACAGGCTTTCCTCCGCATTCGCCTTCGGCTAAGGATATGGGATGCCGAGCAAAATGCCCAATTCACCACCCCATGATTTGGCAATCGCCGGGGGTGGTCTGGCGGGGGGTCTGGTGGCGCTGGCGCTGGCAAAATTGCGGCCCGAGCTGAATATCGCGCTGATCGAGGCCGAAGACCATTTTGGCGGCAACCATATCTGGTCCTTTTTCGAAAGCGATGTCGAACCGCAACATCGCTGGCTGGTCGAGCCGCTCATCTCCCGCCAGTGGAGCAGCTATGATGTGCATTTCCCGAAATATAGCCGCACGCTCGGCAATGGCTATTATTCGATTGAATCGAAAAATCTCGACCGGGAATTAAGGAAGCACCTGCCCGCCGAAGCGCTGAAGACCGGGCAAAAAGTGGAGAAGGTCGAACCCGGGCTTGTCCAGCTATCAGATGGCAAAAAAATTGCGGCGAATGCTGTGCTCGACGTGCGCGGTGGCGGCGACATTTCGGCGCTGGATATCGGCTGGCAGAAATTTTGCGGTCAGATGCTCAGACTGAAAGACCCGCACGGACTGGACCGACCGGTCATCATGGATGCGACGGTCGAGCAGATTGACGGCTATCGCTTCGTCTATTGCCTGCCGTTCAGCGATACGGAAATTTTCGTCGAAGATACTTATTATGCCGACACGGCAGCGCTCGACAGCGCCACCTCCCATAGCCGGATTGCCGAATATACAAGCGCACGGGGATGGGATATCGAAACGGTGCTCAGCGAAGAAAAAGGCCAGCTTCCAGTGATCTACGGCGGGAACTTCGAAGCCTTCTGGAATGCCAACAAAGGCGTAGAAGCGCGTGCCGGCGCTCGGGCGGCGCTGATCCAGCCGATCACCAGCTATTCGCTGCCAATGGCGGTCCGGACCGCCATTCTGATCGCCGAAATGCCCGAGATCAGCCAGAGCAAAATCGACAAAATGCTGCGCGATCTGGCGGCGCAACATTGGAAAGACGGCAAATTCTACCGGCTGCTCTGCGCCTTCCTGTTTCTCGGTGCCGATCCCGAGAAACGTTACAAGACACTGGAACATAGCTATGCCAAGAGCGAACCGTTACTCGCCCGCTTTTATGCCGGAAAATCGACCTGGATGGACAAGATCAGCCTGCTGACCGGCAAACCACCCATTCCGGTGTCCCGTGCCATTCTCCTTTTGTTAAAATTTAGATGAGTATTCCTGTTACATGAGTGATGTTGCAAAATCCCAGAGCGAATTGTTCAAGAAAGCGGCCGTGATCGGGTCCGGCTTTGGCGGCCTCGCGCTCGCCATCCGGTTACAGTCGGCCGGTATCCAGACCACCATATTGGAAGGCCGCGACAAGCCGGGCGGGCGGGCTTATTATTGGGAAAAGGAAGGCTTTATCTTTGATGGCGGCCCGACGGTCATCACCGATCCCGACTGTCTGTCGCAGCTGTGGGAACTGACCGGCAATGACATGGCGAAAGATATCGAGCTGATGCCGGTATCGCCTTTCTACCGGCTCAACTGGCCCGACGGCACAAATTTCGACTATGTCAACGATCCGGAAGAGCTTTACGCCAATATCGCGGCTATCGAACCGGATGATGTCGAAGGCTATAAAAAATTCCTCGAATATAGCGGCGGGCTGTACGAGGAAGGCTATGTCAAACTGGGGACCAAGGCGTTTCTCGATTTCAAATCGATGATCAAGGCGGCCCCTGCCCTGATGAAATATGAAGCCTATCGCTCTGTCTATTCCAAGGTTTCCAGTTTTGTGAAAAACGAGAAATTGCGCGAGTTCCTGTCTTTCCAGTCGCTGCTGGTCGGCGGCAATCCGATGAAGACCAGCGCGATTTACGGCCTGATCCACAAGCTCGAGCGGCTTGGCGGGGTCTGGTTTGCCAAGGGCGGGACCAATATGCTGGTTGCAGCGATGGTCAAACATTTCGAACGGATCGGCGGGGTGATCCGGCTCGATGATCCGGTCACGAGCATCAATACAATCGGCGACCGCGCCTCCGGTATTACCTGCAAATCGGGCTGGAGCGAGCGCTTTGACGCCGTCGCCTCCAACGCCGATATCATGCACAGCTACCGCGACCTGCTCGGCCACAAGCATCGCAGCACCACCGTCACCGAAAAGCTGAAGAAGAAAAAATATTCGCCATCGCTGTTCGTCGTCCATTTTGGTCTGAAGGGCAGTTGGCCGGGCATCCCGCACCATATGATCCTGTTCGGTCCGCGCTATAAAGGGTTGCTCGAAGATATTTACGACAATGGCGTGTTGCCGAGCGATTTCTCGCTTTACCTGCACCATCCGACGGTCACCGATCCGGAAATGGCGCCCGAAGGACATAGCACTTTCTATGTGCTCGCTCCTGTACCGCATCAGGGCAAGCTGCCGATCGACTGGGAGGTCATGGGACCGATCTACAAGAAACGCATTCTCGACGAAATCGGCCACCGGCTGATCCCGGATATCCACGACCGGATCATCACCAGTTTCCATTATACGCCGCAGGATTTCGGCACCGACCTGAACGCGCATCTCGGCAGCGCATTCAGCCTCGAGCCGCTGCTCACACAAAGCGCCTGGTTCCGGGTGCACAATCGTGACGATATCATCGGCAATCTCTATTTTGTCGGTGCCGGCACCCATCCGGGCGCGGGTATACCCGGCGTGGTCGGCAGCGCCAAGGCAACCGCCGAACTGATGCTGGAGGATCTGGGAGAGGCGCGATGAACCGCAAAAATCTCGTCCTTCACGCCAGAAAGAGCATCGAACGCGGGTCGAAATCTTTCTCGCGAGCCTCGAAACTATTCTCCAGACCGACCCGCGAACGCGCCTGGCTGCTCTATAGCTGGTGCCGCGCCTGCGATGATCTGGCGGACGGGCAGGATCATGGTCATGGCATGTCCACAGTAGCCAATCCGGAAAAAGCGATCGCGGCCATGCGGATGATGACGCGGCGTGCGCATGGCGGCGAACAGACCGGAAATCCGCCGTTCGACGCCTTTGGCATTGTCGCGCAGGAATGCAATATTCCCCTGTCTCTGGCCAATGACATGATCGACGGCTTTGCACTGGATGCCCGGGGATGGCAGCCGGAAAGCGAGGATGACCTGTTTCAATATTGCTATCATGTTGCGGGCACGGTTGGCTGCATGATGGCAATCGTGATGGGGATTTCCGCGAATGATCAGGATGTTCTGGACCGCGCCTGCGATCTGGGACTGGCATTCCAGCTAGCCAATATTGCCCGGGATGTCGCCGAGGATGCACAGGCCGGGCGTTGCTATCTGCCGAAAATATGGCTCGCCGAAGCGGGCATCGATCCCGATGATATGATGAACCCCGACCACAGGGATGCGCTGATCGCCCTGATCAACCGGCTTTGCGATCTCGCGGGCGAGTATGAACAGTCCGCGCGGTCCGGCGCTGCAAACCTGCCGTTCCGGTCGCGCTGGGCGGTGCTGGCTGCTGCCGGCATTTACGGTGATATTGCGCGCGCCATCAAAAAGAGCGACGGCGCTTCGCTGGAACAACGGATATATACCAGCAAGTTCAAAAAACTGGGCTGGATAGTGAAAGCCTTTGGTCAGGCGCTGTTCAAATCGACCCGGCGCGACCGCGAAGCGCTCTGGACAAGAGAGCGCGCGATCCGTCTGGCCTAGTGGCTGGCGCCGTTTTCGGTGACATATTTGCCGATACGCTGCACCGCGGTGTCAAAGAGATTTTGTGAACAGCACAAAACCCCGAGCGCTTTGCCGTGAGTACCGTTATAAACCAGTGTTTCGCCTAGCGCGTTGGTAACGCTGGCCCCCGCTTCGGCGGCGATTACATGGGCAGCGGCGATATCCCATTCGTGACCCCAGCGGGTCGACGCCACAACATCAGCGCGGTCATCCGCAACCATCGCCATTCTCAGCGCAATGCTGTTTGGCTTCGGCACTATAGTGAAATTGAGTCCGGGCGGCAGCTCTTCCGCCGGGATGCGGCAGCCGTCATATTGCTGGACATGGCTGGCAATCAGGGCCCTGCCGTTCACCTCGCTATGGCTGCCCGCCTTGGCAATCCAGACTTCCTTCATCGCGGGCGCGACGAGTATCCCGAAAACCGGAGAGTCATTCTGGACCAGCGCGACGGAGACGCACCAGCCGGTTTTGCCCGCGACAAAGTCTTTTGTGCCGTCGATCGGATCGACCACCCAAGTCAGTTCGGCGCCAGCACCGCTATGATCGATATGGGTTTCTTCCGAAAGCCAGCCCGCTTCGGGAAGCAGTTTTTCGAGTTCCTGCCGCAGAAACCGGTCGACCGCCAGATCGGCGTCGCTGACGATCTGGCCCGGTGACTTTTCCCAGGCCTTGTCGTCCTTCTGACCGAGTTCCCAGTCGCGCATGGCGAGCGCCCCGCCCTCCTGGGCGATCGCGATGACCCGGTCAAAATCGATATCTTCCACAAGTTTCTCCGTTCGCCCCGATCTTGTCGAGGGGCGCTTCTATTCCGATAGATGTGGTTCGACGGGCGTACCACTAACGGATTTGTTCAGCCGCCCGCCACCGTCATGCTGTCGGTGCGCAAGGTCGGCGCGTTGATGCTATAGCGATATTCCAGATCATCGGCCGCAATCAGGCTCTTGAACATGTCTTTCAGATTACCGGCAATGGTGATTTCGGAAACCGGCGGCCCGATTTCTCCGTCGACGATCAGGAAGCCGCCAGCACCACGGCTATAATCGCCAGTGACCGGATTGACGCCCATGCCGATCAGTTCGGTAATATAGACGCCGTGCTTGATATCCTTGATCAGCTCCGCCTTGCTGACCGAGCCATTGCCCATATGCAGGTTGGTGACGCTCACTCCCGGCGCGCCTCCGACGCCGCGCGAGGCATGTCCAGTTGGTTGCAGCCCCAGTTGGCGGGCAGAAGCGCTTTCCATCAGCCATTGGGTCAAGCGGCCATTGTCGATCAATTTGGTCTTCGCGGTCGGCAGGCCTTCGCCGTCAAACGCCTTTGAGCGCAGGCCCCGCTTGCGATGGGGGCAGTCGATGATGTTCAGGGCGCTGTCAAATACCTGGGTGTCGAGCGCATCGAGCAGGAAACTGGTTTTGCGCGCGATCGCACTGCCGGCAATGGCGCCGACGAAATGGCCGAGCAGGCTGTTGCCGACGCGCGGATCAAAGACGACCGGCATCGCGCCGGATGCAAAGTCCACCGGATTGAGCCGCGAAATGGCTCTTTCCCCGGCTTCCTTGCCGATATTTTCGGGATTCTCGAGATCCTCGAGAAAGCGTACGCTGTCATAGGCATAGTCGCGCTCCATGCCGTCGCCTTCGCCGGCAATAACGCTGGCGGACAGGCTGTAGCCGCTGGTGGAATAAGCGCCGGAGAAGCCGTGGCTTGTCGCCAGCGCAACGATGCTGCGACCGGCACTGGCACCGCCGCCTTCGCTGTTGGTAACGCCCTGGACCGCCCGCGCAGCATCTTCGGCTTTCAGCGCCAGTTCGCGCAACAGCTCGGGTTCCGGATTCTGGCCGTCATCACCGTCGATCGGATGCGGCTCTGATTTCAGCAACAATTCTTCGGGCGCGAGGCCGGCATATTGGTCTTCCGGTGCCTCTCTCGCCATATCCATAGCGCGTCCGACCAGAGCGGACAGGATTTTCGGGTCCATATCGGAGGAAGACACAGTTGCCGAACGCTTGCCGACAAACACTCTCAGGCCGATTTCTTCGCCTTCCGACCGTTCGACATCTTCGAGATTTCCGAGACGGATTTGCACCTGAGTCGCGGCATCGCAGACATAGATGGCGTCGGCAGCGTCAGCACCGGCTTTTTTTGCTTGGGATATAAGGGCGTCAGCGCGATCCTGCGCTTCTGTAGGTTTTAGCATCTGCCGGACATAGGTGCGGCACCCTGCAAGGTCAACGATGCGGTGCTAATTGGTAAAGAAACGATCGTCGGTTTTCTTTGTCCGTTCTCAGAGCATCGGTCCAACGGCCTTGATGACACCGACAAAGACGAAGGGCAAACCGATAGCCAACACCCAAAGGAGCACCTGATCCGACCGGAATTTTGCCGCAATGCTCTGCTCGGACAGGCGGCTGCTACCGATATCTGCCCATCGTTTTTCAAATTTCCGGCAGAAAGGGATAATGACGGCAACCAGCACAACCAGACCAAAATATGGAGCAATCGACATGCCGCTGGTTTCGATAAAGCTGAGCACGAAGAAAATCTGCATCATCGTGTAGGCCAACAAGGCGGCAGCACAATTGTTGCTCATCTTCTTGTCCCAGCGAACGGCTGTGTTCTGCACATCCTGACGCGCATGATTCTTGCTAACCGGTTTCCGAGATGCTGCTGCGACCATTTCTATCCCCTTCAGAAATTCATCCTGTAATTTTCGCCGGAAGTTTGCCCCCGTGCAATAAGAACTACACTATACCTTTTTACTGTAAATGCAAAATTGCCAGTTTAACAACATAATATTGCACGATCAGGCCGTTTCCCTTGCCCAAAATTGCCGGATGCGACAGGATCAGATTTTGAACGCAATCCAGCTCCAGGGGCATTAGCATGACCACAAAACTTTCCGATCCACTGACGCTGCCGTGCGGTGTCGCGCTGCCCAATCGCCTCGCCAAAGCGGCAATGACCGAAGGTTTGGCGAGTCCGGACGGTGTCCCGACAGCGGAACTGGAACGCCTGTACGGGCTCTGGTCTGATGGCGGCGCCGGGATGCTGCTCAGCGGCAATATCCAGATTGACCGCGACCATCTCGAACGACCGGGAAATGTTGTCATTGATCGCCAGGCGGATGATATCATGATGATCGCGCTGAAAAGCTGGGCGCAGGCCGCGACGCGCAACGGCAATCATTTCTGGGCACAGATCAGCCATGCCGGACGTCAGACCCAGAGCAATATCAACAAACATCCCAAGGCGCCGTCGGCCGTCAAGCTCGGCCTGCCGGGCGGACAATTTGGTGAACCGGTTGCGCTGACGACAGCAGAGATTGAAGAACTGGTCGATCGATTCGCGCTGGCGGCGAAGACCTGTCAGGCTGCCGGCTTTACCGGCGCACAAATCCATGCCGCTCACGGTTATCTCTTGAGCAGCTTCCTCAGCCCGCGAGCCAACCAGCGGACCGACGAATATGGCGGTAGTCTGGAGAACCGGGCGCGTTTCCTGCTTGCGGTCGTGGCCAAGATGCGCGCGGCGGTCGGTCCCGGCTTTCCTATCGCGGTCAAGCTCAACAGCGCCGATTTCCAGAAGGGCGGATTCAATTTCGATGATAGTCTGCAGGTGTTGAAATGGCTGGAGGAGGCCAGCGTCGATCTGGTCGAGATATCCGGAGGCACCTATGAACAGCCTGCGCTGATGGGCGCAGACGGTATCGAAGAGAAGGAGCAGCAGAATCTCGCGCCTTCTACCAAGAAGCGCGAAGCCTATTTCGTCGACTTCGCCAAAGCGATGCAGGATGCGGTCACGGTTCCGTTGATGGTAACCGGCGGTTTCCGGACCCGCGCGGCGATGGAATCGGCGGTGGAAAGCGGTGCCGCCGATCTGATCGGTCTGGGCCGGCCGATGTGCGTGATGACCGACGCTCCGAAGCGTTTATTGGAAGATCTGGAAGCATTGCCGCGCTACGAGGACGAGCTTCGTCTGATCCCCGAATGGCTGGGTTTTCTCATGCGTTTTCAGATGGTCAAGGCGATTGCCGGCTTCGCGACCATCTACTGGTTCTACGAACAGCTGGAAAATCTTGGCAAGCGCGGCAGCACCGATCCGAAGCTGAGCGTGTTCAAGGCGTTCCGCGCGGTCGAAGCGCGCAATAAAAGGATATTGGCAGCGCGCAGCCCGCGCTGACCATATTCCGGCAATGGTCCGATGCTAGATATTCGTGCTCGTCGGGATCTGGCTCGGCTGCAGATAGACATAGGGATGCATCCGCTTCTCGTTGCGGGCGATGATTCGCTCCTCGACCGCCCTCAATCCAGCCTGAAAGCGCGCTAGCGGGCCTTCTGTGCCGATTATCGCCGGATCCTGGAACCATGTTTCATAGGGGAGCCGGTTAGTGCGATAATCGCCGAGCGGGCGGTAATAGACCGATCCGAGCAAGAACAGCGAGGACAGCTGTTCCAGCGCCAGCGACATCGGCGGCATATAGTCCAGCCATTCGCCCTTATCATGGCCCTTTTGCCCGGTGGGTGCAGCGGTCCACCCTGCCCCGGTGACAGCCGGTGCAAAGGTCATGATCGTCCGTTGCGGGAAATTGACCGCAGCATGCTGGGCGCTGGCGGTAAATATGATCATCGTGCAGACGTCGGTCAGCTGGGCCCGGGAGGTAATCGGCTTGAAACCGATAATATGCCCCTCCGAGGCAATGGATGTGGCCCATTGCGCCAATTCGGTATCGCCGGTGACCGCATCATCATCCTTATAATAAATATCGATATATTGAGCGGCCCAGTCGTGGATCGCATCCCAGACCAGCATGGCATCGTCACGATAGGGATAGTCCGGCAATTTCGCCGGATCGGCAACGTTGCGCTCCGCGAAATCCACCGGGGTCATTTTCCTGAAAAAGTCAAAGGACAGACGCGCCTTTACCGCGGCAAGCTGGCTGGAGGTGATCGTACCGCCAAAAAAGGCATCAATCGGACCGCCAGCGTTGATCAGCGTTTCCACCGCCAGATTGTTGATGAACAAAGTTCCCTCGAAATGCGGAACCAGCAAGGCCCAGAGCGGGTGGACATTGGCAAGATTGCGGCGGGTCGCGACGGCGATTGCCTCGCTGACCAGATGGGTGCTGCCGAGATGGACGAAAAGCTCGTGATAGTTGCAGTCTGCGACCTGGACGACGAATTTCGCCATTTCCCAGCCCCATTTTTCCGAAGCCGAAACCGACGGAATCATCACCGGATAGCGACTGCTGTCCTGCCCGCACTGGATCGCCACCGGCTTGAGCGATGCACCGCCGGGAGGGACGGCGAACAACGCCATCGGGCGATAGATATATTTGGCCTGCCCTTGCCATACTCCATCAACAAGGACGCCCAATTCCTTGTAATCACATAAATATACCCTTCCCTCTGCCAAAGCATCGGACAGCTTGTCGCCATTGATGACGGCCGCATATTGCGCCGCTGTTACGGGAAAATTTTCGGGAATCTGCCCGATACCCTGCAGCAACATCGGATTGGGGCCAGCCACGCGCAGCCGGGCGAACTGGTCATCATCCAGAAATGTATAGGCGATGCCCGGAGCCGGAATCGTCTGGTAGAGATCGCGATAGGCCTCGATCGAGCGCGTATCTGCCGCTTCTTCGGCTTTGAGGACGTCGACAATCGCCGTGATGATATCGCGGAGAATGCTTTCATGGCCTTTCAGGACTTCGATGTCGGCAGCTTGTGTCGCCTGCTCGATGCTGCTTTCGAGGCCGGGACCGGCGCTGTCTACCCGATGTTTTTCGCGCAATGCGTCAACTTTGGATCTGACCTCTTGTCCGTCTTCCAGCGCATCGCTGATGATTTTCTGTGCTGCTTCGCTGAGACCGGAAAATAGCGGATGGAGCTGGACGGCGGCAATATTGTCCAGAATTTTGAGCCCCACTTCGAGCACCTTGAACCACCATTCGATCGACGGCTGGTCATCGGAGGGCACTTTCGTGGCCAGCGGCACGCCAGGCAGGCTCGCGACCTCCCGTGTCCATTGATATTCCACCGAAGTGGCGGCAATCTGTTCACGGCGCTGCTCGCGCTGTTCGCGGCTGTCATTCTGCGGCAGGCTGGGATGACGTGTGCCGCGCTTTACGTCCTCTCCGGCCAGATTGTGCTGCGGGACAACGGGCGGTGCGTTTTCATAGGACATAATGGCTCCTGAACTCGGTATCAGACGAGGCCATCTAACCGATTCATGGTTAACAGGTTGTAAAGGGGCCTTCAGCATATCCGCTACAGGCCGCTTGAGAGCTGATTGATACAAGATGATACAGACTTAACGCCGCGTTTACCATTAGTTGCTAGCTACGCATCATGCAGTCAGCCATCCGACAGTTCCTGCAAAGACTCATCCCGCCGATCCCGGAAGCGGTTCGGGACGAATTTGCCATATTGAGCGCGACCCGCCTGCAAGCCCAGTCCCGTGCCTTGTTTCTGGCGATGTTCCTGACCATACCCTTCGTATTATATGCTTCCAGCTCCGGTGCTGATCCACAGATTCGCTACGGCATACCGCTGGCAATGGCAGGATGCTGCCTGCTCGGCTTTATCTCGTTGATCAAGGACCGCAACGCCTCGGGCAGTCCGGATCTGGCGCGCAAATTTATCGCCGAATCGACCTTCTTCTCCGCCGCCATCTGCGTCCTTGTCAGCGTCTGGTGCGTGCTCAGCTGGGTGAATGCACCGGCCGAACTGCGCTTATTCTATCCCTTCACGCTGGCCATGGGTTCGCTGACCACAATCTATACGCTCGCGACGATCCGGCTCGCGGCAATCCTCAATATCATCATCGGGATCGTTCCGATCACCATCATCTTGCTGATGTCGGGCGATCCGATCGGCTGGTCTGCTGCCGGCAGCCTGATCATGGTAACCACCTTCCTGTTCCGCCTGATCACGTCGCAGAATGACCAGTTTATCAACCTGCTGATGCTGCGTCACGAGATGCGCGATCTGGCGCATACCGATCCGCTGACCAATCTATTCAACCGCCGGGCCTTGGCCGAACATCTTGAACGCCAGATTGCAACCGGCGTCGAACAGCGCGGCTTTACCGTGGCGTTGATCGATCTGGACGGGTTCAAGCCGGTCAATGACCAATATGGCCATTCCGTCGGTGACCAGTTGCTGATCGAGGTTGCCCGGCGTCTGCAGCATGCCTGTGGCGAAAATGGTATTGTCGCGCGGATGGGCGGCGACGAATTTGCCATCCTGCTGTCTCCGGAATCGACGATCTCCAGTTCGGCCTGCGCCGACCATATGCTCGCTGCGCTGGTGCCTCCCTGCGACGTCGGCGGACATGTCATCCGTGTCCGTGCGAGTATCGGTATTGCCACATGGCCGATCGACGGAGAGACAGCCGAATCCCTGTTCGAGGCGGCGGACAGGCAACTTTATGCGGTGAAGAATTATGCCGCCAGAGTACAAGGGCCCGCCCCAGAGCATCGAAAGAACCGGCGCTCCAAGTCGGGATAATCGCGGTCGGACCAGTCGGGACTAGTCCAGTTCCTCGGCCCGCAGCGCCTTGCGATCGAGCTTTCCGATCATCGTCTTGGGCAGACTGTCCCGGACCACGACATCCATCACCCGTTCATGCTTGCCGAGCTGGGGATTGAGCCATTTTTTCAGCTCTTCTCCCGTGGCATCCATTCCCGGATTGAGCGCGACATAGGCTTTCGGACTCTCGCCGCGATAGGCGTCGGGCACGCCGATAACCAAAGCTTCCTTGATCGCCTCATGCTGGTAGAGCACTTCCTCGACATGGCTCGGAAAGACCTTGAAGCCGCCGACCGAGATCATATCCTTCAGACGGTCGACAATCTTGATATAGCCGTCCTCGTCGATCGTCGCGACATCACCTGTGCGCAGGAAGCCGTTCACAAACACCTGGTCGTCTTCTGCCGGCAAATTCCAGTAACCCTGCATTACCTGCGGTCCGGAAAATATCAATTCGCCCGGTTCGCCTTCCGGCGCGGGCCGGGTAGGATCGCTTTTGTCGACCAGTTTCACAATCGTTCCGGGGACCGGTTGCCCGATCGTACCGGGCTTGTTGAGCCCCATATAGGGATTGGCACTGACCACGCCGCAGCTTTCGGTCAGGCCATAGCCTTCGACCAGCTTTGCCCCGGTGGTCGCCTCGAATTTCTTCTTCAGCTCCATCGGCAGCGGCGCACCGCCCGAGACACAGACTTTCAGCGAAGAAAAATTGGTTTTGCCGATATCGGCATGGTCGAGCAAAGCCTGATACATGGTCGGCACGCCGGGCATTGCGGTGATCTTTGTGCGGGTAATCGCCTTCAACGTCTGCTTTGCGTCAAAGCGCGGCAGCATGACAATCTCGCCGCCGCGTTCGACGGTGCGGTTGAGTACCGCGCTGTTGGCGAAGACATGGAAAAACGGCAGCACGCCCATCACCCGATCGGGCTCGTCGAGAAACGGATCGATGCCGTTGATCTGCCGCGCATTGGCGGTCAGATTCTGGTGACTGCACATCGCGCCCTTCGGCGTGCCGGTTGTGCCACCGGTATATTGCAGCAGAGCAATGTCCTTGTCCGGACGGATATTGGGTGCCTTGTAGTTACCGTCATTGTCGGTCAGGTCCGAGAAAACGGTGATCCGGTCATCTTCGGGCTGCGGGCTGTTCTCCTTGCGGCGGAATAGCGAATAGAGCAGCGCCTTGCCCTTTGGCAGCGCACCCGAAATGCTGCCGACCACCAGCCGCTCGAGGCTGGACTGCTCGAGCACCTGATAGGCGGTCGGGAAAACCGCGGTGGCGGAAAGCGTGAACAGGATCTTGGTGCCGCTATCCTCCACCTGATGGTTCAGTTCATCTACCGTATAGAGCGGCGAGAAATTGACGATCGTCGCACCGATCGCCATCGCGCCGTAATATGCGGTAACATAATGCGGGACATTGGGCAGAAACAGACCGATCCGGTCGCCTTTCTGGACTCCGAGATCCTGCAGCCCCTTGGCCACACGGACGACTCCGGCGGCAACCTCGGAATAGCTATATTTGCGGCCCATGAAATCGAGCAGATTGGCGTCGCCGCGGCGGCCGGCCGAGCGGAAGAACATTCCGGGCATCGACAGCGGTGCATAAAACTGGTCCCATGGCGTGGGATGATTATAGCGCGATTTCCAGATCGGCGGCTCGTCAGGATAAGTTTCGGTCATCGATATTTACGTAAGTGAAGCAGCACTAACTGACAATGAAAATTCCTGACGTTTATGCCTCCCTTTCGGCAAGACCAGGGTGTAGGGGGATGATCCAATGTCCGAGTCCAGCCCTCCTCCCGTCGCCAAATCATCCATGGTCTTCGTTTTTCTGGTCGTACTGATCGACATGCTCGGCTTCGGCATCATCATGCCGGTCCTGCCGAAACTGATTACCGATATCACCGGTGAGTCGATTTCCAACGCTGCGGTCTATGCCGGCTGGCTGGCCTTTGCCTATGCCGCGATGCAATTTGTCTTTGGTCCGATCGTCGGCAATCTGTCTGACCGCTATGGCCGTCGGCCGGTGCTGCTCGCAGCATTGGGAGGCTATGCCATCGCCTATGTCCTGATGGGCTTTGCACCGACCTTGTTATGGCTATTCATCGCGCGGATCGTCGCCGGAATCATGGGTGCCAGTTTCAGCACCGCTTATGCCTATATTGCCGACATCTCGTCGGCCAAGCAAAGATCGCAGAATTTCGGCCTGATTGGAGCCGCATTCGGACTGGGGTTCATATTTGGCCCGGCGATTGGCGGCATATTGGGGGAATATGGCACTCGTCTACCCTTTTTCGCAGCCGGCCTTTTGGCTATGGTCAATTTCCTTTTCGGGTTTTTCATGCTCAAGGAAAGCCTGCCGCGGGAAAAACGGCGCCCCTTCAATATCGCTCGCGCCAACGCCTTTGTCGCGCTCAAGGGCCTGCATGGCCAGAACAAGATCGTCTTCTGGTACGCCGCATCGCTGACGATATGGATGACGGCCCATGTCGTCTATCCAATCATCTTCGCCTTTTACGCGATGGAAGCCTTCGGCTGGAGCGAATGGACCGTGGGTATGGCGCTCGCCTGCGTCGGTATTGGCGCCGCGATCGTCCAGGGCCTTTTGATCCGGGTGCTGATCCCGCGCATTGGCGAGCGCAACGCGGTCATCATCGCCGCGCTTTCCATGGCGATCAGTTCGGTCTTCTATGTCGTCGCTGGCCCCGATCAGGGATGGTTGATCTTCCTCGCGATTCCGGTCGGCTCGCTTCAGGGATTGTTCCAGCCGTCGATAAACGGCCTGATGAGCAACGCGGTATCCGATGACACGCAAGGCGAGCTGCAAGGCGCCGTGGCCAGCCTGCAGAGCCTCGCCTCGGTCATCGGACCACCCTTGTTCGCGGCCGTTTTCGCGGCGTTCACTGTCGCGGGAAGCATTTACTATATACCGGGCGCACCATTCGGGTTGGCGGGCATAATTTCGCTGGTCGCATTGGCGATTTTCCTGCGCGGCTACGCCCTGCACTGCACCAGCGGCGATGTCGAACCGCCACAGGATGCCAAGTCGGCCACCCATTGATCGGGAATAACTCCTAGCCGCTGTATCGACCGCGGATATCAAGCGGCGCTATACCAGGCGGTGCCGTCCTTCATCTCAAGCGTAGCCCGTCCGGTATATTCCAGATGCCTCAGCGTCGCCATCGCCTCTCCGCTGGCCATGCCGATAACATCCGGCGTGATCGGCCGTCTGAACAGATAGGGGAAGCTGTCGACCACCCGCTTTGGGCTTTCGCGCAACCCCTGTTCCAGATCGTCCAGCGCCTCGTTGTGGCGCAATGCCAGCGTATCGAGCCGCTGATGCGCGCCCAGAAACGGTCGGCCATGGGCCGGCAATATCAGCAGGTCATTATCGAGTTGGGCACGGAAATGAGCGATGCTTGCCAGCCATTCACCGAGCGGGTCGCTGGTCGGTTCGCTCAACATGGTCGAGATATTCGATGTGATCCGCGGCAGTATCTGGTCGCCGGAGATCATCACCCTGGCGCTGTCGTCGATCAGGCAGGCATGTTCGGGTGTGTGACCGTTGCCGATCATCACCCGCCACTCATGGTCGCCGGTGCGCACTCTGGTGCCTTCTTCCATCCGGATATGGCCGATTGGCAGGTCCGACACGGCGCGGGCGAAGCGTCCCCAGCCCTTGGCAGCGAAATCGTCGATCAGATTCTGTTCCCAGCCGCAGAAACGCCATTCGTCCAGCGCCTCTTGCGGGACGCCGTCGCGTTTGTCGGCGATCAGCATCTTGGTCAGCATCCATTCGGTGCGGTTCATGTGCAAAGGCGCCTTGAACCGCTTTGCCAGCCAGCCGGCGCAACCGACATGATCGGGGTGATAATGGGTCACGATAATCTTGGTAGCGCTCTGCCCTTGCAGCGCGCCTTCCTCGAACAGATGTTTCCACGCTTCGACAACCTGCGGCATGAACAGGCCGGTGTCGGCAATGGCGAAGCCTGCGCTGCCGTCTTCATGGCGGTCGGCGAGCACCCAGTTGTTTATATGGCCCAGCGGACCGGGCACCGGCGTGCGGGTCCAGCCGATGCCGGGCATCAGTTCAAAATATTCGCCATATTTCGGTTCATAGTCGCCGAGCGGATAGGTCAGTCCGTCCGATTCAATGGGGTCAAAGCCATGATCGGCGAGCATTGCATCATATGCGGGCGGTTTTAAGGGAGCATCCATGGGCCAGCCATAGCCCCTGAATCACGGCAAGCGCAAGCCGGTTTAATCGACTAGTTAAATCACTGGTTGACTGGCTTTGGGCAATTGCCGGACATGCCAGCCAGCGCCTGCTGAAGTCCCCTCCGGCAGCATCGCTATCCCGATCACCAGCACCGGCGCAAGCCGCAACGGCTCAGCTGTCTTTGAAAAGCGTCTCTGCAGTATGCTCGACGGGCGCTTTTTCTTCTTCGCCTGCCTCACCCGACAATGCAGCTTCTGCATCGCGGGTAGCCTGTGCGCGTTCCTCGCGCAATTCGGCAATCAAGGCTTCCTTGTCGCCGCCCAGCTTCGTTTCATCTTCGGCTTCCGGTTCGATGCCGGCCTTTTTAGCGGCCTTGGCAACAACAGCATCCAGTTCGCGCTGTGAACACAGACCCAATGTCACGGGATCCTTTGGTGCGATATTGGCGATATTCCAATGTTCACGATCACGGATGGCGCTAATCGTTGTACGGGTGGTACCGATCAGCTTGCCAACCTGCGCATCGGAAATCTCCGGATGGTTGCGCAGCAGCCAGGCGATGCCGTCGGGCTTGTCCTGACGCTTGGAAACCGGCGTGTAGCGCGGTCCCTTGGTCCGGCGAATCTGGTCCGGGCCCTTCTGGATGACCATCCGGTAATCCGGGTCCTTCTCCGCTTTCTCGATTTCCTCGTGGGTCAGTTCGTGCGCCTGCACCGGATCGCGTCCGGTATATTTGGAGCTGGCGAGATCATCGGCCATCGCGTTGACTTCAAGAATATGAATACCGCAAAATTCGGCAATTTGTACAAAGCTGAGCGCCGTGTTGTCGACGAGCCAGCTGGCAGTTGCGTGCTGCATAAGAGGAGTTGCTTGTTCGGCCATGATGGCATCCTTCCAATGGCTGGCATTTCTACGCCAGCGGAATATAAAAATAAAGGGCCGCCCCCTTGCGGAGACGGCCTGTTGGAAGCTTATGTAGGCCGTTTGGAAGAAGACGGCAAGATATTTGGCTATACGCGCGCAAAAATCGCTTTTGCGAGGATCCGTCGCGACAAATGATAATCCTGCCGCCGTTCCTGCGACACCAGTCCGTTCAGAAACTGGCTGGCGCTGGCGTCCCAGCTAAAGTCCTTACCACGCGCAATACAATCGGTGGAATTGAGCCCGAGCGCGCGCTGTATTGCCACGTCCAGATCCTCATCCATCGCACCACTGGTTGCCGTCAGTATATCAATTGGCCCGGTCACCGGAAAGGCGGCAACCGGCGTACCGCACGCGAGGGCTTCGATGATCACCAGACCGAAAGTGTCGGTCTTGCTCGGAAATATGAAGACATCAGCTCCGGCATAATAGCCGGCCAGTTGCTCGCCCGATTGCCTCCCGACAAAATGCGCCTCCGGATGGCGCGATCTGAGCCCCGCCAACGCCGGTCCGTCACCGACCACGACCTTTGATCCCGGCTGATCGCTCGACAGAAAGGCCTCGATATTCTTTTCGATCGCCACCCGACCGACATAAAGCTGGATCGGCCGCTTGATTTGTCCGTAAATCCCGGGCGTAGGAGCATCTGCACGGAAATTTGCCAGATCGACGCCGCGGCTCCAGTGATGGACATGGCTCAGCTTCTCGCCGCGCAACTGGTTGCGGATGCTTTCCGTCGAGACCATGATCGCTTCCGATCCATGGTGAAACCAGCGGATATAGGGCCAGAATATGCGTGGTGACATTCGCGTGCGTCTGGCGAGATATTCCGGGAACTGTGTGTGATAGGCGGTTGTGAATGGACGTCTATTTCTGCGACACCAACGGCGCGCCTGGACGCAGAGCGGCCCTTCGGTCGCCAGATGGACCGCGTCCGCGCCAAATTGCTCGATTTGCCTGCCGACGGTACGCGCGCGGGTGAACGCGAGGCGGATCTCCGGATAGCTGGGCGCCGGGACGGAGCGATATAGGTCCGGCGAAATCACCAGAATTTCGTGCCCCTTGTCCCGCAGCAGACCGATAACCGTATCGAGCGTCCGCACCACCCCGTTGACTTGCGGATGCCACGCATCCGTCACCAGAGCGATCTTCATGCCGCCTGCCCCATGTCGCTGCGGCCTATATTAGCCTCCACCGCTATCAACCGCACCGGTTGCTCCTGCTTGGCGTTCCGGGCGGCAATCTCGTCGGCCCAGTGCAGGATCTGCATATTGCCGTCGTCGCATTCGACAAGAGCAGTACAGCCTTCGACCCAGTCGCCGTCATTATAATATTCGATGCCCTTGATCACGCGATGCTCGGCGGTGTGGATATGGCCGCAAACGACACCGTCAACGCCGCGGCTTTCCGCCGCCTTGGCTACAAGCTCTTCGTAACGGCCGATAAACTCGACCGCGTTTTTGACCTTGTTTTTCGCCATTTTCGACAGGGACCAGTAAGGAAGGCCCAGGCGGTTGCGCAGCTTGTTGACCAGCCAGTTCACCCGCATCAGGGTCACATAGGCAGCATCACCGACAAAGGCGAGCCAGCGATGGGCGAGCATGACGGTATCAAATTCGTCACCGTGCAGCACCAGCAGGCGGCGACCGTCGGCGGTTTCGTGGATCGCCGAACGCCGGATTTCCACCCCGCCGAAATTCAGCCCGGTAAACTGGCGGAACATCTCGTCATGATTGCCGGGAATATAGACGATGCGGGTGCCGCGCCGGGCCCGTTTCAATATGCGCCAGATGATGTCATTATGACCGTCCGGCCAGAAAAACCTCTTCTTCAAGCGCCAGCCGTCGATGATGTCACCGACCAGATAGAGCGTATCGCTGTCGACATGGTCGAGAAAATCGATCAGCAGATCGGCGTTGCAACCGCGTGTGCCGAGATGGATATCGGATATCCATATGGTTCGATATCGGGTCCGGTCGCGCGAATGGACAAGCGGTTTGCGCTTCAGCCGCGCTTCGTATCGGTCGGCATCGAGCAGCGGAATATCCGCTCTGCTAACGGGTGGAAATTGTTTGGCCATTGAAAACTCCCATGGGAAACGATCCATGGGTGTGGCTTTACGGGCTGATTGTGACAGCCGGATTCCCGTTTTATGAAGTTTTGGTGACGGGAGACCTACGCTTTCAGATATTCCTGAAGCCGCAATTGCAAGTGCGGCACGGCGTCATTGCTAGCCAGAAATTCAGCAACCGGCATGGTTTGCCAGCCCTGCCCCTCATCGCCAAAGACGATCTCGTCCAGAATATGGGCCGATAACCGGCAGACGAAGAACAGAGCTACCGCGCCGGATCCGCGCCAGTTCGGGTAGGTTTGCACATGATCCAATTCGTCAATCGCGATGCGGATGCCGAATTCCTCAAATGTTTCGCGCGCCACGCATTCCGCACCGCTCTCGCCATTTTCCCGGCCACCACCGGGCAAGTCCAGCATATTGGGGAACGGAATGTCCGCCCTGTCGTCCCGGCGATAGACCAGAATATGATCGTCGATGAAGAAAGCCACTTTTGCGCCGTGAAAATCTATTTCACCGCTCATCGGGCTATTCGACGATCAGCACGATCTTGCCGATATGATTGCCGGCTTCCATATGGGCATGGGCCTTGGCAGCATCGGCAAGCGGAAAGCTTTCGTCCATCACCGGCTTCAATTTGCCCGCTTCCACGTCGGGCCAGACATAGCTGTGCAGTTCATCCGCCATCAGCGCCTTGCGCTCGGCCGACTGTGGCCGGAGCGTCGAACCGGTGAGGGTCAGTCGTTTCATCATGACATGGGCCATGTTGATCGTGGCCTGCAGCCCGCCCTGAACCGCGATGGTGACGTGGCGGCCGTCTTCTTTCAGACATTGGATATTACGCGCGACATAGTCGCCAGCGACCATGTCGAGAACGATTTCCACGCCTTTGCCGTCGGTGATCTTCTTGATCTCCTCGACAAAGTCCTGACTTTTGTAGTTGATCGCATGATCGGCGCCGATCTGCTTTGCGGCGGTGCATTTCTGGTCGCTGCCGCAAGTCACGATGACATCCAGACCGAACAGCTTGCCAAGCTTGATCGCCATCGTCCCGATACCGCTGGTGCCGCCATGAACCAGAACCGTTTCCCCTTCACGGGCAAAGCCGCGATTGAACAAATTACCCCAGACGGTGAACAAAGTCTCCGGCAAAGCCGCCGCTTCGGCCATGGTCAGGCAGTCGGGAACCGGCAAACATTGCTGTACCGGAGCGACGCAAAATTGCGCATAGCCGCCGCCGTTGGTCAGCGCGCAAATCTTGCGGCCAATCCATTCCGGTTCGACGCCGGCGCCCAGCGCCACAACGGTACCGGACACTTCCAGACCAGGCAGCGGCGACGCGCCGGGCGGCACAGGATAGAGGCCCATCCGTTGCACCACGTCCGGCCGGTTCACGCCGGCAGCAGCGACGCGGATCAACACTTCGCCCTGAGCTGGCTGCGGAACCGCAACGGTTTCAGCCTTCAAGACTTCCGGTCCGCCCGGCTCGCTAATCGCGATGGCGGTCATTTCTTTTTGCAACACTTCCGATACGGCCATTATATACCCCCCACGGGGATTTTGCGTGCCCCCGTTATTTCTCGCCCTTATTGACAGCAAAGCGCGGGCGGTCAACATTACCCTGCAGGAGGAATGTCGATTCATGGACGATGACGATAATTTACCACGCAATGCCAATGATCCTGTGGCCGTGTTGGTCAAACAGGATCTTGATCCATTATCGGTGGACGAACTCGATCAAAGAATTTCTTTGCTGAAATCGGAAATAAGCCGCTGTGAAGAGAAGAAAAACTTCGCCGTAACGCACCGTGCCAGCGCAGAAAATCTGTTCAAAAAATGATAAAGGCTGGCATTCGCTAAACCATTTGTTAACCTTGTTTAATAATAGTTGGGTTCAACCGTTCCAAATTGGACCGTAAAGGAGAAGTGAGACGAAAAATTGGCAGCTTTGGCCAATTGCTACAGATCCGAGGCTTGACGCTCTTGACGTTTAAGGCAAGGCTCACGATCTAGAGTATAAGCTATTGGTTAAAGTCCGGAACCAGATGGGACAACATCGGTCTCGGCAACAGGGGGCGGTATCACCGTCCCGATATTGGAGTAAATTATATGCCATCATTCGCGGAATCGCTCGAGAAAACCCTGCATCAGGCTTTGAAAAATGCTTCTGATCGCAGCCACGAATATGCGACTCTCGAGCATCTCCTTCTAGCGTTGATTGAAGATGGCGATGCCTCTCAAGTGATGAACGCGTGCGGTGTCGATCTGGGCGAGCTGGAGGACGCAGTTGTTCTTTATCTCGACAGCGAACTCGATTCCCTGAAGGTCGAGAAAGCCATCGACCCCTCCCCCACTTCCGGATTCCAGCGGGTTGTCCAGCGGGCAATCCTGCATGTTCAATCTTCCGGCAAGGATGAAGTCACCGGCGCCAATGTGCTGGTCGCGCTATTTTCCGAGCGGGAAAGCTATGCGGTCTACTTCCTCCAGCAGCAGGATATGAGCCGGCTCGATGCCGTCAGCTTTATCAGCCATGGTGTCGGCAAGGGCGGTCAGACCGCCGAACCGGCAGAATTGTCCGGCATGGAAGGTGAAGAGGACAAGAAAGAAAAGAGCAAGAAAGAGACGGCGCTCGACCAGTTTACCGTCAATCTCAACAAAAAGGCTGCTGATGGCCGTATCGATCCGTTGATCGGGCGGCAGGCAGAAGTCGACCGGACGGTGCAGATCCTTTGCCGGCGCTCGAAGAATAACCCGCTCTATGTCGGCGAACCCGGCGTCGGTAAAACCGCGATTGCGGAGGGTCTGGCGCTGCGTATCGTAGAGGGCAATGTCCCGGAAGTATTGCTTCCGGCCGTCATCTACTCGCTCGACATGGGCGCCCTGCTGGCCGGAACCCGCTATCGCGGTGATTTCGAAGAACGGCTGAAACAGGTTGTTTCCGAGCTGGAAAAAATGCCGGATGCGGTCCTGTTCATCGACGAGATCCACACCGTGATCGGTGCCGGCGCGACCAGCGGCGGCGCGATGGATGCATCGAATCTCTTGAAACCGGCCCTGTCCGGCGGCGTCATCCGCTGCATCGGATCGACCACCTACAAGGAATTCCGCAACCATTTCGAGAAGGACCGGGCACTGCTGCGGCGCTTCCAGAAAATTGACATCAACGAGCCGTCGGTCGAGGATACAATCAAGATCCTTACCGGCCTGCGCGGTGCTTTCGAAGAGCATCACAAGGTTCGCTATTCGCCCGATGCGTTGAAATCGGCGGTGGAATTGTCCACCCGCTATATCAACGACCGCAAGCTGCCGGACAAAGCCATCGACGTGATCGACGAAGTCGGCGCGATGCAGATGCTGTTGCCGCCTTCGCGCCGCAAGAAAATGATCACCTCCAAGGATATCGAAGCCGTGATCGCGACAATGGCGCGGATCCCGCCCAAATCCGTGTCCAAGGATGACAAGCAAACGCTCGAGAGTCTGGAAAAAAATCTCAAGCGCGTGGTCTTTGGCCAGGACGAAGCGATCAAGAAACTGTCCAGCGCGATAAAATTGTCGCGTGCGGGGCTGCGCGAACCGGAAAAGCCGATCGGCAATTATCTGTTCAGCGGCCCGACCGGCGTCGGCAAGACCGAAGTCGCCAAGCAGCTGGCATCGATCATGGGCATTCCGCTCAAGCGTTTCGACATGTCCGAATATATGGAACGCCACAGCGTTTCGCGCCTGATCGGCGCGCCTCCGGGCTATGTCGGCTATGACCAGGGCGGTCTGCTGACCGATGCCATCGACCAGAATCCGCATTGCGTGTTGTTGCTCGACGAGATCGAGAAGGCCCATCCCGACCTGTTCAACATATTGCTGCAGGTAATGGACAACGGCAAGCTGACCGATCATCACGGCAAGACCGTCGATTTCCGCAACGTGGTGTTGATCATGACAACCAATGCCGGCGCGTCCGACATGGCAAGAGAAGGCATCGGCTTCGGCAATATGTCCAAGGAAGATGCCGGCGAGGAAGCGGTGAAGAAAACCTTCACCCCGGAATTCCGCAACCGTCTGGATGCGATCGTTCCCTTCGCCTATCTGCCGACCGAAGTGGTGGCACGGGTGGTCGAGAAATTCATTCTCGAGCTCGAGCTGCAACTGGCCGACCAGAATGTCCATATCACGCTCGACGAGGATGCGCAGGCATGGCTCACCGAGCGCGGCTATGACAAGCTTTACGGTGCCCGTCCGATGGGCCGCCTGATCCAGGAGAAGATCAAGCAGCCGCTCGCCGAGGAACTGTTGTTCGGCAAGCTCAAGAACGGCGGCGAGGTCAAGGTTCACCTGAAGGACAATAACCTGACCTTCGAAACCACGGCAGCCGCACCAAAGGCGAAGAAAAAGAAGGCTCCGGCCAAGAAAAAGGCCGACAGCGAGACAAAATAATTTCGCCAGTCGGGCTTCAAACCCAGCAAGATATGAAAACGGCGTGGCTAATCCCACGCCGTTTTTTTTCGTCTTGAAATCAAGTGCATCGATCCTGTCCGACGATAAGGATCAATCAGGATATTGACGCATACCGACTAGTTGGTATGTTGACGACATGAACGCGATTCGAAACATCCCAGCCGGCAAGCCCAATGCTCGGGCAAAATTGCTCGATGCCGCGATCAAACTGGTCCGGCACAGCGGATTTTCTGCCACCTCGGTTGACCAGATTTGCGCGGAAGCAAAAGTAACCAAGGGTGCATTTTTCCACCATTTTGCCAGCAAGGAAGCATTGGGCGCGGCAGCAGCAAAAGCCTGGACCGAACGCGCCGAACAGCTGATATTCACGCTACCCGAATGGACACGAATGCCGGATCCGCTCGATCGGCTTCTCACCCATATCGATTTTCGTGCCGCGATGATCGAAGGGTCAGCGGAGGATTTTACCTGCTTCGTAGGCACGATGGTGCAGGAGAGCTTTGCCAGCAGTGACATTCTGCGCGAGGCAAGCGATGCCAGCCTTACCGCTTATGCCGAAAGGCTGGCCGAAGACATCGAGGCCGCGATCGACCAGCATGGCATCGTCAATAACATCGCCGGCGGCGGCATCAGCGCACTGAGTCTGGCCTATCATGTCCAGGCCGTACTGCAGGGCGCCTTCATACTGGCGAAGGCGAAGGGCAGCCCCGAGATCGCCCGCGATAATATCCGGCATCTCAAGCATTATGTCTCGTTGCTATTCGGGAAGGAGACGGGATCGTGAGCAATGCTTCAGACATATCCGCGAAATATTACGCCGCAACCTTCCCCGAGGCTGCTGTTTCCCCTGACCATTATACCCTGAAATGAACGAAAGGATGTAAAAGTGACCAAGATGATTTTCGTAAACCTTCCCGTTACCGACCTCAACGCCTCTATGGCCTTCTACGAGGCCCTTGGTTTTTCCAACAACCCCCAATTTACCGATGAAACGGCCGCCTGCATGGTCTGGAGCGAGACGATCAACGCGATGCTGCTGACCCACGACAAGTGGCGCAGCTTCACAAACCGTCCGATCCCGCCGTCGACTTCGAGCGAGGTGATGCTGGCGATATCCTGCGACAGTCGCGAAGCGGTCGACAGGATGAACGAGGCCGCCGCGGCCAGTGGCGGCACCGCCGATATCAATCCGAAACAGGACCATGGCTGGATGTACAACCGGAATCTCGCCGATCCCGACGGCCATGTGTGGGAAGCGGCGTGGATGGACATGGATGCTGCGATGGCAACAATGGGTGAAGGGGCAGAACAACCCGCCGCCTGATTGCGGGACGAAGGAGAGGAGAATGTTTATGTCGAAAGCAACAATCTGCTTGTGGTTTGACAAAGATGCAAAGGCGGCAGCGGAATTTTACGCGGCCACCTTTCCCGACAGCGCAATCGGAGCCGTCCGGCAAGCGCCCGGCGATTTCCCCGGCGGCAGTAAAGGCGATGATCTGACGGTAGACTTTACCGTATTGGGCATATCCTGCCTCGGACTGAACGGTGGCCCTGCCTTTCCGCAAAGCGAGGCCTTTTCCTTTGTGGTCCATACCGACACGCAGGAAGAGACCGACCGCTACTGGAACGCGATCGTCGATAATGGCGGTACCGAAAGCCAGTGCGGCTGGTGCAAGGACAAATGGGGGATCAACTGGCAGATCACCCCGCGCGTCCTGACCGATGCAATGGCGCAAGGCGGGGATGTCGCAAAACGCGCGTTCGAGTCGATGATGCCGATGCAGAAAATCGACATAGCGACGATTGAAGCGGCTGTACGGGGTGAAGTCTCGTGATCGAGCTTTTTGGTCATCCCTTCTCCTCTTACACATGGAAAGCGCTGATCCCCCTGTGGGAGAAGGACATCCCGTTTGAATTCCGGCAACTCGACGGGGACCATCAAAGCAATAGCGCGGAATTCGCCCGACGCTCACCAACCGGCAAGTTTCCGCTGCTGGCGGACGGTGAGCGGACCATCTTCGAAGCGACGGCAGTTATCGAATATCTGGAACTCATCCATCCCGAACCCAGGTTGATCCCGGACGGGATGGCAGGTGTCGAAACACGGATGTTCGACCGGATGTTCGACAATTATGTGATGAACGCGATGCAGCGTGTGGTCGAAGTACGGCTCGGTCGCGCCGATGCGTCAGAAACCGACAAAGGCTGTGCGATTCTCGACAAAAGCTATGCCTGGCTCGACGCGCATCTGGGCGATCATTGGGCGGTCGGGGATGCGTTCACCATGGCCGATTGTGCCGCCGCACCATCGCTTTTCTATGCTGACTGGGTGCATCCGATCCCGGACGGACTGGAACGGCTCAAGGCTTATCGGTCCCGCCTGCTGGCACGGCCATCGGTCAAACGGGCGGTCGACGATGCACGGCCCTATCGACATTTTTTCCCCGGCGGTGCGCCGGAACGTGACTAAGCAGGGAGACAGGATATGACCGCGACACAAGAGAGCCATCACGAACTATCGATAACCCGCCATTTTGCGGCACCACCGGACAAGGTCTGGGATATTATGACCAACCATATCGAGCAATGGTGGTGCCCGAAACCCTGGCGGGCGGAGTTCGAAACACTTGAGCGTCACGCTGGCGGAGCTTCGAACTGCACCATGTATGGCCCTGACGGCGAGGTTCATCCCCATCCCGGTCTGGTATTGGCCTGGGACGAGGGTCGGCGCTTTGCCTTTACCGACGCGATTGTCGGCGACCTCGAGCCGGCTGGTCCGTTCATGATCGGGATATGGGAGATCGAAGCGGAGAATGGCGGCACCCGCTACACCGCCACCGCACGCCACTGGACCAAGGAAGCACAGGCCCAGCACCAGGAGATGGGTTTCGAGCAGGGCTGGAAGGCATGCGCGGGACAGTTGGCCGAGCTTTGCGAGAATTAGGCGACAGATGATGGCCATCTCAACGGGCTTTGGATGCTCGTCCGATGGCGGCAAGGAGCTGGCGGTCGCCAACTGCACGCCTGTCAGAAAATGATTAGCTGAAACTGAAAGGAGAATGAAAATGCTTGCCGATTCCGATTCTGATATCAAAATTTCCGCCTTCCAATGGGTACCCGATTTCGCGCAGGGCATGGTCCGCGATATCCGGATCCGCTGGGCGCTGGAGGAAATTGAACGGCCCTACGACACTAGCCTGTTCGACGCGACCCAGCCGCGCGATGCCAAATATCGCGAATGGCAACCCTTTGGTCAGGTGCCGGCCTTTGACGACGGCAATGTCCGGATGTTCGAAAGCGGAGCGATCCTGCTCTATCTCGGCGAACAGGACGAACGGCTGCTGCCAAGCAAGCTTCAGGACCGTTGGGAAGCGACGGCATGGCTGATCGCGGCGCTCAACAGCGTCGAGCCGATGTTGTCCACGATTGTCAGCTATGATATATTTCACGCCGACAAGGACTGGGCCAAGGCAGCGCGGCCGGCAGCGGTCGAACTTGCCGAGGCGCGCTTGCAAAGCGTTTCCGATGCGCTGGGCGACAAGAACTGGCTGACCGGCCGTTTCACCATCGCAGATATCATGATGGTGACGGTGCTGAGGAATGTGAAACACACGGACATGGTGGCAGGCTTCCCCACCCTTGCCGCCTATCAGCAACGCGGCGAGCAGCGTCCTGCGTTCCAGCGCGCATTGAAGGCACAGACAGAACCGTTTGCCGAATACGAGCCACAGATGGCCTGACCCGAACAAAACCAAGGAGAGAGTGATGAGCTATATTGACGGATTTGTAATCGCGGTTCCCACCGCCAACAAACAGAAATTTATCGATCATGCCAATAATGCGGACAGCATGTTCGTCGAAATGGGCGCCCTGAAAGTGGTGGAATGCTGGGGCGACGACGTGTCGGAAGGCAGCACCACCGATTTCCGCAAGGCGGTGAAGGCCAACGAGGATGAAAGCATCGTCTTTTCGTGGATCGAATGGCCGGACAAGGCGACGCGGGATGCCGGCATGGCGAAACTGGAAGCAGCAATGGAAGATCCGGACAACGCCGATCCACGGATGGATCCGGTGAAGAATCCGATGCCCTTCGATGGCAAAAGGATGATCTTTGGCGGCTTTCAGCCCGTCGTCACGTTGGGACAATAAGGAGCAGGAAATATGTCCAACAAACATGGTGATTTCATTTGGTATGAATTGCTGACCAGCGACGCCGACGACGCGCAGGATTTTTACGGGCAGCTGCTCGGATGGGATTTTGCCGATAGCGGTCAGGCCGATAAGGATTATCGAGAGATCTCGATGAAGGGCAACGGGGTCGGAGGCGTGATGCCGATGACACCGGAAATGACTGGCAATGGCGCGCAGCCATGCTGGCTGGGTTATATCACGGTCGAGGACGTTGACCGGATGGCGGAGGCAATATCCTCCGCCGGCGGCAGCGTTCATATGCAGCCGCAGGATATAGACGGTGTCGGGCGGTTCGCGCTGGTCGCCGATCCGCAAGGCGCTCCATTCTATGTGATGAAGCCGATCCCGCCGGCTGATAAACCGGACGCAACCAGCCTCGCCTTTGCGGCGACCGAGCCGACGATCGGTCATTGCGCGTGGAACGAGCTCGCCACCAGCGACACGGCGGCTGCGCTCAACTTCTATCATGATCTGTTTGGCTGGGAGAAGGATGGAGAGATGGATATGGGCCCGATGGGCACGTATAATTTTCTCCGCCATGATTTCATGATCGGCGCGATGATGGACAAGCCGGACGCAATGCCGGTTTCGGCGTGGACCTATTATTTCCGGGTCGCTGACATTGATGAGGCGGTAAAAACCATTATCGCCAAGGGCGGTCAGATCAGGCTTGAACCGGATGAAATTCCGGGCGGCGAGTTCCAGCTCAACGCGGTCGACCCGCAAGGAGCGGCCTTCGCTCTGGTCGGCGCACGAAAGTAGACAATCCGCGCAACTATCTGCACATGTCGAAACCCTCCTGACATAATGCTGTCAGGAGGGTTATGATATCCGGTGCTTGTTCAATCAACAAGGAGGAGCAAGCAAATGACCGAGACAATATATGACAGACTGGTCTGGGTGGAAATTCCCGCAACCGACCTCGACCGCGCCAAAGGCTTTTACGAAGCCGTGCTCGAGACGTCACTAATCGAGAATAATGACGGCCCGCAGACCATGCAGATGATCCCCAGCGCCAATGGCGCGATGTGCGGCCATCTCTATGCAGGCAAGCCAGCGACAGCCGGAGATGGTATCACCGCGCATCTTTCCGTCGCTGGCGAACTGGCCGGTGCGATGGACCGGATCAGGGCCAGCGGCGGCGAAGTGGTATCCGAGACCATTTCGCTCCCGTCGGGCGCGTTTTTCTACGCGAAGGATACAGAGGGCAACAGCCTCGGTATCTTCAAATATAACGACTGATGCGCAGAGCCGACCGCCTTTTCCAGATAGTCCAATATCTGCGCGGAGGCCGGCTCGTGACGGCAGCCCGTCTGGCCGAGCGTCTGGAAGTCTCCGAACGCACCATCTATCGTGATATTGCCGATCTCCAGTCCACCGGCGTGCCGATCGACGGAGAAGCCGGCATCGGCTATATCATGCGTAGCGGTTTCGACCTGCCGCCATTAATGTTCACCCGCGACGAGATTGTCGCGCTGGTTACAGGCGCGCGGATGGTCAAGGCTTGGGGCGGTACGTCGATGATGGCTGCGGCCGAAGAGGCTTTGATCAAGATCGAGGCGGTTTTGCCGGAGACCGAGCGAGGCCGCGTTGGCGACACCAAAATATTCTCGCCCTCGATAGGATTGGCAGGTCAGGCGAGAGAATTGATCGACCGTTGCGAGCAGGCCATCGATGCCCGGGAGATTGTGGCCCTGGAATATAGTGACGAGGACGGATCCACCACCAACCGAACGGTCCAGCCGCTGGGACTCTGGTTCTGGGGCAAGGTCTGGACTTTGGTGGGATGGTGCGAATTGCGCGATAATTTCCGCGCATTCCGGCTCGACCGCATCGCCAAGCTCGCGCCAACCGGTGATCGCTACAAACCGGCCGCGAACCGATCGCTCGAAGAATTTTCGCGGCAACAGAGAGAGAAATATCAAAAGCATTTGGACAATTTAAACCAGGAAGGAAAATGAGATGACCCTGAAATTCTACACCAATCCGATGTCTCGCGGCCAGACTGCCCGCTGGGCCCTGCACGAAGCGGGCGCCGACTATGAGCAGGTGCTGCTGGAATATGACACCACGATGAAGGCTCCGGACTATCTCGCTATCAATCCCATGGGCAAGGTGCCGGCGATTGATCATGACGGCAAGGTCGTGACCGAAGGGGCTGCCATCTGCGCCTATCTCGCGGACGCTTTTCCCGATGCCGGACTCGCCCCGACCGCGGACGAGCGCGCGGATTATTATCGATGGCTGTTCTTTGCCGCCGGCCCGCTCGAATCGGCTATCACCAACCGCTCAATGGGTTTCGAAGTCGAACCGGACAAAGAGAAATTGGCGGGTTACGGAAATTACGATCATGTTGTCGATGCGCTGGATCGCAAATTCCAGACCGATGATTATGTCTGCGGCAACCGCTTCACCATGGCCGATGTCTATGTCGGCGCGCAATTGGTTTGGGGTACGCAGTTCGGCACCCTGCCCAAGCGGGATTCCTTTATCGCTTACGGAGAGCGGTTGATACACCGTGATGCCTATGAATCGGCCAAAGCGGTCGATGACGCCCTGATCGCAGAAAATAGCTGATCGCCGGAACCGGACAGAAAAAAGGCCAGACGGGATGCCCGCCTGGCCTTTTTTAATCGTTTAGAGACAAGTCATTCTCCGGCGGCTGGCTCTTCATAGGCTAAAGCCGGCTGACCAGTCTCGGCAGCTGGCTGACCGTATTGGATGTTCCATTTTTCGAGGTCCCGTTCATATTCCTCGTAAGCGAGATAAAAGTCGGTGAACGGTTTTTCCAGTTCCAGCAAAGCCTGTTCCGCAAATGCGTTGAGGTCGGCAGACTTGGTTACAATGGCCCGCTGGCTGATCTGCACGGCCTGATCACAAAAGGGCCGGCGAAGCGGAGAGAAAGACCAGTAGTTATAGAGCTGCGTCTGGTGACGATCATGCTCCGTCTTGTAACCGGCACCGACATCGCGCTGGAATTTCCGGATGATCGCGTTGTTCGCGTTGCGCAGCGAGGCGCTGTTATTATTGATGAACGCATTATAGTCGTCGACCAGCCGCTCATATAGCGGACCGGTGCAGCTTAACGCCGCCACGTTCATCGCCGCCCGGACATGCCACAGGGTTTCCAGCGGGCCGAGATCACGGTTTATTGTGTCGCGCAGGCCGTCAGCACGAAGCATGGGAACCACGGACAGGTTACTCGCACCAAATGGAGGTGTCGGTGCACGCGGCGTATATTGCGGCTGTACAACGGGAGCAGGTGGTGGCGGAGGTGGCGCTGTTTGACAGGCGGCCAGAAAAGCCAATCCGCCAGCTACCAAAACAAGACGTAAATCCTTCAAACGCGGCATACTATCACTCTCCCTGAACAACAGCGATTTCTTTATGATTCGCGCTGACGCTTGTCCAGCATTAGCAGTCAAATCTCGACGAACTGCCAAACAAAAAAGCCCGACAGTTTCCTGCCGGGCTTTTTCGATATTCTGACTCGACCTGCTGTCTAATCCTGGTTGCCCATGAAGAAGAGCAGGAACTGGAACATGTTGATAAAGTCCAGATACAGGCTGAGCGCGCTGAGGACCACGGTCTTGCCGACCATATCGGTTCCGGCGACATAGGCATACATGCTCTTGATCCGCTGCGTGTCATAAGCGGTGAGGCCCGCGAAGATCAGCACGCCAATCGCGCTGATGACAAAGTTCATCATTGTCGACTGCAGGAAGATGTTGATGACCATCGCGACCAGCAAGCCGATAACGCCCATGATCAGGAAGCTGCCCATGCCGGACAGGTCTTTCTTGGTCGTGTAACCATAAAGGCTAAGGCCAAGGAAAGCGGCGGCGGTGGCAAAGAATGTCTGTGCGATCGAAGCGCCGGTATAGACCAGGAAGATCGTCGACATCGACATGCCCATGAGAGCCGCGAAGCCCCAGAACATCGCCTGTAGCGTGAAGGTGGAAAATTTATTCTGCCCGAAGCTCATCGCGAAAACGATGGCCAATGGCGACAGCATGATCACCCATTTCAACGGACCGCCGCCGAACATGATGTCCTGGGCGAGGCCGGAGCTGGCGAACAGCATTGCCACTACGCCGGTCAGCAATACGCCGCTGGCCATGTAATTATAAACTTTGAGCATATAGGTACGCAGGCCGGCGTCATACGCGACCTCCGTCTGCGGTGCCGTGCCCACAGCGGGCTGCCCGAAGGTTGTTCTTGGGTCTTGCCAAGCCATAATATGCATACTCCTCAAATTAACGAGCCGGTAAACGGGCTCTGTTGTTTACAATATCGGGTAATAGCGCATGTTTTTCAAGGGAAACCGGCGCGCTGCTCTAAAAAAACCGACGGCGTTCCGATAGATAAAATCTATCGCGTTCCCTTAACCACGCTGGCTTTGTCGATCAGGAACATTTGCCGAAGCGCAATCTCGCCCAATCGCGCCTTGCCGTTTGCTGCAGTGACCCTGAATAGCAGTTCTGAACATTGCCGGAAACCGGCTCGTCTTTCGTCGCGGCAACGGAGGGACATGAATATCCGATATCGAAGGAAATCTTTATTTCCTAGACGGTTTCAAGCCATTTCCTGAGATTCCTGGCGGCCTCGGCAACCTCTGCCCAGGTCTGGTCAAAGCCAGCCTCTTCGCCATAATATGGGTCGGCGACATCCTCGCCTGCCCTGCCCGCGAGATGGTCAGACAATAGCGAAATTTCCGCAGCTGCGCTGGCCGGTTTCATCGCTTTCAAATCGTTCAAATTCTGGTTGTCCAGCGCGATCACATGATCGAAATCGTGAAAATCCGCTGCGCATATCTGGCGCCCCCGGAGATGGCTGATATCAACGCCGTTTTTTACCGCAACCGCTTGCGCGCGCTTGTCTGGCGCATGTCCGACATGCCAGTCACCGGTGCCGGCAGAATCGATGATGATGTTCAGACCGGCGCCGGCGCATTCCTGACGGAGGGCAGCTTCGGCCAGCGGAGAACGACAGATATTACCCAGACAAACAAACAGAACCGACACACTCATAAAAATACTCTAATCTTCATTCACAAACTGGTTGGCTCAACGCCCGCCGACGAACACGCCGCAAGCTATCCGTCCGCCGCTTTCACCGGAAGGATCGGTCTTCAGATCATCCGGACCTGCGTGGACGACAAAGGCGGCGCCATCAGCATCAAGCAGGGCATTTTCTCCGTCGCGGAGCGTCGCGCCGCGAACCAGTGCTTCCAGCGCACCGGTGCCGTCGGCGCCGATATCGAGGTTGAAGAAATCGCCGGCATGCGCCCCTTGCGGATTGTCGAATCCATGTTGCTTCGAAGCAGGGTTCCAGTGGCCGCCAGCGGATTTGAAATCGGGACCTACGCATTTGCCGGTCTCGTGGATATGCACACCATGCTGGCCGGGCGACATGCCCTGCGCCTTGATATTGACCAGCAGACCGTTATCGCCCTGCGCGACAATCACTTCGCCATATTGTGCCTGGTCCGCACCGACCAATGCCGCGCGCGCAACATTGCCGCTGACTTCACCCGGGGACACACCTTCCTTACTGCATCCGGCAACCATGAGGGACAAAAGGGCCACGCTCGATAGAGCGATATGATGCTGGCGCACGAAGCTTCTCCTTGATTTCCTTGACATTGATTGCATGATAGCAGCCGATACACCCGCTTGGAACCCTTTGTTCCGTTCTCGTCCCTTCTGTATCGCACAGGATCTCGATTGCCGCATATGTTCTATCTGATCGCCCTCGGTTCGAACCAGCGCCACCAGCGCTTTGGCCTGCCGCGTGACGTTCTTGCTGCAGCGATCGAGCGGCTTGCCGCGCACGATCTGAGTATTGCCAAAATATCCACAGTAATCACCTCGCGGCCAATCGGTCCCTCCCAACGGTCCTATGCCAATGCTGTCGCACTCATTGAAACGACTCTGTATCCCCCTCACCTGCTCGACCGGCTCAAGCACATCGAAGCGGAATTCGGCCGCCGGCGGGGTCAGGCCTGGTCGCGCCGGGTGCTCGATCTCGATATCCTGCTGTGGAGCGGCGGGGCGTTTGACGGCGACGCGCCCGCCCTCACCATCCCCCATCCACTGATGCGCGAGCGCAGCTTTGTGCTTCGCCCGGCGGCGCAAATAGCGGGCGATTGGCGCGATCCCCTGACCGGCCGGACCATCGCCCAACTGGACGCCCGCAACCGCCGCCCCAAGAAACGACAGGAAAAAGCGCCAAAGCCGCTTGACCATGAAACAAAGCGTCCCTAGGGAGGCGCTTCCCGACGGCTTTGCGGACTGCACAGCCGATCGAGGGGCCCTTAGCTCAGTCGGTAGAGCAACTGACTTTTAATCAGTAGGTCGCTGGTTCGAACCCAGCAGGGCTCACCATTATTTCAATTATTTATTGAAATATCCTCGAAAATGTCTGAGCTAAAATCATGCGCGGGGCAACATCTCGGGCAACAAAAGTCAGGACGGTTGCCGAAAATTTATTTTCAGCGACAACAATTTTATTGGCCTAAGCACTGCGAAACTCAAGCTGCGCCACCAGAACGAATCAATGTTTTGAACACAGCTTCCCAAGGACGATCACGCCCCACGGTAAGATGAAGGACGGTCGCCAAACGGAGGCATGCCAACTTGGCAAGCTAAGGTTATTGTAAACCTGCTTCGAGCCGCGCCTTCAAATCAGGACCAACCCTCTTAAATCCTAGTAGCTGGGCTGCTGAGCGGATAAGGTCATCATCATATCCACCGGCATTGTCTTGACGCGCTATTTCCAGTGCTCCGCGTATTTCTATCAAACAAATATTGCTGGCTTTCAGAATTGGGCCTTGCTCGGACGAACGATTACGAACGGGAGGGATTTTTTGTTGCTCAATCGTATACCAGAATTCATCACCATCTCGCAGGACTTGTGAATACTGGCGCGCCTTGCGCAATGCTTTGACTGTAATCTTGTTGATCCTTGCGCCAGCACGTTCCTTCCCAAAAGCTTCCGCGACGCGCCGAGCCACTTCTTCTTGATGTATGGGTCCTTCAAGTTCAACAATTCGCTCCACAAGTTCCGCTAAAACATCAGAATGCACTTCATGCGGTTCATGAAACTTTGAAGCGGAGAGGATTGCCCGTTGATAAGGAGGCATTTGACGTTCGACTATATCTGGGATTTGAATCGTGGCAACAGTTGCCGATGGCGCGGGACTTGGCGAAAAGTTATTTGACCCGGGGACTTCAATTCCATTCTCGCTCGCCGTTTTAGCCGCTTCCAAAGCCGATTCCAATCGTTGAATTTCTGCGGCGCGATTATAAAACCAGTCAGTGCTCCAAATACGGTGGAATCGCCAACCGAGATGTTCCAGCACATCTTGGCGCAATCGGTCGCGCTCACGCGCCCAAAGCGCCGAATGATAGGTTGCTCCGTCGCATTCTACTGCCAGAATATATCGACCGGGATGTTCAGGGTCACGCACCCCTAGATCGATCTTGAACCCCGCAGACCCCACTTGGTTATCTGCGATACAGCCTAATTTTCGAATTTCGTCGGCCACATCCTCTTCAAAGGGCGAGTCCGCGTCTTCACCGGTAATTTCTGCATCGGACATTAGGCCAGATTGTGCAAATTCTAGAAATCTCTTTAATATCTTTGGCCCCTCTCGCGACACACGACTTGTATCCATGGCCGATGGATCGAAAGAAGCGAAAATTTCGCACCGAAGCCGTGCGCGTGTGAATAAAACATTCAGACGGCGTTCGCCACCATCTCCATTCACCGGACCAAAAGACATGCTCGTCAATGGCCCGCCTGGTGAAGTTGGCCCGTAGCCAACGCTGACCAAAATCACATCCCGTTCGTCACCTTGAACATTCTCGATATTTTTAACGAAAAAGTCCTCTGACTTTCCTTCACGCAAAAAATCATCCAAAATACCGTCTTGCCTGCGTGCAAGCTCCAGCAATTCAGTTATCAGGTTGCGCTGTGCAGATGAAAAAGTGACGACGCCTAGTGATAGCTTCGGAGTTTGCCGCGCGTGTTCGCTAATTTTAGCAACTATCGCCTCGCCTTCCTTGCGATTATCCCGTTTACCGCCACGATCATACGCGCCGTCTACCTTGGTAAAACAAAGACCGTAATTGGGGTCGTCCTGCAAAGGCGACGGCGGCAAAATAAGGCCATTTTTATAGAATTCACGGTTTGACACCTTGATTAAGGAAGGGTCTCGCGAGCGGTAATGCCATTCCAACATGCGCGAACCAAGGCCGCGAGCTTCGCAAAGACTGAGAACACTCTCCAATTGGCCAAGTTTTGCCGCACCGCCTAGCAGGTCTTCACCGTCTTCCTCATCATCATCCTCGTCTTCGGAATCGCCAAGCAAACGATCAAAAAATGACGTGGGGGGAAGCTGCTTTTGATCTCCTACCACAACAATTTGTCTGGCGCGGGCAATCGCGCCCAGCGCGTCCTCTGGCCGGACCTGACTGGCCTCATCGATAACCAGCAAATCAAACTCATGCAGGCCCGGTTCGAGAAACTGAGCCACGGAAATCGGACTCATCAGCAATATCGGTTTAATCCGACGAATTGCTGTTGGCGCTTTTGTAAACAATTTGCGGAGCGCAATATGCGCTCGCTTTTTACCTAGCTCACCGCGAACAACGCCCATTTCACCCTGAGCACCTTTAGGAACCTGAGAAAGATGCTGCGCCAATATGGTCGTAACGTTGGCCTTAAACTGATCTTTCTCAAATGTCCTGTATTCGCCAACAAGCTTATGCCTGTCAAAATCGCGCAGGTCCCCTAAAGCGCTGTTTTCGTCGAGCGCCCTCTTCCACAAATGCTCGGAGCGGGCGAAGCGCAATTCGGTTACGGCATTTTCACTCGAAAGAGCTTTCTTATTCATTCTATCCGCCAATTCGCTCAAATTGGCTTCATTGAGAATTTCTGACAATTGGCTATATTGCGCCCATTTTTTATAGTCAGGGATAGCCGTGTTCATTGCGGCAAGGCGAGCGAAAACAAGGGGTGACGGCGCACCGCCCATTCCCTCCTCACCAAAAGCCGATTGGTTCAAATCGATAATTGAAAACGCAGCCTCAGAATCGGCTTGTGCTACTTTCGCGTTTTCCGCCAACCGCCTTTGCCATTGTTTGAGATTATCCGCGTTTGATGCGACGGCGATTGCCGCAGTTGCGGGTGGTTGAATATCAGCCTCACTTAGTCGTATTGCCCATTTTGTAATATTAGCCAGTTGCGCAAAGTTAGTGCGCGATCCGCGCCAATCATCGCCCAGAATATTGGCGCAATAACTCTCATCTTCATTCCATCTTGTATGGCTTGCCTGCACCTCGAGAAGGTCATCGAGCAACGCCAAGCGTTCGGAAGCCTTCTTCGGCAATTTGTCCTGAAGCAGGCCAGCCAGTTCTTTTGACGAATTACGATATGCTGAACCAAGGCGTGTAAAAAATGAGTTTTCTCCAGCAACAATTGGGCCGCGCATATGGGCTGCTGGCGATGCGAACGCCGCTTCGACAAAATAGGGTTGCAGCGCATCATAGCGCTCCCGCCATGCCTCCCCTTCAACTAGTGTTTCCAGAAGGCGCTTCTGGTCGCCCACCTCCAAAATTGTCTGAATAAGGGCGTGCGGCTCATCAGGCATGCCTTCCAGCCGCGAAAGCACGTCCAATACGGGAACCGTGGCGTCAAAGGCGCAAGGTGTTTTGAGTTCCAATGCACCCGCAATGTCGTCATAGACATCCTGCAAAGCGGTCAGGCTTTGCTGCGCCTGCACAAGTTTTTGGCTCAAGCGTTCTAGGTCAACCGGTTGCAGGTCCAGTTTTTGAATTCCATTAAAGGGGTGCCCCTCGGCTGATCCCAAATCCGAAATCAATTCCCCTATTTGCTCTATGGCTTCAACAAGTTCGTCTTCCTCTGCACGCGACATTTTACCGATCTCTGAAGAGTCCAGCGTCGGCGGCTTCGCACCCATGCCCAGATAACGCGCTTGGCGCGCAAGCATTGCAAACGGCGTTTCGCCTGTATGCCCAATAGTGCTGTGCAAAGCCCCAGCGATGCCATTCAGCCTGTCCCGTGCTGCCCGAAGACTATCAGGCGGCCCCGGCACATTTGGAATTGCACCCGCCGCAGTCAGCGTCCGCCCCAGTTCGGCGAGTACAGCTTTCTTGTTTGACGCCTTGGAATGCAGTTCGAGGCAAATATCGGCCAATCCGGTTTTTACCAAACGATCATGCACTACTGATAACGCCGCCATTTTCTCGGCAACAAACAGCACAGTTTTACCTTCGCGCGCGGCGGTGGCGATAATGTTGGTGATCGTCTGTGATTTACCCGTTCCGGGCGGACCCTGCACAACCAGATTGCGGCCACGCCGGACCTCTTCAATAACCTTGGTCTGTGAGCTGTCGGCATCAACGACATGGAAAATCTCGCTAGGAGGCAGAATTTCGTCGAGCCGGTCCTGATCGCCAATTGCCGGTTCTTCACCTTCAAATCCTTCGTGCAACAATCCCTTGACCAGACCATGCTCCTCAAGCGATCCATCCGGCCAGCGGTCTGGGTCAAGATCGAGATACATCAGCAGTTTGGCAAATGAGAAAAATCCAAGCTGAATGCCGTCGCGGTCAATTTTCCAGCGTGCACGCTCGGAAACTGTCTCTTCCACCAGATCAAAATAATCGGAAGGCTGCCAATTGTCGCCAACTTCCAAATCGGGAAGCTCAATGCCAAAATCATCCTTCATGCGTTGGGCAAGCGGCAAATTGGTGACAATATCATCGCCCCTGATCTGCACATCATAAGTTGATGTCCGCTCGTTGCGTTTCAGCTCCACTGGCAACAATATGAGCGGAGCCTCCCGCGAAACTGCCGAATTTTTATCCTCAAACCATGTCATAAAGCCAAGTGCGAGGTAAAGAATATTGATCCCCTGCTCTTCTTCTGCCGTCTTCGCCTCGCGCGCGATTTTAAGCAGACGTTTTTGCAGCGCGTCTGGCCCCAGCTTCACCTCAAGCTGATTGTCGCCATAGCGTCCGTCGTCAAAGCCTTCGTCACCGGCATGAACTAGATGTAGCTCGCCGCTGGTATCGTCCTTGTCTTTCCCAATGGCGAGAAAACGCATCTTTTTGGTGGATAGGAATGAGAAAACATCATCCGAGCGCTCATTGATGATGTTGAGCACATTGCCGCGTGTATTGGCGCGATTGACATGCACAAGCCGGTTTCGCGTGCCGGTTTCGACAAGACGTTTTCGGGTATCGTCGAAAAGTTTGCGCAAGGCGGAGCGGTTTTTACCGACATTGGGAGCATCATCGCTATTCGTGGAATCCATATCTTCGAAATCTGTCATTTTATTTCAATTCCCGCACGGCCTTTTCAAAGCCTGCTAATTGGTCAACTGCATGTTTGAAGGCTTCGAACGCACCTCTATTGTAGATAGGCAGAGCCGACCACGACAATAAATAGCAACCATCACTGCGCCTGATGCAGCCACCTTTTTCAGGTTCGCGCTCAAATTTCACAAACGGCAATACTGCCTTCTCGAACGGAGTAAGGGGTGTCTCTGGCCAACCAGAACAATCGCCCTGTCGCACAGCAGCCTTCAATTCCATGACCAAATCTTCCAATTTCCAGATATGCTCATCCGGGTTATGTCTCTGATCTTCGCCATCATTAACAGGTCGATCCGGTTTAAGATTCACAATCACTCGGAAATTTCGGTTTTCATTATAGCCGAGAATAAATGCCTTGCCCAAAAGAGTCCCGGCCATGGCTTCTCGATCAATATGAAGTGTATATGTTTGCATTATTTTTCCGCCCGATCCTGATTGAGCCGAAACAAACGCGCCAGTGTTTCATCGTCCGTGAGCGTCCCTGCGCGGTAATCATCTTCCCAGCCATAGGCTTCCGCAACCGCTTCATCGAGGGCGGCGTGGGCATGGTCCAGCCATGCGGGGCGGGCATTGTAGAGATTGGTGAGGGTTCGTTTTTTCAGCTCTTTGGCCGCCGCTTCGTCCTTGGGCAGGATGCGGTCGGGATAGCCCGGCACGACTTCGGGCACACGCTCCACAAGGTCTGCCGGATTGAGCCAGTTTTCGCGCAGTTCGTTTAGCCGTGCTGCGGCAGCGGCAATGGCGATAGCGCGCGGATCATCGGCATAGTCGGCAGCGGGGATGTCGGGGGTTAGGCCTTCGGGGAAGGGGAAGGTTTCGAAGGTGGTGGACGGCGTGTAGCGGGGGCGATCCTCCAGCGACGTGCCCATGCGCAGCGCCCATAGTTCGTGATATTTGCTGTGGAGGATGCCAAAGCTGGTGTCGTCATCGCGGGCGATGGCATCTAACAGATTGGAGGGCTTTGCGGCTGCTGGCAGCCAAGCAAAAACACGGTGTTTTGCCACGATAGGCGTCACCACATAGCGGGTGAGATTTTCGAGTTTGTCTCGCAACAGGGGACGAGAGCGTTGGTAAAGCCACCATTTTTCTTTAGCTTTTTTCTCACGAGTTTTTTGGCGAACAGGATACACATGCTCCTTGACATGCTCGAACGGTGCCTCAAATTCAGCAGCGCTTTGCAAGTCTTTAGTGTCACTAAAATCTATCGCCCAACGGTCAAGAGGCCTACGGACCACATCAATGGCGATTAGCCATGGGAATAGTATTTCAGAATTTGATTTTCCGTTCACATTGAGAGGCAGACTTAGCCAAGACCTTGCTTGCTCGCCGTCAACCTCAAAGTTCCCGTACTTCTTCATTCCCTCAAAGCATACGTTTGTGTTTTCAGGCAGTCTTTTGGCTAACGTTAGATTTGTACCAAGTCCGTCTCCGGTTAAATCGGGGTGAATTTCCTTGACTTGCTTCCCGTTGAGAAAGGCTCCTTTGCCATGGTGAGAATCAAAGCAGATTAATGATACCCGCACAGCAGCGCCATCAACTGTCCACTCTTCGTCGCTCCATGCTTCAAATATTTGGCCATGATCAACAATTGGCTTCAGCACTTCGCGGTTCGCACCGCCACGTATCGAGTTGGTCGCTACGAAGCCTGCCCGGATCAGCTTCCCTGCTGCCATCTTATCCCAAGCAGCGGCAAACCAGTAGCAGACCAAATCGCCCCCGCCCGGCACCTTTGGCCATGCCCCGCGTAGAAACGCGGTATAATCCTCACCCAGTTCAGCCATCATTTTGGACGAACCCAAAAACGGAGGGTTGCCGACCACCACATCCGCATCCGGCCATTCCGCTCGTTGCGGCTTGCCGTCCAGATCAATCCGCAACACGGCGTCGCGGTTTTCGATATTGCTCAAATTGCGCAGGATCGGGTTTTTCGCCGCCTCAAATCCGTTGCGTCGCATCCACTGAATTTCACCAATCCATACAGACACCCGCGCCAATTCCGCCGCATAGGGATTAAGCTCTATACCCATCACGCTTTCGGGGCCAACGGCAGGAAATTCCCGCGTGCAGCCCAAAGCCTCTGCCTCCAGATTGGCGCGGTGCTCCATATCTTTGAGCGCAAGCAGCGACAGATAGAGAAAATTGCCCGACCCGCAGGCAGGGTCCAGCACGCGAAAATTGCGCAATCGCTCGATAAAGCCGCGCAGTAGTTCCTGCGCCTTGGCAAAGGCTTTGTCGCGCTTGGTTTTCTCCGCGCCCTTGAGCAGTTTTTCAGCCGTAGCTTGCGGCGCAGCTTCGATCATTGCCTCAATCTCAGCCCGGATTGCATCCCATTCCGCGCTCAGGGGCCGGATAATAACCGGCTCCACAATCTGCATGATCTTGTCGCGGTCAGTATAATGCGCGCCCAACTGGCTACGCTTATCCGGGTCCAGCCCGCGCTCGAACAATGTGCCCAATATCGACGGATCAATTTCCGACCAATCGAGCGCGGCGGCTGTGATGAGATTTTCTATGTCAGCGCGTTCCAGCGGCAGCGCGCTATCATCATCAAACAGCCCGCCGTTGAACCAGTCAATCTTGGTAAAGCCGACCAGTCCGTTCTTCTGGCTCATCGCACGGAACAATGTGCTGGCATTTTCAGCAAAGCTATCGGGCTTGCTAGCGCTGGCCTTCAGCATCGCGGTGAACATATGGTCGGGCAGCAGATAGGCATCCTCGGCGAACATGCAGAATACGAGCCGGTTGACGAAATGCGCAACCTCATGCGGTGGATGGTCACGCCCCCGCAATCGCTGTGCCAATGTGGAAAATTCCTGCGCCGCCTCTTCGGTCAGCATCGCGCGCGTTTTGGCAGGTTTTAGTGCCTCGGGATTCAGGAAGGCATTGCGCAACAGATCGCGCTTGCCCGCGTCGATCAAATCATCGACAGCAAATTCATGCACCTCCTGAACCGTATTGGTCCAGTTGGTGTGAATGCGGAAACGGTCCATATCGGACACGATGAGCAGCGGCGGATTATCCAGCGCGATGGCATATTGCTGCAACTGGGCAAAGGCCTTGTCGAGGTCTTTCTTCCTGCCCTTATATTCCCAAGCAAAGCATTCCTTGCGCCAAACGTCCGCCCAACCTTCGCCCCCGCCGGTTTTCGATGCGCCTTTTTCGAAGGTGAACCATTCGCCCTTGGGATCGGCGCTGATCGGGTCTTCTATTTCCAGCAGGCGGCAAATGTCGTTAAAATGTGATTGGGACGCGGTGCGTTCCTTGAGATCAACTGCGCGCCATTTGGATATGAATTCGGTGGGGGTCATTTACTAGATTGACCAGATATTCACAGCAATGTCGAACAAGTCAGCCGCGCGTATAGCTATTTTGTCCTCATGCCATTCGTCGCCCGCTTCAATCAGTCGCCGATTGAGGTCAAGACGGCTATGCTGACGCAAAGCTTCTCGCTTGCTCTTTTCTGTTGCTTCCGTCGCTAGCCAAGGAGCGTTCGACATTTTTGGATTTAGCTTGCCGCTAACCAATGTGAGATTGCCAATTCCATGCAAGGCATAATCTCGCTCTTCCGCCAATTTGTCTTGGTATAGAGGCCAATGTTCCTGCCAACTTTGTGGCAGTATATGTTCAACTTGAACCTTAGACCAATCAAAGTTCATAATCGGCTCAGCCAAAGTCGAAGAGGTTTGGTAATGCTTTTCGATTGCACTTAATATCATAAGCACACGGTCACGCCGTAGGCTTCCGTAAAAGCGCCGCGTCAACCATTCTTGTCTAAATTCCTTGTCGTCTGGCCACCTATCTGACGTACCCTCATTCTCACTCAGTTTAAGTCGAAGTATTTCTGAAATTGACTGATCGCCCTCACGAGATTTAACTGCATCCAACAACCGTAACGCGAGCGTGGCATATCCGCGTGTCTGATAATTGCAGACCATTCGGCGAACGAGAAAGCTCTCCAAAATTTCAGCAATTGCGGCGAGTTCATTTTCGTCGCCTTGCGCATCATCCATGACCGCAAGAAGAAGGGGATGAAAAACTATTATATCAAGTACTTTGAGACGCTCCAGAAAACGGTCAAAGCGTCCCTCGCCGGACGGCTTGTCGATCCGTTCGAACAAATCGGCATGCTTCCTGATCGACGACATCAGTGTTTCCAATGACATTTTCTCGCTGTCTGCCCCAATTTCAAGTCTGCGAGAATACCGTAAGAAGCGATCATACAAATGCTTGGCAGATACTATTTCAATGGTTTCCATCGTGAGCCAATTCTGAAGGAAAGTATCGACACGGGCGCGCGCAGCATGGCCGGTTCCAACTCTCTCCCTCCAATATTCATGCTCCCGGTCAAACGGTTGCCAGTAGCTGGTATAAAGCTTCACGGCGTCCAACTTTTGTCGAGCTGCTTCCCACAAAAGCCAGTTTTTCATTAAATCTGCTGGCAGCAACGGCGTCCCGTGAGCATTTAGGGTCTCGAAAATGGCCTGTGGTTCGTCGCTTGGGTCAAGGTCCAGAACAATAACTTTAAGATAATCGCGCAATGCGGTTGAAAAGCGCTTGGCTCTCTCGCCACGCTTTTCTCCCGATAAATAGTCGCCAAAAACATCCCTGAAATACCAATAAGCGGTGGCCATTCGGCTCTCGTCATGCTGCGGTTCGGCGGCAAGGGTGCTGTCCATAACAGTCTGGAATTGCACACGGTCTTCATTCGTCGGCCAGACCTTGTAGCGTTCAATCTCCTCAGAGATTCCTCGATTTTCAGTCAGATGAGTAACTTGGGTGCGGGCAATTCCAATCGCTTTGCAATCACCATTAATGTCAGCCAGCTCCTCATCATCAATTTCGCTTGATCCTAACTCGGCGCGCAGCTGAGACTCGGAATTTTCAAGCGCGTGTTCGGCTGCTTTTAAGATTAGTTGAAGTGTGGTTAGACGTTGCTGGCCATCTATAACTTCTCGACGGGAGAGGCTACCAGTGGGATTGCTCGTCTGTTCCAAAACTATCGTACCGAGAAAATGACTCGCTACGTGGGCCTCACCTTCCCGAAGTGTAATCCGTTCCAGCAAACCGCCAATGTCTTCCCAAAGTGGCTCCCACTGGTCTTCTCTAGTCCAAACATAGGGTCGCTGAAACAATGGAACAGTGTGGCGCGTTTCCGAACCAAAGAGGTTGGATATCGAAATGTAAGTTGGCTGCATTATTCCCCCGGATTCGAATTGGAACCACGGTCAAGCTATATCGCCATAAAGAACAATATCTCAAGGAATTCGTCAGTTTACCGATAAAGAACATAGTAGTCATTCGAATAACTGACAATCGTGGCGTTATAGGCCTAGTCCCCGTCCCCTCCCCAGATCAATACCATGACTGAACGCGAGTTCGGCTCCAAGCGAGCGACCCGATGTTATGTTGATACCGAGATCGCGCTTGCGTCCTGCCAAAATGGATTCCATTTGCGGATCACGCTCCAGACTCTTCGCCATATTGCCCATAGTCGCCTTTGTGCGATGGTATGCACTCATTTTGCCTGATTGATATTCCTGTTGGCTCTGAATTCCTAACTTTTGCCACCGTTCAACAAAGCGGTCGGCGCGAAGCGCAGGGTCGGTGCGGATTTCCGTCTCCAGCTGCATATTGCGAACGGCGCGCCTTATATTGCCGCTAGCTGCTTCCGGCGCGAGCGAGGAGTCGTGCCTGTAAGCGCTTTCAAAATCGCGTGACGCATTCTGACGAACCGTATTGATGCTTTTTCTCGCTTTGCGCAGTTCTTTGAGTTGATCCGGACTGGCCTCTAGTCCCTGATCCTGTGTCTGAAAAATTTCTTCCACTGCGCGAGCATGCCGTTGCACCATTGCCTGCCGTTCTTCACGCAGGGAGGTTTGTGCGTTCGATTTCGGAATTTGCTGGTCGTTAGGAAGCGGGAAGCGCAATTGCGCAAAGATGCTGCGCGCTTTTTCGGGCACGGCTTTGCGCACGATTTCGAATGCGCGTTCGCTGAATGTAAGGCCGCGTCGTTCGGCAAATTCTCGCACTGGATTCGTATCGCGTTGGCCGGTGTAATCCAGCGCCATATCTTTGCCGCGCTCACGCGAAAGGGCGCGAGCAAGTTTGCCAGCGTCGGCAAAATCATCTTTGCCATAATGCAACTGCACGTCGTGGCGGTGGCGCGACAGTGACACATAGGCGGAATGACGGTCCAGTCCAGGTGTGGCGAGAATATGGGTGCGGTCAACAGTCACGCCCTGTGATTTGTGGATGGTAGCGGCATAGCCATGATCAATGTTCGCATAATCCTTGGTATCGAACGCGATGCTGCGGCCATCGTCCAGTTTGACTGTCATGTTCTTCGGACTAACTCGCTCGATTTCTCCAAGCGTACCATTCTTCACGCCAAGGTCGCGGTCGTTGCGTAGGAACATCAACCAGTCGCCGGGGGCAAAATCACGGTCGCCGCGCTCGGTAACAATAGCAACATCCTCGCCCAAATCACCTGCATCGCGCAATGTTCCGCGTGCGAGTTCGTTCAACTCGCGCACCTCATCATTGGTATGGGTCAATATGATCTGACTTTGATCGGGGTTATCAAGCCGCGCGCGCTCCCACCCCTTGACCAGTTCCGCGCGCGCTTGTTCGCGGGTCTCTGCGGCATGAATACGCTCATGCTCGTGATATATCCGCAATGCTTCCGAGGTGCGCTCGGTCGCCAGTTGCCGCGTGGCCTCGCGCTGCCACTCTTCCTGCTGCCGTCTGATCTCGGTAATCTCGACTCCGCCATGCCGCTCGGCAATCGAACGGAATGCTGCGCCCGCCTCAATGGCCTGCAATTGTTCTGGATCGCCAACAAGAACAACCTTGGCTCCAGCATCATGGGCATGGGACAGCACCCGTTCCATCTGGCGCGAGCCAATCATACCCGCTTCGTCAATTACAAGCACATCACGCTCGGATAGCAGTTCGCGGCCTTGGCCCCATTGATGTTCAAGACTGGCAATGGTGCGCGAGTGGATGGCGGAGCCTTGCTCCAAATTCTCTGCCGCAATGCCGGAAAGCGCAAGCCCGCGAACATGATAGCCGGATTCTTCCCAAGCCTCACGCGCAACGCCCAACATTGCGGACTTGCCGGTTCCGGCATAACCAACAACAATGCTCAAATCTTTGCCATCGGTGACAAGATCAAACGCATCGCGCTGCTCGCCCGAAAGTATGAGACCCCGTTCTTCAGCGGCGGCAAGCGCCCGCTCACGGGGCGGCGCAGCAACGCGGTGATGCTCGCGTTCGATCATCAACTCGGTTGCCCGCGTTAGCCTTTGCTCAACCTCAATCATATTGCGCGATGTGAAGCGCTCGTTCCCAAGGCCGTCCCGGCCCAGTTCGATAATGTCGGGTGACGTTTGCACCGCGTTCATTGCTAAATCGAACTGGTCTTTTCCGTCGGAATGGCGATGCACGAACATCGCCAAATCGCGCTTGGTGAATGTGGATTGGCTTTTTGTTATGGCGTCCAAAGCGATTTCAGGGCTGGCGATAATCCGCTGGCCGTTGGCGTGGGCAATATCAAGATGCTCAGTTAGCCGTTCGGCTTCCAAGCCATCGCGCTCCATACGGTGTGCGGGTGCGCCGATTTTATTCTGCGGCTCAAGGTCGATGCCTTGCGCTTCTAGGCTGCGGTGATCGATGCGAACGTCAATATCGAGTGATGCCATCCGCTCGTTGACATGAATGGCCCAATGCTCACGCCATGCTTGCACCAGCTCGGTCTTGTTCCAGTCACGGGCCTTTGCACCAAAACCCTCTTCGCTGACTTCGCGCATGGTGAGCATGACATGGGCATGGGGCTTGGCGAGGCCATCTGCGCCGATGTCCCAATGCAGATTGAGGTCGGCGATCATGCCATGTTCGACAAAATCCGATTGCACAAAGTCGCGGGCAAGGTCGATGCCCTGTTGCTGGTTCAGTTCGCGGGGAATGGCAAACTCGACTTCGCGGGAAAGCTGGGCGTCTTTGCGGATTTCTTTGGCTTCAACCTCATTCCAAAGTCGCTCGCGGTCGGAAAGATATTCCGGCGCATGGTCGGGGAGCAAAATTTCTGAATGCACGACGCCGGACTTGTTGGTGAAGTCGTGGTCGCGGTCCAAGCGAACATCGTGCAACCGTTCCGCCGAGCGATAGGCAGCAGACGCCAATGCGCTCGACCCATTGGCGCGGGAAATGACCTTTGCGGAAAAATGATAGATCGCCATGATGGCAATCCAGTTACATCAAACAAGCGACGTCGGCACGACGTATAAGCGCGCCCTCATCAGAATAAATCCTGCTGGGGACCGGGCCGTGTCACCTCGTTCCGGCAAGCTTAGAGCATCGCGAACAGACTTACATTATGATGGCTCCAACAGGCAAGATTGGAGATATGACATGCGCAAACCACGCGATTTTGATTCGGAACTGAAAGCACTCACCGATAAGGCGAAACAACTGAAAGTCCGAAAGGTGCAACAGCTTGGCGAGCTGGTGATTGCCACGGGTGCTGATGCGTTTGATGTCGATGTTCTCGCTGGTGCATTGCTCGCCATTGCTGAAAATACGGATACAGAAAAACAGGAGGCTTGGCGCAATCGCGGTGCGGCCTTCTTTCGAAGGCCGTCTCGTAAAGTTGGCAAACGAACTGAAAGCAACGCTGCGAGCGATAAAGCGAACGCAGGCGATGGTGCATCGCGTTGAGGCCAGCCAGCGCCGCACCGACAAACGGGAATGGGTGATGAAGCGCCGCGAACGCACGCGCCATTTGATCGAACTGGGCGGGCTGGTGCAAAAGGCTGGGCTGGTTGATCTCGCCGATGATGATCGGGCAGCATTGCTGGGTGCATTCCTCGCCGTAGCCACAAAGCTGCAAGGCGATGAACGCGAACAGGCAATCACATTATGGCGGCGGCGCGGGAAACGCGCGTTTGCCGATGATATTGAGGTAGAATAAAATCATTATTCGCCAGCCTCTTCGTAAACAATTTTCGTTTCGTCGTATCCACTGTAACAAGATATAGACCACCGACTAGCTGCAAATTCTATGTAACGATCTTCGTTGGCGTCATTGATCCCACGATAGAGATCGAGATAATAGTTTTTGCTCCTTTTTTTGTCCTTATATTTCTTCATACCTTTTTTTGCGCTCTTCACGGCCTCTCGGACGTGCTGCAAATCAGTTCCAGCTTCATCGCTTTCTCCGTCCGCATACCGATTGATTTTCAGTTCCAAGTCATCACAATTGCCCTGAATATTAAGTCTCAGTTCCAAAAGAACAAAATTGCCTAAGCGACGTTTTTCAAATTTATCGACAGGGCGATTATTTTCGCCTTCTTCCGCTCGGTTTTGAATGGCCCACAGGTGCTCAACTGAGAGATAGTCGTTGGATTTTCCTTCCTGTCGGGAGCGCACAATCCTATCAATCATTATAGTTTTGTTCGGCTGTAAATCCTGCTCATAATTCATTAAAAAATAGCGCAAACCATTCCAATGATAGAAATCATCTGCATCCCCCTCTGCTAGTTTGAATGACTCTAAAAATTTACTCTCTGGCGCGAGCCAAAAAATAAAATCAACCAATTGAAATTCGAGTGCTTTATCCTCTGTATCGATACCCTCGACCTCCGCCGACGTATCTAGGTTTTCAGTAAGTTCATCATGATAATAGGCGGCGGCATAATCATATAAGTAACCTTGGCCACTATCATTACGATTGGTCATTTTTCTTGCGATATATACGCGGAAATTGAGAATTTCTAAAAGTTGGAGAAGCCTAGTAAGATAATCGCTTTGCACCTGATTTTTAACCACCAATGCAAGAAAAAGGGGCATAATCGACGCTTGCCGATCTTGGCCACGAATCTGGTCCAAAATCCGTGCAAGTTCTCTACTAAGCCCTTCGTGTTGCTGGCCGTAAAGCCTTGCATACCAATGCGACGCATTTTTGAGGAAGTAGATAAACGCCGAAATTTTCTCGATAGTAAAATTTCTGAATTTTTTTGTTTTTATTGCTTTATCAAGTTTCAGCGTTTTCTTGAGTTGAATGTAGCCATGCTGGCTATCCGTTTTATTGAGTTTGAAATGAACCGCCATACAGTATCGCAAAAACGCATTTTCATCTGCATCAGTGGTCTTTTTAGCAGAGTGGAGATTCCTGAGAATAACTGACCACTCGGCGTCAATATCATCCCGCAAGGTTTCAGCATTCAATTTTACGCTGCAATAAATGAGATAGTTTTTGATCTTTTCGAGTTCGCTTAAATCCTTACCCCTGTTATTGATGACCTCGAACATAACCCCAGTTTCCGAATCTTCTTCAGGCGCAAAAACGATAAAACCCAATTCTGTTTCCACGGTTTTGAGGATATCAAGGATTTTTGTTTTTTCTGCAGTCCGTTTATTGATCCACTTTTTTATTACTTTTTGCGCTTTAAGTAACCTGTCATGGGCTTCAAGCCTTGCTGGTTCCGAGCTTTTTGAATTACCGTTGATAATTACGTTTTCATAAAAACGTCGGGTGTCAGAGTTCAATCGCAACACACCCCTTTCGGAACCAGATACGCCTCTGCGAAGATAAAGTTCTTCAATTTCAGATTTCTTTTCACCTGTCAGGTGTTCGGAAATTCCCCGTATTACTATAGTTAAAGTAGTTAAACGCTGTTGCCCATCAACTACATGGAAGTCGGAGTTATTATCTATTCTGCTCAATACCAAGGTGCCAGTGTAATGTTTTTGTGATATCCCATCATCGAGCAAATGATTGATGTCTTGCAAAAGATCTTGGACTTGTTTCTCGTCCCATGCATAGCCGCGCTGATAGTCCGGAATTATGAAATACTTGTTTTTGAAAATAGCAGGCAAGGTCAGCAATTGTGCGCCGAAAGCAGGATTTGACATAAATTTATTTCGTCCAGTTTTTGAAATTTGAAGATTTTTTGACTGTGTCTCAGTTGGTTAACCCAGTTGAGTTGCATCTTCTTCGTAGCTTGTCTTGTGAAGAATTAAACCGAGTGTTGTTATGAAAGCACCTGCAAGCCATGCTTCTGCACTATGGCGAGCAATTTGAGTGCCATGCCGCTGGGCCGCTTCCCATTTCTCGACCGTGCTTTTGCTGGTATTGAGATAACGAGCAAATACAGGCTGGCTAACGTGATTGGCTTCGCGAAGTTTTTTGATCTGCGCGGGTTTGATTTCAGACGGCATCGTTAAGCAGCTTTCATCAAAGCTGCGCATCGTTGCCTTGTCGATAGCTCCGACTTTGCGCAATGCGGATGCCGACGAATGGATTGCCTCAAAGGCATCACTTTTATATTTTGCTTTGGTCGTCATTACAAATCTCCACAGCGTCTATCATGGCATTAGATTTAACTGTTGTCGGTCATTTCATCAGGCCAACTTCGTGCGCCATGAATTACCCGTAAAATACGCACTGCATCGTCGCTGATCTGATAAGCCGCAACATAGCTGGTTTGTACGACTACAAGTTCGCGGGTTCCATCAACGCGGCCAATTCGCCCGCTTTCAGGATAATCAATCAATCTCCGCATAGCGTTTTCGATACGCTCATCGACCATCACCGCAGCGCGCGGGTCATCAGCTTCGATAAACGAAAATATCTCACGGCGGTCAGCGAGTGCGTAGGCCGTCCAGATTAGTTTCACGCATCACCGGATTTGCCAAGCGCTGCTGCACGTCGTGCGGCAAATTCTGCCTCTACTTCTTCATTCGTCACATCGGGACGAGGATCATCAAGTGCTTCATGCACCTTTGCTCGAAACCACGCATCATAGGCCTTGCTGTCTGCGATCAGCTCGAACGGCAATGCCCCTTCTTGTGCGGTGCGTGTCAGCAAAATTCGCACAGCATCGGATACGCTCAATCCCATGCTATCGAGAACAGCAGAGGCCCGGGCCTTTACACTTGCGTCGATGCGCGTCTGAATCAATGCGTTTGCGGCCATATTTGCGACTCCAACTATTTCCATCCTTGTAATTCATTTGCATTACAATTGCCAGCGAAAAATCACTATGTCTAGGTGTGATGAAGCACCCCGCTACCTACGCTGCTAACAGTCTTTGCACGCCACGTTACGCCGCTGCCAATTCTAGCCATACTTATTCTTGCAAGCCGGTTCAGCATATTCAATTCTGTTTCAGCAAAGCCCAAAAACGCTTGGAAACGGAGACCTCCCATGTTCGACAAAACCGACCGAATTGTCCGCCTCAAAACCGTCTTAGATCGCACCGGTCTAAGCCGCTCAACAATATATCGCAAAATCAATGAAGGCACTTTCCCGCGCCAAATTCCAATCAGCATAAATGGTGCGGGATGGCGCGAGTCTGAAATCAACCAGTGGATTGCAAATCCTCCTGCCTATCGGGCTGACGAAACCGCAACGGAATTGGATTGGCCGCTTTCTTCTGCGGCGAGATAATCTGCTCGATCAATTCGGCCAACTTTGAAATCGCCTCTGTTTTTTCTTCCTCATAGGAATAGCGGTCATACACACCCCATACGCCGGGAATTGCGTGACCAAGAACACGTTCGCAAATGTCGGGGCGCACCCCTGCCCTCGCCATCAATGATCTGGCGGTGCGGCGCAAATCGTGAACCACCCAATAAGGCACGGGTTCGCCATTTAGCTCCCCCATCCGGTTATCAAGCCGCTTCTTCATTTTGCTAAGGCCATCAATCGGCTTTGGCCCTAAGCCAGCGAAGATATATTCGCTATCCTCGCGCTGCGGCTGGCTGTCGATAACATCGAGTGCCAAACGAGAAAGTCCCAAGGTCTTGGCATTAGACTTTTCCCGAAACGCGGTCGGGATGATCCAGACGCCTTCGTCATTGATTTCACCCCACTGAATCTCAAGCACTTTGGTTTTCCGCTGCGCCGTCAACAAGGCGGTGCGGACAAAAGCGCTATAAGTAGTCCCGTCGCTGGTCGCTTTCCAGAATATCCGTAATTCATCGTCATCGAAAACGCGGTCCCGCGCACGCTGTCGCGGCTTGGTGCGCCGCATTCCGCGCACAATGGGCGAAACATAGTCCTCGTCCCGCGCCATGTACCAATTGCACAATTTGGAGAGAATCGAGAGAATATAGTCGGCCTGCACCGGCGCAGTTTCTTCTTTTGCATCCAGCATACGCGCAACATCGCTGCGCCTGATCGACTTGAAGTCGCGTTTGCCCCATAGCGGTATCAATTCCTTGTGGATTATCCTTTCAAATTCACGCGCAGAACGCAGCTTGTTGCGATGAACATGGTTGCGCAGAAACTTCTCGGCAACCTTTGCGAAAGTGTCTTCATCTGGATTCTGCCTACGTCTGATCCGTTCGCGCAGTGTCGGCGGCGCTTGATCCTTTTTCATCTTTTCGAGCCATTTGCGCGCCTTTTCCCTCGCGCTCGCCAGATCAATTTCTCCGACGGATGCAATTGTGCGGCGCGTCGGGTGGCGGCTGCCGGGAAAACGTGCGGTCAAAATATAGGACATGCTCTTAGCATTGACCCTGACGCCAAATCCGGGAACAATTGCATCCATCACTTCAAAGCGTTCACCCTGCGGTGCGAATTTCAACGCCCGGATGCGTTTTACGGTTAAATGGACGCGCATAATTTTGGCCTCAATGGCAACCGATATTCAAGGCTCAAAAAGTCGTTTTGGGGCAACAAAAGTTATTTTCGGGCCAAAAACCGGTGCGCTAGGGTGGTTTTCTATGACCCGAATTGATACACAAAAATGGCAGAAAAGCAAGGGCTTGGGGGACGTTTTGGGCCGCGATGAAACGGCCTGAAATTTTAGCTGGTTCCGCTTTTAATCAGTAGGTCGCTGGTTCGAACCCAGCAGGGCTCACCATTAACGCCGTCACTTTCAGGTGATTCGAAATTTCCCAGAACCACCGTAGCAACCATTCAAATGGGAAAGCATGGCGTTTGGTGATAATATACGGCTGCGATCAAGACCGATTACTGACTTGCGTGGAGACTGGATAAATTGCTGAAAACCGGCAATTCGATCATATGCTTCATCTGGAACCCAGCCGATCCACAATCAATTTCGGGATAATCAGCAGCTTGCTTGGCTCAGTCACGGTGAACCGTAGAATCGCTGTTTCGGCCTTCAACCGGCCTCCAGATCTCTGGACACGGACTCGATAAGATTTCCGATCCGGGCAACCCTCGCTGGCAAGCTACGGCCACGTCGGGAAATCATCCACAAATCGTGGCGGAGCCTGTGGGGAAGCTGTGCGACGTGAAGCCTGTCCCTGTCAGGGTGGCTGCTCACGCCGCTTCGCGGCAGCAAAGTATAGCCGATACCACGCGCGATGGGTGAAGGAATCTGGCTGATCTGGTTTACAAAGGTGCGGATGTGCAGACGATCCGCTCCCTGGAACTCTTCCGGAAAATTCATCGAGAACAGGTCATCCGCATAGGAGAATCCGTCAGGATGGGCGACGAAACCAAGGTCTTCGAGTGCCTGGAAACTGATCGAAGACGTCGTCGTCTGGTGCGGGACCACGAGACATAGTTCCTCTTGCCCCAAATGCTCTGCATCGAGCCGCGGATGGCGCGGATCATGGTCAGCAACCCCGAGATCAAACCGCCCTTCCAGCACACCGGCCAAGACTTTGTCCTGAGGGGTTGCCTCGAGCCTAATGGTCAATTGAGGCGAGGCCTGCATCGCTGACAGGATGTGGGGATATAAGAGTATCGCGAAACTGCCGGAGCAAGCAATGGCCACATCCCCGGACGCGGGATCATCGCGCAATAGCGTCTCCTGAAGTAGCTGCTCCTCAGCACGCCTTGCACGCCCTACGGCAAGAACGGCTTCGCCCGCCGGTGTGGGGCTGAAGCTTTTCCCCTGACGCGAAATTAACGACTGGCCGACTTGTGCCTCGAGCTTCCGCAGATGCTGCGAAACGCCCGGCTGGGTCATGTTCAGCAGAGCCGCGGCCCGGGTAAAATGACCGGTTTCGCAGAGGACGACGAAGCTTTCTAGCCATTGAGCATTCAACATCCGCCATCACTAAACGTTATGAAGAATTATATAAATGATTATTTCATATAATGACGAGTGCCGCCTATTTTCTCCAACGCAGGAAATAGAAGGACCCTATCATGTTACCAACACCTCGCGCTTTTTCACATATCGGCCTGTCCGTACCCGACCTCGATGCCGCGGTAGAATTCTACACCGGCGTTCTCGGCCTCTACACCATAATGAAGCCGACCGACGTCACCGAGGACGACAGTGCGGTCGGTGTCATGTGCACCGATGTTTTCGGCCCCGGGTGGGGTAGCTTACGGATTGCCCATCTCGCCACCGCCGACCGTGTTGGTATCGAGCTGTTCGAGTTTCCGAAAAATCATGCGCCCGAAAACAATCTGGACCACAAGCGCCACGGAACCTTCCATTTTTGTATTCAGGACCCGGACGTTGAAGGACTAGTCGAGAAAATAGTCGCCGCCGGAGGAAAGCAACGCATGCCGGTTCGCGAATATTATCCCGGCGAGAAACCCTATCGCATGTGCTATGTCGAGGACCCGTTCGGTATCGTGTTCGAAATTTACAGCCATAGCTACGAACTGACCTATTCCGAGGGCGCTTATTCCTAGCAGAGCATTTCGGTAATATGCGCGGCCTGACGCCTGGTTTCCATGGATTTAGAGGCTCGGCCGCGCAACCAAAGGGTTCGAAGTGCGTTGTTTGAAGGAAGATTGATCAAAACAAAGATTCAAGGTAAAAATCATGAAAATTCTAGTGGTTCTGACATCGCACGATCAGCTCGGCGACACCGGCAAGAAGACCGGATTCTGGCTTGAGGAATTTGCCGCGCCTTATTATGTGTTCAAGGATGCTGGCGCGGATGTCACACTTGCCTCCCCCAAAGGTGGACAGCCGCCGCTCGACCCGTCCAGTGACACCGACGACGCCCAGACCGACGATACGAAACGCTTCAAATCTGACGAAGCGGCGCAGAAAGAACTCGCCAACACGGCTGTTCTTTCCGCTATATCGGCTGACGGATTTGACGCGATATTCTATCCCGGCGGGCACGGTCCGCTCTGGGATTTGACGGAAGATGATGACAGCAAGGCGTTGATCGAAGCATTTGCGGCGAGCGGCCGTCCCTTCGGCGCGGTCTGCCACGCACCTGCGATATTCAAACATACAAAGAATGCGGACGGCAAGCCGCTGGTGTCCGGCAAGAAGGTGACCGGCTTTACCAATACGGAAGAGGAAGGCGTTGGACTGACCGATGTCGTGCCTTTTCTAGTCGAGGACATGCTAAAAGAAAATGGCGGTGACTATCGCAAGGGCGACGACTGGGCCTCCTTCGTGGTCGTCGACGGCAAGCTGGTAACCGGCCAGAATCCGGCATCGTCGGCAGAAGCCGCGCGCAAACTGCTTGACCTGCTTTAAACCGAAATAAACGGAGCGACCTATGCAAATTCTTATCGCCGGTGCGACCGGCAACACCGGGCTGCGGCTCGTCGATCAATTGAAATCCAATGGCCATTCCCCAATCGCGCTGGTTCGTGAATCCTCGGACACCAGCTCCTTGCCAGCGGACGTGACGCAACGCCAGGGCGATCTGACCGACCTCCAACCCGGTGTCTGCGATGGATGCGACGCGGTGATCTTTGCAGCCGGCTCGGGCGGTTCCACCGGTCCCGAAATGACCGACAAGGTCGATCGGGATGGTGCCAAGCGATTGATCGATCTGGCCTCAGAGGCCGGTGTTTCGCGCTTTGTCATGCTTAGCAGCGCTGGCGCGGACAATCCCGATCCCGAAAGCGACCTTGCCCATTATCTGCAAGCGAAGCACAACGCAGACGAACATTTGAAAGCCTCTGGCCTCAGCTATGCCATCATCCGGCCCGTCGCCCTCACCGACGACGACGGCAGCCGCGATATGCGGTTCGGCGATGATGTCGACCCCAAGGGGAAGGCGGCGCGCGGCGACGTTGCCGCCGTGCTGGCAAATGCTGTGGACGACAATGGATGGACCGGCAAGGCCCTGTTGATGCAGTCCGTATAGGCCGGTGTCTGACAACCCAGGCCTGACCGACGATAGCGCGGGCTATAAGTTCAAGCAGCAATCTCCGATCTGCGGGCTGATCCGATCTCGATATGGTCGGTCGGCGGCAGCTTGCTAGGCGTCGAACTGGCTCTGGCGCAGCTGGAGGTAGACCAGATCAACGCGATAATCGGCCAATTGCCGGACGGCATGAACGAAGTACCCTTGGTGCTATTCCAGATGCTCGAGAATATGCCCTTCCCCGTCGTGTTGCTTGTCTGTTGTTACAGTCTGTTCAAGGGCTTGATGTCAGAATATCAGCTGTTGAAGGTTGGTAAACTCACCGATTGACGACAAATATGTCCGGCTTGGTCCGCATCTCCCCTCGTTCATATACGGCGTTGGCGCAATCGTCTCGAATGCGGCAATGGGGACGCTGTAATCAGAAAAGTCGGCTGT
>TARA_R110000787_G_scaffold67411_3_pt1 | contig 73997 bp, 78 predicted proteins | sample TARA_R110000787 | Tara Oceans TARA_R110000787 (sample SAMEA4397920) | marine metagenome | biome: Polar Biome; feature: [DCM] deep chlorophyll maximum layer (ENVO:01000326); material: water (ENVO:00002006), including particulate matter (ENVO:01000060) such as... | depth 35 m | reverse complement strand
CCGCCCGCGACCAGCGGGGTTTTGGCGATAACAGGGCAGGCGGACCATCGGGACCGATCACCGCCACCGCGATCCCGTCCGGACGCTCGGTCTTGGCGCCCGACCAGTCGACGCAGGCAAAATGGGAGAAGCTTCGCACCGCCACCGTCTAGCGGAACATGGGGGCAAAAGAAAAGGGCAGGCCCACCGGACCCGCCCTTGTTCTTATTCGAATAGACCGGAGTCTATTTTTTGACGGCTGTTTTCCGTACCGGAGCTTTCCGTGCCGCTGGTTTCTTCGCAGCAGGTGCTTTCGGTTTGGGCGGGTTGGCGTAGAGATTTTCCAACAATTTGCCAGCAACGTGGCGTCCACCCCAGCCAAAGGCCAGTGCCGCCGCCGCAGCGCCGCCGATGACCAAAGCCGTGAACGCTGTCTGTACGATTTCCTGTCCGACACCCATGAACTGAAGGCCCATGAAGGTGAACAATATGATCGTCGCATAGCGCACGATGGTCGAAGCCAGACTGCCTTCATCCGTGCCGCCGACAATCCGGGACAGCAGGTTGGCGATCAGGAAGCCGACTGCGATCACGATCGAGCCAAAAATGACCCTTCCGCCGAGTTCGAGAACCTGGTCAAGAATTGACGTCAGTTCTGCAAATCCGAGCAAGCGCATCGCTGCAATAGCGAAGAACAGCATGATCGCTACCTGCGCAATTCTTGCCAGTACCGCCGTCAGCGATGTTTTCGCCGGCAGGATATCGAGAGCAGCAACGGATTGATCCACACCGAGACCGGGCAGTATTTCCGTGATGATCTGAACCACGAACTTGCTGATCAAATAGCCGATACCGAGGATGATAGCAGCGCCAATGATATTCGGAATTGCCTCAAGGATCATGCGGAGCATGTCGCTGGCCGGTCCTGAAACCGATTCCAGATTGAGCGCTTCCAGAGCCAGTATCGCGATCGGGATGATGATCAGAACATAAATGATGGTTCCGATCGTCTTGCTGATCGTCGAATTGCCGGTAACCGCATCGATACCGCCACGATTGGCCCATTTATCAAAATCCACCGTCTGCAAAGCGGTCACGACAAGGTCGCGAACGATCCGTGCGACCACCATGCCGATGAAGAATATGATCGCGGCGCCCAGCAGGTTGGGAACAAAGCCCATGATGCTGTTGAGCAGGGTCTGGATGGGTGCGTCGACGCCGCCCAGTCCGAGAACGCGCAGGATGATGAGTAAACCGAACAGCCAGATCAGCAGAGATACGATCTTGCCGAGTGACTCACCGACTGACGTGCCGGCTGACGTGTCACGCTGCAGGAATTTTACATTGTCGACCAGCTTGGCGAAGGTCCATTTGGCCGCTTTCCCCAAAATCCATGTGCCGACGAGAATGATCAGGGCCAAGCCCAGCTTTTCACCCCATATCATCATCAACTCCGTGTCCAGAGCATAATTGCCTATTCGCATCCCATCCATGTAGCTTCCCCTATCTTTCTGTTAATTCGCAGGATTGTGAATAGCACATTTCTTAACAAATGGACAGGAATCAATAAACGCTGTGAAATTTGGGGGCGTAAAAACTCGTAAAGATCAAGAACTTGTCTTCATCTCAATGACGACCCGTCCGATTGCTTTGCGCTGTTCGAGAACGGTAAGAGCTTTTATTGTTTCATTGAGGGGGATGGAATGAGAAATATATGGTTGCATTACCCCCGCTGCCGCCAATTCTCTTAGCGCCGCGCTCTGGCGTCTGGCCAATTCCGGATCGCGACGGGGGCTTTCGCCAGCGCGGACGCCGATCAGGCTGTAGGTCTTGATCATGACGTGATTCGCCGGAAAGGACGGAATAGCGCCGCTGGCAAAGCCGACGATGAGATATCTGCCGTTCCAGACAATCGCGCGGGTTCCGGTCAAGGCAAGATCGCCACCCACGGGATCAAAGACGACGTCAACGCCTTTTCCGTCGGTCAGTGCCTTTATCTTGGCGGCCAGGTCCTTGTCGGCGGGATCCAGCACATGATCGGCGCCTGCCTGGCGGATGGCGTCTCGTTTTTCTTCATTGGAGCCGGTGCCGATGACCGTCGCGCCGATATGCCTTGCCATTTTGACGGCCGCCATACCGACACCGCCGCTAGCGCCGAGAATGAGGACGCTCTCCGCCGGTTGCAGATGCCCGCGTTCGACCAGAGCATGCCATGCGGTCGATGCCGCGGTTTGCCAGCAGGCGCCTTCGCGGAAGGAAAGCGCTGCGGGCAGGGGAGAGACGGCGGCTTCTTTGACAATCCACTGCTCGGCCAGAGCGCCGCCCTTGCCACCCGCCATGACGCGGTCGCCCGGCCTGAAACTCTCCACATCGGGAGCGACTTCGATCACCTCGCCGGCTGCTTCCATTCCGGGGACGAAGGGGGGATCAGGACGGAATTGATATTTGCCCTGGGTCATCAGCAGGTCGGGGAAGTTAAGACCCGCCGCATGAATCTGGATCCGGACCTCTCCGCTTCGCAGAGGCACTGTCTGCTGCTCTAGTATCTCGACAGACGAGGGGCCGGTCAGATCGGTGCAAACCGCCGCCAAATAGCTGGTGGTCATGGGGCGAGGGCGCCGATCACGTCCCTGACAAAATCCTCGATTTTGAAACGGCTGTCCCCGCTATCATAGCCCCGCCGGACGATTACAAGATCCAGCGAAGGTATGATCACCAGATATTGCCCCCGGTTTCCGATGGCCGCGAAAGCATCTTCCGGAATGCCCTCCGATTTGTTCAACAGCCAGAAGGTTGCGCCATAGCCAAAGCCCCGGGACGGTTGCGGGCCGGAAGCGGTGGTAACAAATTTTCGCCAATCCTCTGGCAGCAGGCGCTCGCCGTTCCACATGCCATTGTTGAGATACAGCATTCCCAGCCGACCAAAATCGCGGGCGGTGGACCATAGCTGGCTGGAGAGGATGTAATTGCCCTGCCAGTCCCGTTCGGCGTAGGTGCGGGTCATGCCCAGTTTCTGAAAGAAGCCGTAAGGATCGAACCCGGGAGTGCCGGATTCGTCCCTCTGTTTGCGAAGATGTTGCAGGCGTGTGGCGAGGACAGCCAGCAACGTGTCATTATTGGCATAGCGGAAGCTGGTGTCTGGCCGATGGAGCAAGGGCCAACTGGCAGCTTTTTCTGCAACACTGCTGCCGCCCAGATAAATTGCGTCGGTGCGGGCGCCGCTGGTATCGCTGGTCAACCCGCTGGCCATCCGCAGCAGGTGCTCGATCGTAATGGCATTGCGGGGATCGTCGGCGTGCTGCCAGGGCGGTAGACCGGCCGATGCGGTGACATCGACCACATTCTGCAGTACCGAATGGCCGATCAGCGTACCCGATACCGACTTGGCGACCGACCATGATCGCTGGGCGGTGTGGAGATCATGCCCCTGCTTGTAATGCTCGGCATAGATCCGGCCATTCTTCACGACCAGCGCGGCGCTTGTCTTGCCGCCATAGACTTCCGGTTGAAAGGCGCGTCTGGCAACGGATTGCAGTGCCCGGGACCGCTGCAATGGCTTGATCAGCGCACCCCGGTCGCCCATTGGCCAAGACCGATCATCGAAAAACGCGCGGCGCTCTGTCGACTCAACTCTTTTTGTTGGTTCATAACCGATGGGCATGGCGGTGCAGCCACTTCGGCTATTCCAGATGGCAACGCGCGGCGGCAGATCGTCGGCGAAGGGAACGCGCACCTCGCGCGCGACATTGTCAATGTCTGCGGTAAGCTCCGAAATGACGGTTTCAACCCGCTCGTAACTGCCGGTAAGTTCGTCAGCCTCAATATCCTCGAGCGATTTGCCGCCATTCCACAGACCAGAACAAAGAAACTGAGCCTTATATCCGGCTGCCAGCGCCCGGTCATAACGGGGTCCTTCGACATCCTGCGCAAAGGCACTGGTGCAAAACAGGGCACCTATCATCCCGATGCTAGCGAGTTTTTTGTGCACGAAGCTTCTCCCAGTAATCCAGTCTTTCCCTGATCTTATGCTCGAATCCGCGATCCACGGGTTGATAAAATTTCTGCGCCTGCATTTCTTCCGGCCAGTAATTGTCCCCCGAGAAACCATCATCGCTTTCATGATCATAGCTATAGCCTGCACCATATCCGATATCCTTCATCAATTTGGTCGGTGCATTCAATATATTTTGCGGGGGCATAAGCGAGCCGGTATCTTTGGCTGACCTCCAGGCGGCTTTCTGCGCCTTGTAGGCTGCGTTGGATTTGGGTGCTGTCGCGCAATAGAGGCAGGCCTGGACGATCGCCAGTTCGCCTTCGGGGCTGCCGAGAAATTCATAGGCCTGTTTTGCCGCCAGCGCCTGCACCAGCGCCTGCGGGTCGGCCATGCCGATATCCTCGACGGCGAAACGGACGATCCGGCGCAACAGGAACAGCGGCTGTTCGCCCGCCACAAGCATTCGTGCCAGATAATAAAGCGAGGCCTGAGGGTCCGATCCCCGCAACGCTTTGTGCAGCGCCGAGATCAGATTATAATGACCCTCGCGATCCTTGTCATAGACCGCCATCCGGCGATGCAGGATTTTTGCCAGCTGCGGAGGGTCGAGCGGGTCTTCGATATCCAGAGAAAACAGCGTCTCCGCCTGATTAAGCAGAAACCGGCCGTCTCCGTCTGCGCTGGCGATCAGCGCTTCTCGCGCGTTGCCTGTGAGCGGGAGTGCTTTGTCTTCGATTGTTTCGGCTTTTTCCAAAAGCTGGCCAAGGGCGGCTGTATCCAGTCGATTGAGAATGAGCACCGCAGCGCGGCTGAGCAGAGCAGCATTCAATTCAAAGGACGGGTTTTCGGTCGTCGCTCCGACCAGTACCACGGTACCTCGCTCGACATATGGCAGGAAACTGTCCTGCTGCGACCGATTGAAGCGGTGGATCTCGTCGACAAACAACAAGGTCGCCTTGCCCGACTGGAACCGCATCTCGGCCTCGGCAAAGACTTTCTTCAGTTCAGCAACCCCGGAAAAGACCGCCGAGATGGCCTTGAAATGCAATTCCGTCTGATCGGCCAATAATCGCGCGAGACTGGTCTTTCCGGTGCCCGGTGGACCCCACAGGACGATAGAGGATAGTCTTCCTGCGGCGATCATTCGTCCGATCGTGCCTTCTTCCCCGACGAGATGATCCTGCCCGACGATGTCGCTAAGCTGGCGGGGGCGCAACCGGTCGGCCAGAGGCGCACCGGGTGTGCTATCCGTTTCGCTTTGCTGGTCTTTTTTATCGTCAAACAAGCCTTGCATGGTCAGCGGACGGCAGCCTGCTTGATCGGACCATGACCAGCCTGCCGCTGACGCACCAGCCGGACATAGGTTTGCGCGACGGCGTTGTTGATCTGGTCCCAGCTATATTCTTCCGCCCGTTTTTCTCCGGCCGATCCATGGGCGTTGCGCAGGTCAATATTCTCGCAATAGAGCTGCAGTGCATCTGCAAATTCACGAATTGCGCCTGGTCTGATTAGCTTGCCGGAATCGTTATGTTTGACCAGGCTCTGGCTGCCGGTTGCCTTTGCGGCGACGACCGGTAGCCCGCAGGCCATCGCTTCGAGTGTGACATTGCCAAAAGTCTCGGTAACCGAGGGATTGAACAACATATCCATACTGGCAACCGCACGGCCAAGATCGCTGCCTTGCTGGAACCCGGCAAAAATGGCGCCGGGAATTCTTTCTTCAAACCACTGCTGGGCCGGTCCTTCGCCGATGACGACTATCTTATGCGTCACTTTGCGGCGTTTGAGCTCGTCAATGGTATCGGAAAAGACATCGAGACCCTTTTCCATCACCAGCCGTCCGAGGAATCCGATGACCGGTTCATCGTCCGCGATGCCCAGGGAACGACGCCATGCCATATCCCGGTGACTGGAATTGAATATCTCGCGGTCGACACCCCGCGACCAGATGCCTACGTCATAGTTCATCCGCTGGTCACGGAGGACCTGGGCCATCGACTCGGACGGTGCCACCAGCGCATCGCATCGCCGATAGAGTCGCCGTAAAATTGCCTCGATCACCGGTTCCAGAAAGGCGAGATTATAATAGCGGGGATAGGTCTCGAACCGCGTGTGCACCGAAGCGAGGACGGGAATATTCTGACGGCGCGCCCAGGACACCATCTTGTGACCGACGCGGTCAGGACTCGATATCTGCATGATATTGGGTCTGAATTGCTCGAGATCCTTGCGCACATCGCTGGAAATGCGGGTCGGGAAGCGATATTCGCCGCGTCCGGGAAAGGCAACGGAGGGCACGCTGATCAGATCGCCGGTGGGTTCAAACGCCGGCGTGTCGGTGGTCGGCGAATAGACCCGAACGGCCGCTCCCTGACGCAGCAGATAATCCACCAGCCGGTTGAGTGCCTGATTGGCGCCGTCACGTACGAAATTATAATTGCCGCTATAAAGAGCAATCCGAAGGTCACTGATTTCCATAGCCGCCTTCAAGCATAGTCAGGAGGGAATTGCCAATATGAACTTGCTCGGCTAGCAAGCTGTGATGATCCGGACCCAGCTTGACCATCTGTTGATCGGCACGCCTAAAAAATTTGGCGATGACGGCGAGATGAGCGCTATCGCCAAAAATGTGATTGATCGCCCGTTAATGCTGGGTTTTGAAGGCTTGGCGGGAGATCAGGTCGGTGATCCCTTGCATCACGGAGGGCGTGACAAGGCGGTTCATCTCTACCCCAAAGAACATTATGCCTTCTGGCGGGAAAAATACCCGGACGTGGAAGCGTTGGAGCGACCGGGTGCCTTTGGCGAGAATTTCAGTTGCACCGGATTGATAGAGCAGCAGCTTTGTCTGGGTGATATTTTCCGGGTCGGAAAGGCGCTGATCGAATGCAGCCATGCCCGGCAGCCGTGCTGGAAGCTCAACCACCGGTTCGGCAAAGCGGATGTGCTGAAAACCGTCGTGAAGACTGCAAAGTCGGGCAGCTATTTCCGCGTGCTGGAAGATGGTCTGGTGCAGGCCGGAGATCAAATGGTCCAACAGGCGCGACCCTATCCGGAATGGCCGCTGGAACGGCTGTTCGCGATGCTGGTCGGTGGCCAGCACAAGGGACAGGCGGGTGCGCTTGTCGAACTGTCGAATAATCCGGCGCTCGGTAAAACCTGGCGCATTCGTGCCGAACAGCTGGCGGGGAACTGAACCCGCTATTCGTGAACCTGTTCTGGCGGATGCAGGCGCAATTTGGTCACGCGGCGATCGTCGGCCTCGGTAATTTCCAATATCCAGCCGCTGGGATGTTCCAGTCTTTCGCCAACCGCAGGGATATGTCCTGCAAGGACGAAGCAAAGCCCGCCGATCGTATCGACATCCTCGTCAATCTCTTCCAGCGCGGGATCGATGGCTGCGCCGACATTATCCAGCTCTGCGCGGGCATCTGCCTCCCAGATACCATCCTCCAGCTTGACCAGCATCGGCACCGGTTCTTCGTCATGCTCGTCTTCAATCTCGCCGGTGATTTCCTCGACAATATCCTCGATCGTAACGAGACCTTCGGTGCCGTTATATTCGTCAAAGATGATCGCCAGATGGGTACGGGTGGCGCGCATCTCTGCCAGCAAATCCAGTACGCCCATGGATTCCGGAACAAAGCGAGGCTGGCGGAGAAACGGGGTTATGTCTTCCGGATGCTTGCCGCCCTTGGCGACGATCGCGAAGATATCCTTGATGTGGATCATGCCGATAATATTGTCGAGATTGTCCCGATAAACCGGAATGCGGCTATGTCCGTGTTCGGAGAAAATATCGACAAAGTCGCTGAATGGCGAGCTTTCCTCGATCGCGATCATGTCGGCCCGCGGGACCGCAATATCGTCCACCCTATTCTCGCTGAAATGCAGCATATTGCGCAGCATTTCGAGTTCCAGTGATGATACGTCCTGCCGTCCGTTGGGATCGGCTTCGGCATCACTTTCATGGTCGTCGATGACTTCTTCGATCTGCGCGCGCAGACTATTATCTTCGGTATTGCCGAATAGCAGAGCCTTCAGGCTCCGCCATATTCGCCCGGGCTCGTCATCTTCCTTGGATTGGCCACTGCTGCGGACCACGCCCGTGCCATTTTCCTTTTCTACGTCACTCATAGTATTTCTTGATTACCCGCTTTACGTCTGTTCTGCATAGGGATTGGCAATGCCCAATGTCGCCAAGGCATTGATTTCGCAATTTTCCATCATCCCTGCATCTATTTCGTTCTCGTGATCATATCCTAGCAAATGCAGCGACCCGTGCACAATCAAATGTGCAATATGGTCGGAAAAGGGAATCTCCTTGGCGGCGGCCTCGTCGCGACAGGTCTCGTAAGCCAGGATTATATCTCCGAGCAAGGCCTCTCCGTCGTCGGTGTTGGCCAGCGCCTCGAGCAGGTCTGGCTGGATCTGCGGAAAGGACAGGACATTGGTCGGCTTGTCCTTGCCGCGATAGGCCTTGTTCAGTGATTGAACATCGGCATTGTCCGAGAGCTTGACGCTCAGCTCCATTTCAAAATTCCGGGCCAAGAGGTCTGCGTGAACAGATGCGGCGATCCCGGCCTTGGCCGCGCGCGCGGCCAGTTCCGTCCAGTCCTGCTCATTTCCCCATTCGGAAGACGCAATCAGTTCAGTCTGCAGCATCTTTGCCTTCATAGGCTTCGACTATTTTTCCGACCAGCGGATGGCGGACGACGTCGCTGGCGCCAAATTCGACCACGCTGACCCGCTCGATATCCTTCAGTTTGGACACGGCATCGGCAAGCCCGGACACGGCTTCTTTCGGCAGATCGACCTGCTTGGGATCGCCGCAGATGACCATCCGGCTGTTCATGCCAAAACGGGTCAGAAACATTTTCATCTGCGCCGCTGTTGTATTTTGCGCTTCGTCGAGAATGACAAAGGCATCGGCTAGCGTCCGTCCGCGCATGAACGCGATCGGAGCGATCTCGATTTCGCCGCTCTCGATCCGTCTTTCCACCTGCTCTGCGGGAAGCGTATCATATAGCGCGTCGTAAAGGGGGCGCAGAAACGGATCGACCTTTTCTTTCAGATCGCCGGGAAGGAAGCCGATCTTCTCGCCGGCTTCTACGGCAGGGCGCGAAAGAATGAGCCGGTCGACGGAACCGCTCACTAGCTGGGAAACGGCTTGCGCCACCGCCAGATAGGTCTTTCCGGTCCCCGCAGGGCCGAGAGCAAAAATCATATCGTCGCGGGCGAGGGCTTCCATATAGTGGGCCTGCCGGACGGAACGCGGGAAAATGGTTTTCTTGCGTGTCCGGATCATCACCTTCGGTGCATCGGAAACGTCGTTTTTCGTGCTCTTGTCGCTGCCAGAAGATTGTTTCGCTACCTTGGCGACGCGCGGATCGGCCGCCATGGCGATGATCGCTTCGACCGCGCCATTGTCGATTTCCTGGCCCTGTTCCAGGCGATTGTAGATTCCGGTGAGAACATCCCGCGCTTGCGCGACGGCGTCCGGCTCGCCCTCGATTTTCAGCTTCGTTCCGCGAGCAGCGATATAGACACCGAGACGGTTTTCAATCGCGACGATATTCCGGTCATATTCGCCGAACAGATCGCCCAATATCTGCGGGTCTTCGAACTCGAGATCGAGTTTGACGATATTTCCGGCGGTTCCGGCCTTTGTTTTCTGGACCATCAGGCGGCCATTCTTTCTCTGATTTCGCCGGTCAGGCTGTTCGGGCCGGCACGGGTAACCTCGACTTCAACCAGATCGCCAATCTTCAGATCGGGCGAAACAATATGCAGGGACTGCAGCCATGGCGTCTTGCCGATTAACTGGCCATCCAGCTTGCCCTGCCGTTCGAGCAATATGTCGGTCGTGCGACCCACGGTTTGCTGGTTGAATGCATATTGCTGTTCGTTCAGCAACGCCTGCAATCTCTGCAAGCGTTCATCCATGACTTCCGGTGCGATCTGGTCGTCCATTCCCGCCGCGGGCGTGCCCGGGCGAGGGGAATATTTGAACGAGAATGCCTGAGAATATTGCGCGTCGCGGACGATCTGCAATGTCTCTTCGAAATCCTGATCGGTTTCGCCTGGAAATCCGACGATGAAATCGCCAGAAAGCGCGACATCGGGCCGAACGGCGCGCATCTGCTCGAGGATTGTGAGATAGCTCTGCACGCTGTGCGAACGGTTCATCGCTTTCAGAATACGGTCACTGCCGGACTGGACGGGTAGGTGGAGGAAGGGCATCAGCTTGGCGACTTCGCCATGCGCGGCCACCAGTCCTTCGGTCATGTCGTTGGGATGGCTGGTCATGTAACGAATACGCTTCAGACCGGAAATCTGGTCGAGCGCCCGGATCAGGCCGTCGAGGCCCTGATGATTGCCCTTGTCGTCGTCGCCAGTCCACGCATTGACATTCTGTCCGAGCAAAGTGATTTCGCGCGCGCCGCCGTCGACCAGAGCCTTTGCCTCATCGACCAAATCTGCCCAGGGACGGGAGATTTCTGCGCCACGAGTATAGGGGACCACGCAATAGGTGCAGAATTTGTCGCAACCTTCCTGCACCGTCAGGAAGGCAGTGGGCCGTGCCTGTTTCCCGCGCGACGGCAGGACATCGAATTTCGATATGGCCGGCATGTCGGTGTCGAGCGCTTTCTTGCCCGATCTTGCGGTTGCCATAAGTTCGGGCAGCCGGTGATAGGCTTGGGGTCCGACGACGATATCGACACTGGGTGCGCGGCGGGAGATTTCTTTCCCCTCGGCCTGCGCGACGCAGCCGGCGACCGCGATCATCGGGCTGCTGCCGTCTTTTCTGCGCAACCGCCCGATATCGGAATAGACCTTGTCGACTGCCTTCTCCCGAATATGGCAGGTATTCAAAACCACCAGATCCGCTTCTTCGCCATTTTCGGCGGCGCTCATGCCCTGATCGACGAGCAGTTCGGACATGCGCTCGCCATCATAGACGTTCATTTGGCAGCCAAAGGATTTGATGTGGAATTTTTTAAGATCCGCTTGAGTCATAGCAAGCGCCTATACAATGGGTTTGCCCCCCAGGGAAGCCGAAAGCGGTTCGGCAATCCGTCGCCTGGCCTCGGCCGCAATATCTTTCCGGGAGGAATAATGATCGGGATCGAAGGGCTCGAGAAAATTGACTTCAACCAGGAAACTTCTGCGCCGCGTCAGCAATCGCCACGCATTGGACGGCGCGCTTTCTTCGCCTGTCCAGCTGACTTCATGCGCATATTCTCCGTAGTTGAGAAATATCGGTTGTACCAATATGCCCGGCGGAGGTGGCTCCAGGACTTTTAGCAGCGGTGCCTTGAACGGGAGCAGCATCGAGCCGTCGGTGGTTGTGCCTTCGGGAAAGATGGTAATTGCCCAGGTTTCCTCCAGAGCGTCCCGCAACTGGTTAATTTGCTGTGCGATGCCCATTCGGTCCGACCGGGAAACGAAGACGGTGTCATTGAGCCGGCAGAGCCAGCCGATGATAGGCCAGTTGCCTATCTCTTCCTTCGAAACAAAGGCGGTACCGCTATGTCCGCCGAGAATCGCAATATCCACCCATGACAGATGATTGGATATGAAAAAGACATCCCGTCTTATCGGTGTGCCCTTGATCTTGACCCGCGCACCGCAAGCGAAGGCAGCAATCTTCAGGAAGGTTCGTGGCCAGGGATTGGGGAGGCGCAAAAGCCGCCAAATATAGTAAAATGGTACGCAGAGGAACAAGGCGGTGAACAGCAGGACGATCCGCAGTGAAAATCTCAAATAGCCCATCGGTGTGGCTCCGTCCCACAGCCGGTAGGCCATGGGCTGGGTATCACAAGGTCGAGCCTCAGGATCGGGATCAGGCACCTTATTTTTTTCTGGCGAGAGATACGCCATATAGCTCCATGCGGTGATCAACCAGGCGATAGCCCAGCTTTTCAGCTATTTGCTTCTGCAGCGCTTCCAGCTCAGGATCGACGAATTCGATGACTTTTCCGGTTTCTACATCAATCAGATGATCATGGTGCGATTCAGGAACGGCTTCATAGCGGGCGCGACCATCGCCAAAATCGTGACGGTCCAATATGCCCGCTTCTTCAAACAGGCGAACCGTCCGGTATACGGTTGCGATGGAAATGCGGGAGTCTACCGCGGAGGCACGTTCATGCAGGGTTTCGACGTCAGGATGATCCTCGGCATCGGAAATGACACGCGCGATTACACGACGCTGGTCAGTGATCCGCAACCCTTTTTCTGCACATAGTGCTTCAAGATCAATTTTTTGTGGCATAAACCCTTTTCGCTATCTTCGGGAAGACTCTATGCGGGGCGCAGGATATTGCAAAGCGAAAATTGCGGCAATATTGCCGCAATTTTCTAATTTCCATACAAGCGTAAAGCTATTTACTTCTTCGGACCTTTTTTCTTGCCGAGGCCGATAGCCTTGGCAAGCTGGCGGCGCTTCTCTGCATAATTGGGAGCGACCATCGGATAATCGTTGGGCAGACCCCATTTTGCGCGATAATCTTCCGGCGTCATGCCATAATGGGTCATCAGATGGCGTTTCAGCATCTTCAGCTTTTTGCCATCTTCCAGGCAGACAACATAATCCGGCTTGATAGATGATTTGATGGGAACTGCAGGGTCAGGGCGGGCCTGTTCCGCGGCTTTACCGGAAAGACCGGCGAGGGCTCCATGAACACTGCTGATAATAAGCGGTAAATCCGATACCGCTACGCTGTTGTTGCTGACATGTGCAGCAACAATGTCTGAAGTGAGTGTAATCAGCGTCTCATTCAGAGCAATTTCTTCCTCAGTCATAATATTGTACCCTTTTGCGACCATTATTATTATATTGCAATTATTGCGGGGCATTATTTACACGAACGAACGCAAGCTGCAATAGTCAAACCGATCTTCTCAGTTCTATTTTGCTTGGTCGGAGACGGCAGCCTTATAGGTTATGGCATCGAATTTTTCCATGTTCGGACCAGTATAATAAGCCTTGCGTAACCCGATCTCGCGGAAGCCAAATCGGGCATAGAGTTTTACCGCAGGATTATTGGCCCGCATTTCAAGAAAAATAGCAGAAACCTGATCCTCTTGAGCGATCAGGAACATTTGTTCGAGCAGCAGATGACCGACGCCGCTATTTTGGCATTCCGGATCTACCGCAATCATCAGGAGCTCTTCCTCATCGGCTGCCTGACGGCTGATCACGAAGCCACAGACCGAGCCTTTTCTTCGTGCGATCAAAAGCTTGGCGCTGGGCAGTGACAGCATCGACCGGCATTGGTGATGATTCCAGCCTTCGCCATAGGTTTTGGGAAATGCGCCTTCCATGATCCGCATAACGTCAGTCAGATTGCTGAAATCACCGGGCTGGACGTCGATCGGGGCAAGATCACGATCTTCCCGCGACTTGTGGCGACTGGCCATCGGTCAGAAGGCTTTCGCTGGCTGGGCGTCCGGCTTGCGTCCATAAACGGGTTTGGATGACATTTTTTTCATATCGCTGGCCACTAAAGCGATTTGTGAAGCATTTGGCAATATTGGAAAGTGATCAATATCGCCGACTATCTTGGCAAGTTCTGTCGCTGCGGATCCGGCAATGATGTCGGATTTCACCTCGATCGCCGCTTGCTCCGGGGTGAGTGAGGCAAACGGTGCCAAGGGTTCGCCCTCGCTGGAGAAATTCTGCAGAAAATATTCGCCATGGCCCGCAAGCATTGCCACGCAGACCGGGCGTGGTGTTTCAAGCTGCTTCAGGGCCTGCGCTGCTACGAGCGCGAGGCATGAGTAACCGTGGATTTCGGCGCCCCATGCGAGTGCCAGGGCTTTCGCCGCGGAAATGCCGATGCGAACGCCGGTAAAGCTGCCAGGGCCGCAATTTACCAATATTCTATCCGCTTTGCCGTGGTCGGGAAGTTGCGCGATCGCCGGTATCAGCTTTTCCGCATGCCCGCGTCCGATTTCGGCATAATCCGAAGCAAACAGGACATCATCTTCGAATAGCGCAACGGAACATGCGATGGTGGCCGTGTCGATCGCAAGCAGGCGGTCGCCCATCAAACGGTCAGATCAAGCTGTTGAATTTGTCGAATTCCGGGCGTGGGCTGCGATCAAAAATAGTAGAGGGATCACCATAGCCCAGAGTCGAGATGAAATTGGATTTGACACTAGGCTGGTCGCCGAAAAATTCCTTGTCGACCGCATCCTGATCAAAACCCGACATAGGGCCAGTATCGAGGCCGAGCGCACGGGCGGCCATTATTAAATAGGCCCCCTGTAAAGAGCTGTTGCGCAACGCGTGGACCTTGCGCGCTTCAGGATCTCCGGCAAACCAGCTTTTTGCGTCGGCATGGGGGAACAGCTCGGGCAGATATTCGTGAAAATCCTCGTCCAGGCCAATAATGACCGCGACCGGAGCTTTGCGGACCTTGTCCTGGTTCGCTGCCGACGTCAGGGCAGCGAGCCGGTCACGTGACTCTTGGCTATGGCACCAAATGAGCCGTGACGGCAGCATGTTCGCGCTGGTTGGCCCCATTTTCATCAGGTTCCAGATAGCGTGCAGTTGCTCTACCGATACAGGTTTATCCTGATAGCCGTTATAGGTGCGCGCTTCGAGAAACAGTTGGTTCAGCGCCGCTTGATCCAATGGAGAATTCATTGTTATGCCTTTGTGTAAAAGGGGATTTATGCGGCCTGGACGTCAGTAACCTCAGGAACATAATGTTTCAGCAAGGATTCGATCCCGTGTTTCAGAGTGGCTGACGACGACGGGCATCCTGCGCAGGCACCCTGCATTTTCAGGAATACCGTGCCTTTGTTGAAGCCACGATAGATGATGTCGCCGCCATCATTGGCAACCGCAGGGCGGACCCGGGTTTCGATCAATTCCTTGATCTGCGCTACGATATCGGCATCTTCCGGATCGTCATGCACTTCCTCTTCCGGGGGAACGGCAATTTCTCCCGCGCTACCCGGCTTGAACAAGGGTAGTCCGGCCGAAAAATGATCAAGCAAAATGCTGAGCACCTGAGGTTTCTGATCACTCCAATCGGAGCCCGGTCCACAGGTTACCGAGACAAAATCCGAACCGAAGAAAACGCCGGTGACATCGCCGAGCGTGAACAGCGCTTCGGCCAGCGGCGATATTTCGGCATCTTCCGGAGACGCGAAATCACGGGTCCCGTCAGTCATGACGGGCTGCCCGACCAGAAATTTGAGGGTCGAGGGGTTCGGGGTTTTTTCTGTTTCAATAAGCATGAGTCGTATCTGGCGATTATTGGTGGCGCTATCAAGGGGTAAACGCTTTTGCCGTCGCAGCAATTGCTATGGATCCGGGGAATATTCACTGGCCAGTAAGATTGGGCCTGCTTATATCGCTCGCATGAAAGCAACATTCCCCCGTCTCGCCCGATATATGTCAATCATCTGCTTTGCCTTTGGCCTGTTGGCAATGCCGAACTTGGCTGCTGGACAACCGGCCGAGAGCGCCGAAGCACAGCCATGGCTCTACAAGAATAGCGATGTTCCGGTCGACAAGAGCTGGACCTTCGGCGAGCTGGACAATGGACTGCGCTATGCGATCAAACATAATAGTGTACCGCCGGGGCAGGTTTCGATCCGGTTAAGGCTGGATGTCGGTTCACTGATGGAGACCGAACAAGAACAGGGATTTGCCCATTTCATGGAGCATCTGACCTTTCGCGGTTCGACCCATGTGCCCGACGGCGAGGCGAAACGCGTCTGGCAGCGACTGGGCGCGACGTTCGGAAGCGACAGCAATGCCGAAACCACGCCGACCCAAACCGTTTACAAGCTGGACCTGCCCAATGCCAACCGTGCCAGTCTCGACGAGAGTCTGAAAATATTGTCGGGAATGGTAAGTTCTCCCGGACTGAACATAACCGCAATCAATGCAGAGCGTCCGGTGGTGCTGGCTGAATTGCGCGAACGCGCCGGTCCCCAGACCATAGTGCAAAATGCGACGCGCGAACTATTCTTTGCCGGACAACTATTGGCGAACCGCGCGCCGATCGGAACGCCGGAAACCCTGGGCGCAGCAACGCCGCAAATGCTGCAGCTATTCCATCAACGCTGGTATCGGCCCGAGCAAGCGGTCATTGTAATCGCCGGAGACGGTGATCCGGCACTGTTCGAGGAATTGTTGAAAGCGCATTTTTCCCAATGGCGCGGAAAAGGCGAAGCCGGGACTATTCCCGATTTCGGACAACCGCGAGATATCGAGGATATCAGCCGCATCGTTATCGAGCCCACGTTGCCGCAGTTCATTTCGATGGTCATCGCCCGGCCCTGGGAACAGGTTGAGGATACGATCGTCTATAACCAGCAGATTTTGATTGATCTGCTGGCGCTGCAGATGATCAACCGCCGTCTGGAAGCAAGGGCGAGAGCGGGGGGCAGCTATCTCCAGGCAAGCGTCGGACAGGATGATGTCAGCCGCTCGATTGACGGAACATTTATCAGTATCATTCCACTCGGGGACGATTGGGAGGCCGCTCTGGCTGATGTTCGCGGCGTTATCGCAGACGCCACAAGTGTTGCGCCTTCCGAGGCAGATATTGCCCGGGAAATTACCGAATTTGATGCCGCGCTCGCGATCGGTGTCGAAAGCTACCAGACCGAGGCGGCTCGAAAACAGGCCGATGATATCGTCAATGCCGTCGATATCCGTGAAACGGTCGCGACGCCGCAGGTAGCGCTGGATGTATTTCGCGCGATGCGGGACCTTTACACGCCGGAAAGGCTGCTCGAGTCCACGCGCAAATTATTTACCGGAGTATCCACGCGAGCCTTGCTGACATCCCCCGACGTTATTGATGACGGGAAGGTCAAACTGGCCAAGGCGTTGCGAAGGACTGTCAATGCCTCAAGCGACGTTCGCGTCTCACAATCCGATCTTGGTTTCGAAGCCCTTAAAAAGATAGGGAAAAAAGGCTCGATCAAGGCAGCCCGGAAAATCGGCCGTTTCGATATTGAACAGCTGGAACTCTCAAACGGGGTCAGGGTCTTGCTATTTCCGAACACGTCGGAGCGCAATAAGATCATGGTCAATGCTCGGTTTGGGACCGGATTTAGTGGTCTGTCTCCCCATCAGGAATCACTCGCCTGGTCCGGCAAGCTGGCGTTGATTGCCAGCGGGGTCGGTAATCTCGGGCAGGAGGAGCTCGACAAGATTACTACCGGGCGCCGGATTGGACTGCAATTCAGCATAGACAATGACGCCTTCGAAATAGGTGCCGATACAAGACCGGCTGATCTCGAAGACCAGCTGCATCTGATCGCAGCGAAATTGGACAATCCGCGTTGGGATGCTGCACCGGTCATCCGCAGCAGAGCTGCATCGCTTATCAGCTACGACAGCTTTTCAGCGTCTCCGCAGTCCGTTATGGAACGGGACCTTGAATGGCTTGTCCATGGAAAGGACTCTCGGTGGAAAACTCCGGACAAGGAAGATTTCGAAAAACTCGACGCGAAGAATTTCAAACAATTCTGGAAACCCATTCTTGCGAGCGGTCCGGTCGAGCTTATGCTGTTTGGCGATTTTGATCGTGACCAGGCGGTAGAGTCGATCCTCAAGACCTTCGGCGCGTTGGAAAAGCGCAAGCCGGTCGCTGTGCGGCCCGAAGCTATATCACCGCAATTTCCTGCTCCGCAGGCTGGCCCGGAAATTCTTTTCCATAAAGGGGATCAGGATCGTGCCGCTGCAATGTTGGCCTGGCCCACCGGCGGCGGGCTGGAAAATATACGCGAGAGCCGGAAACTGGAAGTGCTTGTGTCTATTTTCAATGACCGGTTGTTCGAAATTCTTCGTTCCCAACAAGGGGCCAGCTATAGTCCGCAAGTGGTAAACAGCTGGCCGGTCGAGTTCGATTCCGGCGGTTATATCGGTGCGCAAAGCCAGTTGACCCCGGACAATATCGACCGCTTTTACAACGTCGTCGAATTGATCGCCAAAGACCTGCGGGAAAATCCGGTGAGTGCCGATGAGTTACAGCGGGTCGTCGAACCCTTGCGTCAGCTTATCGCCCGTGCCTCCAGCGGCAACAGTTTCTGGATGAGCCAGTTGGAGGGCGCGAGTTTCAATCCGCAGAAATTTGTCGCGCTGCAGACTCTGCTCAGCGATTACACTGTCATAACCCCCGAAGAGGTGCAGACTCTGGCGGTCAAATATCTGGATGAACGCAAGAAATGGAAGCTGGTGGTTCTGCCAGAGGGCAGCCGGCTTGCTGCGAATGACAACGGTTCAGTGGCGACATCGGAAGATAGCGCTGTCAGCAACTAGATCGAGTCGACCAGCGCCAATATCTGCTCGTTGCTCGGGCGCTTTTTGAAATCGCCTGATACCGATTTCGCGATGATCTTGCCGTCTTTGTCGATCACAAAAACCGAAGCATAAGGCACGCCAACGGCGCGACCGTCGGTATATTGCGGGTCGCGCAATCCGAAGCCGTCAATCACTGTGGATGGCTGGTCGGAGAGCATCTGATATCGCAACATCTGGTTTTTCGAGAAGCGATCCTGCTTGTCGGGGCTGTCATAGGAGAGCCCGTAAAGATTATAGCCGCGATCCTTCAGGTCATCGACAATGGCATTGATCGATTTCAATTGGGTCTGGCAATACGGGCACCATTCGACCGACCGGGTAAAGACGATGAGGGCAGGGCCTTTCTCGAGAATATTACCGAGAGTGGTCTCGCCCCCTTCGGCTAGCAGGCCGGCAGCAAGCGGCGTCTGGTCTCCAACCGCCAGCCCGGCATCAATGCTTTCCGCAGCGCTGATCGGCGACACGATCGTTTCCGGTTTCTCTTCAACCTGTTCGGTAAAGGCGGAGTCGGCCTCGGGAGCAGGGTCAGAACAGCCAGTCAGGGCTACCGCAGCAGCGGAAGACAATAACAATATCGTTCGTTTCATGAAGGACTCCATCTCATTATCTTCGCTAACGACGGAATTTCGATACCATCATAATATATATTTTGACAGGTCGGTGTCCTTGGCAACGTCGGAAAGCTGCTTGTCAACATAGGCCGCGTCGATGGTAATTTCTTCGCCACTGCGGTCTTCCGCATTGAAGCTGATGTCTTCGAGCAGTTTTTCCATAACCGTCTGCAGACGTCGGGCACCGATATTTTCAACGGTCTCGTTCACATTTGCCGCTATTTCGGCCAGCTTCCTGATCGCGTCTTCGGTGATGTTGATGGTGACATCTTCGGTGCCGAGAAGAGCGATATATTGCTCGGTCAAATTGGCTCGAGTTTCCGTCAATATCCTCACGAAATCTTCCTCGGTCAACGCTCGCAATTCCACCCGGATCGGTAAGCGGCCCTGCAATTCGGGCAGCATATCGCTGGGCTTGGATATGGAAAACGCACCCGACGCGATGAACAGGATATGGTCTGTTTTCATCGGACCATATTTGGTCGCGACGGTCGTACCTTCGATCAGTGGCAGCAGGTCACGCTGGACGCCTTCGCGGCTAACCGATCCGCCGCGGACATCGCTCACCGCAATCTTGTCGATTTCGTCAAGGAAGACGATGCCGTTGGATTCTGCATCGGTGATCGCCGCGCGCGAAATATCATCATCATCGAGACGCTTGTCCGATTCTTCTTCGACGAGCTTGTCCCATGCATCGGCTACGCGCATTTTACGCCGCTTCAAACGGTTCTGGTTGAAGGCCTTGCCCATCATGTCGGACAGGTTGATCATGCCAACCTGACCACCCATGCCGGGGATGTCCATCGGCGTGTTCGGCGTGTCTTCGACCTCAATCTCGATCTCGGTGTCGTTCATGTGATTGTCGACAACCCGCTGCCGGAAACTCTCGCGCGTCGCTTCGCTGGCGCTTTCTCCGCATAATACGTCGAGCAATCGTTTCATGGCGGCTTCTGCTGCTGCTTCGTGCACGGCCAGACGCCGGCGTTCACGCTCCAGTCGTACGGCTTCCTCGGCAAGGTCGCGGGCAATTTGCTCTACGTCGCGACCGACATAGCCGACTTCGGTGAATTTTGTGGCTTCCACCTTGATAAACGGCGCGTCAGCGAGTTTTGCCAGACGCCGGGAGATTTCGGTTTTGCCGCAACCTGTGGGGCCGATCATGAGGATATTCTTAGGAGTCACCTCTTCGCGGAGCTCGGCGGGCAATCTTTGCCGGCGCCAGCGGTTGCGCAAAGCGACAGCAACGGCGCGTTTCGCGTCCTGCTGACCGATGATATGTTCATCGAGAGCGTTGACGATAGCTTTGGGGGTCAGGTTCGCCTGCATGCTAATTATCTCTTTGTTATGTGGTGTAACGGATCCGACAATATCTAGGTGTCGCTATCGAGCGTTTCAATCGTGACCTGGTCGTTGGTGAATACGCAAAGGTCCGCCGCAATCTGCATCGATTTCCGGGCCAGCTTCTCGGCATCCTTTTCATAGTCTTTCAAAGCGCGCGCGGCGGAGAGAGCGAAATTCCCGCCGGAACCGATCGCTGCAATACCTTCTATCGGTTCGAGCACGTCGCCATTGCCGGTAAGGATCAGCGTCACATCCTTGTCGGCAACAATCATCAATGCTTCCAGATTGCGGAGATATTTATCGGTCCGCCAATCCTTTGCCAGTTCGACCGCTGCGCGCATCAACTGGCCGTTGTGGCGTTCGAGTTTTGCTTCAAGCCGTTCGAATAAAGTGAAAGCATCGGCAGTCGCGCCTGCGAAGCCGCCAATCACCGATCCGTCGTGCAATTGCCGTACCTTGCGGGCGTTCGGCTTCATCACGGTATTTCCCATGGATACCTGGCCGTCGCCAACCACGACAACTTTGCCATTTTTCCGTACCGATAGGATTGTTGTGCCATGCCATTGCTGCAGGCCATGTTGCTGATTTTCTGTCATGAAACCGGATATGGGTAATCCGGTCCGGATGTGCAACCAAAGGCGTTGCCTCTAGACATGTTGATGTCGACGTAGCCCAGTGATTTTCCGGTTCAGAGTTATTTAAACCTCAAAAAAAATGGCGACCAACTGGCCGCCATCTTTAAATTTCTATGCCTGAATGAATTCAGGGGCTGGTTGGCGCATCTTCGCTGCCGTCGGCGGCGATGATGATGCCTGCAATCACTGCTGCTGCTGCGAGGATTGCAATGATGATGCCCGATCCGCCTTCAACATTGTTTGCTTTTTCAACGGTTGCACCGGTACGTGCAACAGAAGAAACAGGCTGAACAGCCTGTGCCAAGACGGGCGTGCTTACAAGCGACGCAGCTGCTACTGCAGCCATTCCAATTTTACCGAAACGCATAATTTGCTCCTTCAGGGTTTCGCATTACATTCAATACGAAATGGTCATTGGCATAACAGGCGGGTCAAATCAACGATGTTGTTGTTCGAAATGGTGATTTTCCGGAGTAGTGGTAAAGATCACACAGGTCAGAATTCGGCTGAGAAACCGATCATTTGAATATGTCGATTGCCTGTTAACCAATTTGATATCCATGCCGCGTGCGAAAACAGCGGATTCGGAAGCCTGTTCCAATTAAAGACATTAACCATAGTTCTAAAATCTGTGCTGGAAAATGTGGATAACAAATTGTTAACTGCTCGACATGGACAGAGAAAATTTACGATCATTGGCGTTGCGAAAAGACGGCATAGGACATCCCTTTCGTCAAAATCTGCCGTTCGAGATGGCGCAAATCGCCAAAGCGGAACATGCTTTGGAAACCGCCGGCACAACTGAAGGAAAATGGCTAGGCGAAGATGTGAGCCTGTTCATCCTAAGCTTCCTCGCCTTCTTTACCGCCTTTTATACGTTCATTTTCTGACCCGGGATTTTCTGATCGGCCGAAAGAGGTAGATCAGTCGCAAGCCCGGTGAAGCTGCTGGCCGAGCCACGCAGCCACCAGACACATGGCCGCTACCAGCAATAGCTGTTCGGTCGTCGAAACACCCAGCATGCTGAGGCCGATCGCCGCGAGCGCGCCTAATACCATGCAACCTGAATTGACCACATTATTGGCGGCAATCGTGCGGGCGGTCTGGCTGATATCGACGGTCGTAGTCAGAAAGGCATATAGCGGTACGACGAACATGCCGCCAAATATGGAAACTCCGCCCAAAGTGGCGAGCAGAGACCATGCGCCATCATGGACGATGAACGTCTTGAACGTGTACAGATCGCCATTGGGCAGGCCCTCCCAGCTCCGTGCTATGAAGTAGAGAATGACCACAAATACGCCCATCAGGATAACGCTTACCGGAGCAAAACGCGCAGAAACTTCGCTTTTCAATAGCCGGTTGACCAGAACCGAGCCAATCGCGATCCCGATCGAGAATACGCCCAGAAAGAGGCTTGCTACCTGCGGTGTCGCGGTCAGGACATTCTCCACAAGCGGTGGAAACTGGATGATAAGAACCGATCCGATCGTCCAGAAAAAGCTGATCGCGATAATCGCCAGATATAGTTTGCGGACATGCAACGTCGCCGAAATCAGCTGGATGGAAGAGCGAATGAAGTTATAATCGATTTTTTCCACTTCCTTTTGCGCAGGAGCGGGCGGCATGAACTGGGCTGCAACCCGGCCCAGAAGCGCCACCAGAAAAACCGTAACGATGGCAATTTCGACCCCGTTGCCGTCGCGGTCGATTATGATGCCGCCAAGTATCGTGCCGGCAAGAATGGCAATATAGGTGCCCGCTTCAACCAGACCGGTGCCGCCCAGAACTTCGTCTTTCTGTAAATGTTGCGGGAGCACGGCATATTTGATCGGACCAAAAAATGTCGATTGCAGTCCCAGGAGGAATAATGCGGTCAGCATGATGGGAATCGAATGCAGCCAAAGCCCGATCCCTCCGATAACGGCGATGAATATCTCCAGAGTTTTGACCAGTCGCGTGATCCGCGCCTTGTCGTAATTGTCTGCCAACTGTCCAGCCAGAGACGAAAACAGAAAAAATGGCAGAATGAAGAGACCGGAGGCGAGGGCGTTAAACGCAAAATCCTCGGATTCACTGTCGTAAATTCCGTAAGTCACCAAAATGACCATCGAAAATTTGAACAGATTGTCGTTAAACGCCCCGAGCAGCTGCGTGAGGAACAGCGGCAAAAATCTTTTTGTCCGCAGCAAATGCGCAGTATTTTGCATCAAGGGAAAATCTCTTTTCGAGGGATGTTTTGAATGTCAGTCCATCTTTAACCCTCTGAGCCCCCGCGTCAAATCGAATGACAGCGGCGAAGCCCGTCAATTTGCAGATGAGTTGATTGAATCAATTTTCATTTCGGCAGAATCTGTTTATGCGAGAGCCGCGATGCTGAATTTGCCAAACATATTAACACTCTCGCGAATATTCGCCGTGCCGATTTTGGTTTTTCTGCTCTGGCCGAATTTTGCTGTGGTCAGACCGCAGCCGCTGCCGATCGATTATTTGCTGACCTTCGGACTATATTGTCTGATGGCAATCACCGATTATTTCGACGGCTATCTTGCGCGTTCGCAAGGCACCGTCTCCAAGCTCGGGATATTCCTGGATCCCATCGCCGATAAAATCATGGTCGCCGCGGTGGTCATGATGCTGATATTCACGCGGGATATCCAAGGCTGGCATGCCATAGCTGCCATCGTCATATTGTTGCGGGAAATCACGGTGTCCGGTCTGCGCGAATTTCTGGCCGGCTTGCAGGTCAGCGTTCCTGTTTCCCAACTGGCCAAGTGGAAGACCGGATTCCAGATGATCTCCCTGGGCGCTCTCATCCTCGCCGGCGGCCTGCCGCAATTTCCGATCGTTCAAACGGTCGGCCTTTGGACGCTCTGGGCTGCCGCGATTCTGACCCTGATTACCGGTTGGGACTATCTCCGCGTCGGTCTGAAGCACATGGACTGATGGGCCGTTCGATCAACCTGCTATATTTCGCCTGGGTCCGGGAACGGCTTGGTATTGACGGAGAAGAAATTTCTCTCGGAGCAGAGACCGAGACAATCGATGATGTCGTGAATATGCTGGTCGAGCGCGGCGGGGCATATCCGGACGTTTTCTCCGACGTTGCAAAATTGCGCTTCGCTCTCGATCAGGATTATGGAACGCTTGATTCTCCGATAGGCTCGGCTCGGGAACTGGCCATTTTTCCACCGGTAACCGGCGGATGATCAGGGTTGAAGTCGGTACCGCTGATTTTGATATTGGCGCGGAGACAGCGAAGGTTGCCGAGCAGGGTGGCGGCGCGATTGCCAGTTTCGTCGGGCAGGTCCGCGATGACGGGAATTTGGATACACTCGAGCTCGAACATTATCCGGCGATGACCGACAAGGCGCTTCGCAAGATTGCCGAAACAGCGCAAGCCGACTGGCCGCTCCATGCGATCACGATTATTCACCGGGTCGGCAAACTGTCGGTTGGCGAGAATATCGTCCTGGTGGTGACCGGATCCGACCATCGCGAGGCGGCTATCGAATCCTGCTCCTTCATCATGGACCGGTTGAAGACGGTGGCGCCGTTCTGGAAGAAGGAAACCGGCTCTGACGGATCCACCAAATGGATCGAAGAGCGTGAATCGGATCTCAAAGCATCGGAAAAATGGCAAAAATAGTATAGGCTAGGCCGGCCTATTTGTGGGCTTACCTATGAACCGGCTTTGGAAACCCAGTTCTGTGCCCCTTTCATGATCTCCGCCAATAGCTGGAATTCGCTGCGCCGCGGGCTGTTGGTGCGCCATACCAGCGCAATGTCCCGCGTGGCGTTTTCCGACTGTAGCGGGCGGGCGACTATGTTCGTGTGATTCAATATCCCGCTGTCTATCGCCATTTTCGGAAGCAGGGTAAGGCCGAGGCCATTGTCTACCATCTGGACCAGCGTGTGCAGCGAAGTCCCCATCATCCGCGCAGAGGCTCTCAGCTCCGGACGGTTGCATGCGGCCAACGCGTGGTCTTTGAGACAATGCCCGTCCTCGAGCAGCAACAGCCGGGTTTCGTCCAGCGTCGCCGGATCAACCTGTGCTGGCGGATCGCGCGGATCGTCTTTCGGAAAAGCGACAAATATCTCGTCGCTGAACAGGACTTCGGATTCCACGTCGCCGCAGGGGAAGGGCAGTGCCAGCAAAACGCAATCGGCATGGCCGTGATGCAGTGAATCGCAGGCGGCCTGGCTGGTTTCCTCTTTCAGATAGAGTTTGAGCTCCGGCCGTTCCTTGCGCAGTTGCGGCAACAAGCGGGGCAACAGAAAGGGCGCGATTGTCGGAATGACACTCATCCGGACATCGCCAGATAACGGCTTGCCCGCGGATCGCGCCATTTCGGACAATTCTTCTGCTTCGCGCAAGATGCGGTAGGATTTCTCCACCATCTGGTTGCCCAGCTCGGTAAAACGGACAACCCGGCGGGTGCGCTCGACCAGCACGATGTCGAGCAGGGCTTCCAGTTCCTTTATGCCCGCCGACAAGGTCGACTGGGTGACGAAGCAGGATTCCGCCGCTTTGCCGAAATGGCCATGTTCCTTCAGTGCAACCAGATATTGCAATTGCTTGAGCGTCGGTAGGTAGGTCGACATCATCGAGACTTTCGATCAGTGCTTATTCTTTGATCTAATATAGTGATCATTGCGACTTTGAAAAGTGCCGTCAGATATGCGTTTCAAGAAAAGACTGGAAATAGTGGATTGTCGTGCCTATTTTGAAAATCTTCGCAACATCCGGAGAATATGAATATGTTTCGGGAACTGGGCGCTTATCTGGATTCCATCAAGGCTCGCGACCCGGCCCCGCGGTCGCGCTGGGAAGTGCTGTTATACCCTGGCGTGCTGGCTATCGGCCTGCACCGGCTGGCGCACTGGCTGTTCAAGGGCGAGCTCTATTTCTTTGCCCGGCTGATCAATCATATCTCGCGCTTCTTCACTGCAATCGATATCCATCCGGGCGCAAAAATCGGCAGACATCTGTTTATCGATCACGGCTTTACCGTGATTGGCGAGACCGCTGACATTGGTGACAATGTGACGATCTATCAATGTGTGACATTGGGTGGAACCAACCCGACCAATGGTGTTGGCGGCAAGCGCCACCCCTCGATTGAAGATGATGTGATCTTGGGTTCGGGAGCCCAGGTGCTGGGCCCGATAACGGTCGGCAAGCGGGCACGCGTCGGCGCCAATGCGGTTGTGACGCAGGATGTACCCGAAGGCGCGACTATGGTCGGTGTTCGCGCCCGCCCGACCTTGGTCGAGGCAAAAGAATATCAGAAAGATTTTGTTCCCTACGGAACACCTTGCAGCGAGACATTCGACCCATCGACGCAAAAGCTGGAAATCCTGCAGTGCGAAATGGAGCAATTGCAAAAGCGTATCGCGGCCTTCGCGGAGGAGCGGAACAAAAGCGGCAAAAGTGTAGAGACCAAGGGACGTGATCGCGCTTGATGCGTTTTTCCGGGTCCAATATCTCGGCATTTCCGCAGCGTGGCGGCCCTTCTCAGGTCGGATTTGAACGCACGGAAATGGAACGGATCCTCGGCCTATATGGCCGGATGGTCGCCGCCGGCCACTGGAAAGATTATGCCATGGACATGGGGCCCGATGTCGCGATTTTCGCGGCCTTTCGCCGGGCATCGGAGCGTCCGCAAATACGGATCGAGAAACGGCCTGCAGACCGTAACCGTCAGGGCATGTGGTCATTACATGGAGAGCAGGGCCAGATCCTGAAACGTGGCCATGATCTTGCGGGCATATTGGCACCGGTCGAGCGCAAGCTTGTGAAGCTTGTCACCGACTAGAAAATAGGCACCACTTTACGATAGACCGCGCGGGCAATTATGCCTGTACGGCATCGGTATCGAGAGCATAGCCGGCCGACCGGACCGTGCGGATGATGTCGGCTCTGCCATTGGCGTTGAGCGCCTTGCGGAGCCGCCGGATATGCACATCGACGGTGCGCAGTTCGATATCGCTATCCTGACCCCAGACGCTGTCGAGCAGCCGCTCGCGGGAAAAAACCCAGTTGGGATGTTCCAGAAAATGGCGCAACAGCCGGAATTCGGTTGGACCAAGCGCGACCGTATCACCGCCGCGTTTGACCCTGTGACCGACCGTATCCATTTCCAGGTCGCCAAAGGTCAGCTTTTCGCCCGCCAGAGCGGGGCGGACACGGCGCAACACGGCTTTGACCCGCGCGACCAGTTCCCGCGGGCTGAACGGTTTGGTGATATAGTCGTCGGCACCGGTTTCCAGTCCACGGATCTTGTCTTCTTCCTCGCCGCGGGCGGTCAGCATGATGATCGGAATATTGGCGGTTTCCGAGGATCGGCGAAGTCTTCTGCAGACCTCGATGCCGGACAGGCTTTCCAGCATCCAGTCGAGCAAAATTACGTCCGGACGATGTTCCTGCACCAGCAACAGCGCTTCCTCGCCGTCACTGGTGTGGATGACGTCATATTCTTCTTTCTTGAAATTCCACGAAAGAAGTTCCGCCAGGGCAGCGTCATCTTCGACGAGCAATAATTTTGCGTTCACCATCAGTCTGCCTCGTCACTCAGCGCATCGTCCAGCAAATCCGTCGGGTCTTCACCACGGGTGCGTTCCGGCATCGGCTCGCCGGTCGCGGCAAAATAGACCATCTCGGCGACATTGGTTGCGTGGTCGCCGATCCGTTCCAGATTTTTGGCGATGAACAGCAAATGGGCAGCCTCGCTGATATCCTTGGGGTTTTCGATCATATGGGTGATCACGGCACGAAAAATACTATTGTAGAAATCATCGACGATTTGATCGCGCCGGTTCACTTCCATCGCCAGTTCCGCATCGCGACGGGCAAAGGCGTCGAGCGAATCGCGAACCAGCTCACTGGCGATTTTTGACATCGACGGAAGCAGGGAAATCGGTGTTAATCGCCGGGTTTTTGTTACCAACGGGACCCGTTTGGCGATATTTTTTGCATAGTCCCCGATGCGCTCTACGACGCCGGATATTTTGAACGTGGCGATCAATTCTCTCAGATCATCGGCCATCGGCGCGCGCAGCGCGATCGTCTGAAAGGTCAGTTCGTCGATCCGCTTTTCGAGATCGTCGATCAGTTTGTCTTCCCTGACGACTTCCGCCGCCAGTTCCAGATCGCTGTTTTCCAGCGCCCGCATAGCCTTGTCAATTGCCTGTTCGCTGCGGCCGCCGATCTCCGCAACCATGCCCCGCAACTGGTTGATATCGGAATCAAACGCTTTGACGGTATGTTCTGTACCACTATTTGCCATGTCTTTTTCCTAATCTTCTGTCGGTCAACCGTAACGACCGGTAATATAATCCCGGGTTTTTTCTTCGCGCGGGTTGGTGAAAATATCTGTCGTCTCGCCATATTCTACCAGGGTTCCGAGGTGGAAAAAGGCGGTTTTCTGCGAGACACGCGCCGCTTGCTGCATATTGTGGGTGACAATGACAATTGCATATTTGCCGCGCAATTCGTGGATCAGTTCTTCGATCTTCGCCGTGGCAATGGGATCGAGCGCCGAGCAAGGCTCGTCCATCAGGATGACTTCGGGATCAACCGCAATCGCGCGGGCGATACACAGGCGCTGTTGCTGCCCGCCCGATAAGGCGGTGCCGCTATCCTGCAGCCGGTCTTTGACCTCGCCCCACAGACCGGCGCGGTGCAACGAGGATTCGACAATATTGTCCAGTTCTTCCTTGCCGGTCGCCAACCCGTGAATGCGCGGGCCGTAAGCAATATTGTCATAAATGGACTTGGGGAAGGGATTGGGTTTCTGGAAAACCATGCCGACCCGCGCGCGCAATTGCACAACGTCCATGTTCGCCGCATAAATATCTTCGCCTTCCAGCATGATATCGCCGGTGACGCGGGCAATTGGAATGGTGTCGTTCATCCGGTTCATGCAGCGCAGAAAGGTGGACTTGCCGCAGCCGGACGGTCCGATAAACGCGGTAACACTATCCATGTTCACGTCGATCGACACGTCCTTGATGGCTTGTTTGTCGCCATAGAAAACGTCGACATTGCGAGCCGTCATTTTCGGCGTGCTGGTTTCGCCGGTCGTCTCTGTTGTGGTCGAGTCTGTCATATTTACGCTTTCGCTCGATTCTTGCATTTTTTCGTCATGTTTCATGGTCGGTACCTACCAGCGCGTTTCAAAGCGGTTGCGCAAATAGATGGCCAGCGCGTTCATCGTCAGCAGGAACAATAATAGCACAATGATCGCTGCCGATGTTTTCTCGACAAAGCCGCGGTCGACTTCGTCCGACCAGAGGAATATCTGCACCGGTAATACGGTCGCCGGATCGGTAATGCCGCTTGGCGGGGTCGCGATGAAGGCGCGCATGCCGATCATCAGCAATGGAGCGGTTTCGCCCAAGGCCCGTGCCATTCCGATGATCGTGCCGGTCAATATGCCGGGCAGAGCGAGCGGCAGGACATGGTGGAACACCACTTGCAGCGGGCTTGCGCCGATACCCAGCGCGGCTTCGCGGATTGACGGGGGGACTGCCTTGACCGCGTTGCGTCCGGAAATGACAATCACCGGCATGGTCATCAGGGCCAGTGTCAGACCGCCGACCAATGCGCCGGAACGCGGCATGCCGAAAAAGTTTAGGAACACGGCGAGACCGAGCAAGCCGAAGATAATCGACGGCACGGCTGCCAGATTGTTGATCGAAACCTCGATGAGATCGGTCAGACGGTTTTTCGGCGCATATTCCTCAAGATATAGCGCGGCGAATACACCAACCGGAAAGGCGAGCAGCAGCGTCACGATCATGGTGATCAGCGAACCCTTGAACGCGCCCCAGATGCCCACTTGCATCGGGTCCGTTGCATCCGAATTGCTGAGGAAATTCCAGTTGAACCCGGTCGAGAACTGGCCGGAAAATTCGCTGACCTTCTTTTCTGCTTCGGGGTTGCCGTCGTCTTTATAAGCAACATCTATTTCCGAGATAACCGGCAGATATATCGTCGTTTTCTGTTCGACGATTTTCGGGTCGGCGAGGATCATCGCGCTGACCGTCGTCCATCCGCCGGGCGAGAACAGATCGTTGCCGGCCTCTCCATATTGGAGATCGATACTGCTATCGACAATCTCCCTTAGTCCCATGGACTGCAAATTGCTGTTCGCGTCGGGACCTTCAAACTGGCTCGAAGAAACACCGCCGGTGGCTGCCGGAAAATCGATCTCGAGCGGCAGTTCCGTCTGGGTGAAGCCACGGAATCCGTTGCCCACCATGACAATCAGCAGGAATGCAAGGAAACCTGCAGACAGCATTATTGCGCCCATGCCGATTGCCTTGAACCGGCGTTCGGCGGCATAGCGCCCGGCAATCCGCTTTTGCATCGCGGCACCCTGCCAGTCGGTTGGCCGACGCTTCATTTCGGTGAGACTATTCATAAGCTTCCCGGTATTTTTTGACCACGCGCAAGGCGATGAGGTTGAGCAGCAAAGTTACGATGAAGAGAACCAGTCCGAGGGCGAAGGCCGCCAGGGTCTTGGGACTGTCAAATTCCTGATCGCCGGTCAGCAACTGCACGATCTGCGTAGTGACGGTGGTGACGCTGGAAAATGGATTGGCCGTCATATTGGCAGCAAGACCGGCAGCCATGACGACGATCATTGTCTCGCCGATCGCGCGGCTGACGGCCAGCAGGACGCCGCCGACGACACCGGGGAGGGCAGCGGGGATAAGGACCTTCTTGATGGTTTCGCTCTGGGTTGCGCCCATTGCCAGCGAACCGTCGCGCATCGCGCTGGGCACGGCGGCAATACTGTCATCGGCCATGGAGGAAACGAAGGGAATGATCATGATGCCCATGACCACACCAGCGGCCAGGGCGGATTCCGAAGAGGCGCTGGTGATGCCGATCGAGACCGCAAAATCGCGCAGCGCGGGAGCCACTGTCAGAGCGGCAAAATAGCCGTAGACAACTGTCGGTACGCCGGCGAGCACCTCCAGAATGGGCTTCATCCAGGCCCGGAATTTTGCCGGCGCATATTGGGTGAGATAGATGGCGCTCATCAGTCCGAGCGGAATGGCGACGATCATCGCGATAATCGCGCCGATAAACACCGTGCCCCAGAACAGCGGAATAGCGCCGAACCCGGTCTCGCCTCTGGGGCCTGCCACCGCCTTCGGGTTCCATTCGGTTCCAAACAGAAAATCGATTGGCGATACCATGGAGAAGAAGCGGGCGGATTCAAAAACCAGCGAGAGAAAGATGCCGACGGTGGTGATGATTGCGATCAGCGATGCAAGCAGCAGCACCAGCATCGTCACCCGTTCGATTTTCGTACGCGCTCTCAGATCCGGCTTGATCTTCAGCCAGGCATAAGCACCGAAAGCGAAGACCATGAGCAACGCCGAGACAGCCCCGATCATCTGGTAATAGGAGATCGCATCGCGATAGGGATTTACCATCGACTGGGATAGCGGATTGAATGCGTTGACCTGATATCCGTAAGCAATGGAGCGGGCTTCGGACAGAATAGCGGCGCGGGCAAAGCCACCTTCCGGCAATTGCGCCGCAGCGGGGCTGTTCAGCGCGGCATCGGTTATCAGAGCGGGGCTGACAAAGCTCCACACCATCATGAAGATTGTTGCCGGAACAATGGCCCACAAGGCAACATACCAACCGTGATAGCTGGGCAGGGAATGCAGAGCAGAACGGGAGCTTTTGCCATTGGCCTGCAGGCCGGTCGCTTTCAAGCGGCCGAAAAACCACGCGACGAGGCCCAGGCCGATCACGAGAAAAAGGAGCGTAGTGCTAGTCACAATATCTGGTTCCGCCCCTGGTTCAAAAACATCTGGAAAGGAACGCTCGTTACCGAGCGTCTATTTAAGTTCGCTAAGGTCAAGTGGCGTCATGTCGCGGACGACTTCGATCATCTTGGCTCTGGTATCATCAGGCGAAGCAATCAGTCCGGCTTTCACCAGATAGCCGTCCCGGCCACCGGCGTTGATAAATTCCAGCATATAATCTTTCAGTCCCGGTATCACACCGACATGCTGCTTCTTTACGTAAACATACAGCGGTCTGGCACCGGGATATTCTCCCGAAGCAATGGCATCATAGGTCGGGTTGACCCCTGACACCGCAATGCCGCGCACGCTGTCCAGATTTTCTTCGAGAAAACTATAACCAAAAATGCCGACGCTATTCGGATTGGCTTTCAACTTCTGGACGATGAGATTGTCATTCTCGCCCGCATCGACATAGGCGCCATCGGCTCTGACTTCGTGACAGATAGCTTCAAATTCAGCCTTGTTACTATCCTTGAGCGCCTTGGTCGCCGGATCGGTGACACAGCCCACTTCCATGATCAGTTCGGTGAGCGCATCTCTCGTACCGGAGGTTGATGGCGGACCATAAACGCTGATCGCAAATTTTGGCAGGGAAGGGTCGATGTCCGACCAATTTTTTGCGGTATTTTCCTTGCCGAACGGACGTTCCGCAATGGCCTTGTAAATCTGCACCGGGGTCAGAGAAAAGGCAGCGCCGTTATTCGCCTGAGCGATTGCAATGCCATCGATACCGATTTGCACTTCGACGACATCGTTGACGCCGTTGCTATGGCAAAGTTCCAGCTCGGACGCTTTGATCCGCCGCGACGCATTCTCGATATCCGGAGTGCCCGCACCGACGCCGGCGCAGAACAGGTTCATACCACCACCGGTACCGGTCGATTCAAGAATAGGAGACGGATTTTCTCCGCTGATGCTGAATTGCTCGGCTACCGCCTTGGCAAAGGGAAAAACCGTGGAAGAACCGACAATCCGGATTTCGGTCCGGGTCCCGCTTTGGCCGCCCGAAGCCTGATCCTGACAGCCAGCGGCAGCAAGAGAAGCGATGGTCAGGAAAGCGAGTTTTCTTAACATGGAATATTCCTCAATTCATTCGTCCATAATCTTCGGAAAAACCGCCGATAACCAGAACCACAGAGTTGTTGGGCTGGCTTTTAGGGAGACGCAAAGTCTGGAGCATTACAATTATGTTACAGAAATGTGACAACAGCCCATAATCGGCGTCTTCAAAAACCATGCAACCGCAGGATCTTGCAACGGTCATTCTATGTTGACCGAGTCTCTGCATCGCCGGGAGCAGTGCCATTTTTGGCGATGGGCAGCAAAACGGATACCGTCGTGCCGATGCCCAGTTTGCTGGTGATTTCCATTCGCCCGCCGTGCCGTTCCGAAATATGCTTGACAATCGCAAGTCCCAGACCAGTTCCCCCGATCGATTTGCTGCGTCCCTTGTCCACGCGATAAAAACGCTCGGTAAGCCTCGGGATATGTTCTGGCGCAATGCCGTCTCCCTGATCGCTTATCGCCAGCGACAACATCGTCCCGCTTTTATTGGGTGTCACATCTATTCGGACCGGCGCCCCTTTTTTCCCATATTTGAACGCGTTGCTAAGCAGATTGTAGATGACCTGGGACAATTGCGCCCGGTCGCCGTGGATCAGGGGGATGTCGGCAGGAAGATTGACCTGGATTTCCTTTTCATTCTTGCCGCGACTGTTGACGTAGAAATCGCGCGCTTCTTCGACCAGATCGCTCAGGTCAATCACGTCGGACGGTAGCTGGAACTTTTCCGCCTCGATCCGTGAAAGCGACATCAGATCTTCGATCAGGCGCTGCATCCGGTCGGCTTCGTCATACATGATCTTCAGGAATCGAGCGCGTGTCGCGTCATCCTTGCCCGCTTTCGGGTCTTCGAGAGTTTCCAGAAACCCTTTGATCGCGGCGAGCGGCGTACGCAGTTCGTGGCTGGCGTTGGCGACAAAGTCGGTGCGCATCCTCTCCGCCGCATAACGACTGCTTTGATCCGAAAGCTGGACCAGCTTCAGACCGTCTTCCAGCGTGTGAATCCGCAATTCCCATCTCTGGTCGGTGCTGCCGACTCCGACCAGGAGAATCGGCTCTCCCGTGTGTTTTGCCTCCGGGTTGGCGAGCCGGTCGGCAGCCGCGGGATGGCGAATGGCGATGCGCACGTCTTCGCCGACAATATGGTTTCCGAGAACCTTGGCCGCCGCCGGATTCGCCGCTGCGACCCTCGCGTTGCGCACCAGCAAAATCGGATCGGTGATCGGGTCGATTATATCCTGATAGGCTTCCGAGCGGCCTTGATAGAGGATGCGCTTGCGCTGGCGTTCCTGCGCGGCGAGGTCCGGTGGAGGTGGTGGCGGCGGGTTTTGCAAAACCGTGAACAGGGCAATCACGCTCGAACAGATGACCACAATGATCTGAGGCCCGGATTGCGACAACTGGCTCGCCAATATCGCGCCGCCGAAAATGAACAGCAATGCAACCAGCAGTCTGGCGGGGGTAATAGAGGTCATCGGACGTGTCCTGGCATGGTCATGTCGCCCATTTAAGCCGTGCATCGCCTGCACGGCAACGACAATGTTTCGAAAGTGATGGTCGGGTTGCGACCACCTATCGATCACATTAACGATTTCCGCGCCTATGTCCCGATTATGGACGCGGATCGCGGCGGGGGACTGTTTACTCGCTTTTTACGCTATTTCTGATATTGGGCGGAAATCTGGAGCAAGAGCAACCATGGACAGAAATTCGATGAATGAAGACTTTCCATCTGGACCGTCAGAAAATAGCGATCTGAACAAGGGTATCGTAACCCGCCGTCGCGCCTTGATGATGGGTGCGGTGACGGCTTCCGCCGTCGTCAGCATCAAGCCTGCATTGGCACAAACCGCTGGCTCCGTGCTCAATTGTGAAATCCCTGTCCCCGGGAATCACGCCGCAGGTGGCTATATCGCAGCAGACGGCAAGATTGTTACGGCTGATACACCGGGTGCTTTTCCGCCAGCAGGCCGCAATTTTACCGGTGAAGAAGTGCGCCGGGCGATGAACGGACGGGCGCTTCCCGGCACGTCGCGCGACCAATCGGAAGCTTATGTAAATTACATCCGCAGGCTGCAATCCGGCCAAAGCGGATTTACCTGCTATGCTTCTCTGCAAATGCCGCGCTGATATTCCCAATTTTAACATTTGCCTGCTATGGGGCCGACATGTCGTCCCGGAACCGCAGGTAAATCATCATGACCCAGAAATATCGGGCTGCGGCGCAAGATGATCTGATCTGGCATGAGCTGGACAGCATGACTTTGCTCTATCATCGAACGTCCGGCATTACCCATATGCTGGCCGATCCCGCTCCGGCGATACTGGAAGTCATGGAAGGACTTTCGCTGACCGCTGCTGAAATAGCGGCGCAATTGATCGCCAGATTCGATGTTGAATCCGACATTGATGCGGAGAATATTGTTATTGCCCGACTGGAAGAACTGTCCGGACTGGGCCTGGTCGCGCGGGTTGCGGGCTGATGGGCGAGATGCATCAGATCTTGCTCAAAATCGGACCGGCCGCGTTCCGGATCGCTTCGGCATGGAAGCAACCGCTGGATCAATTGGCTGCTTTATATAGCGACTATCCCACTCCGACCGGCCAAAGCGCTGATTTCACCGTCCGTCTTGAACCTGAAAAGCCGTGGCGACGCTTCATCCGGCCATCGGTCCATATTGGCGGAGACTTCTGGTTGCCCGACGCCGCGCCTTTACCGCTCGCGCAGGGATTGCTGGCCGCCGAAATGGGGATGAACCTGCAAATGGCGCTGGGCTGGCGGCGGCATTTGCTGCTGCATGCCAGCAGCGTCGAAAAGGACGGCAAGGCGCTGATCATGACCGGTCTGTCGGGATCGGGCAAATCGACATTATCGGCGATGCTGGCCGAAAGAGGCTGGCGTTTCATGGGTGATGAATTTGCTCTGTTGTCGCTCGATTCTGGACAAATCTTCCCGTTTCCGCGCCTGATCAGTCTCAAAAACGAGGCTATTGCCGCGATGCAGAAGGTTGTCGCCGACACCCGTTTCGGTCCGGAAATGAAGGCCACGCCGAAAGGCGATATTCGCCATCTGGTCCCGCCCGAGGCGGCGATTGAACGGATGGACGAGCCGGCCAAGCCGGCGCTGCTGCTCTTTCCCCGCTTTGGCCATGCGCCGGAATTGCGGGAAATGGGTAAATCGGAAGTTTTCGTTCGGCTGACCCAGGCTTCGACCAATTATGTCGCTTTGGGCGAGGGGGGATTTAATGCGCTCACCCGTTTTGTCGATCAGGTCCCGGTCAAGGCAATGGACTATCAATCGACCGATCAGGCAGAAGAGATGATCGAGACGCTGTGGAGCCTATTGCCATGATGCGCGATGCCCGGACCTTGATAAATGCCCTGCGCGATCCGGCCAGTGTCCAGACGCTCGACAGCAGCCAGTGGACCGAATTGATCAGCATCGCCCGGGCGGAATCGCTGATTGGTTCGCTTGCCCACCGGGTGAAGGATGTTGCCGTGCCGGATCGGGTGCGCGCTGTTCTGCAAGACGCCATTGAGGCGCATGATCTCGCGCGCCAGCAGGCTTTGTGGGAAGCCGATTGCGCGCGAAGAGCGCTGGCTGGATATCCCGGCAAGATCGTGCTGATGAAAGGCACCGCCTATGTCGCGGCCAATCTGGCTGCTGGGATAGGCCGCAGTATCGGTGACCTCGACATCATGGTGGCCGGCGAAGATCTTCCGGTGGTCGAGACTGCCCTGCTCGATGCGGGATGGGAATGGGTCAAACCCGATCCCTATGACGATCAATATTACCGCGAGCATATGCACGAACTGCCGCCGCTGATCCACCGCGAGCGCGACCGGATGATCGATGTCCACCACACGATATTGCCGCTGACCGCGACGCCGAAGCCGGATGCAAAAGCGATTCTCGACAATGCGGTCCGTCTGGACAATGGGCTCTATGTCATGGCGCCCGTCGACATGGTGCTGCATTCCATTACCCATTTATTTGCCGACGGTGATCTTGCGGGCGGGCTAAGGAACCTGTGGGATATCAACCTGTTGCTGCGGCATTTTTCTGAAGCGGATGAGAATTTCTGGGCCGAATTGGAAAGTCGTGCGCAAACGCACGGACTGCGCGTTGAGCTGGCAAGGGCGTTACGTTTGGCAGCCCGGATATATGGAGCATCGCTCGATAATATGCGCTCAGGCGAAACGGCACTTTCCGATAATCTATACGTTCGGCGTCTGCTCGCTCGCGACGGATATGGCCGCAAAACCCGCAAGCTCACCCGTTTCGCTTTCTACGTCCGCTCGCACTGGCTGCGGATGCCGCCGCTGATGCTCGCCCGCCATTTGTGGACCAAATGGCGCAAAGGCGGACAGCAACCGAAATGACCCCGCCCGAATAGCTATAAACATGCTGGATTATGCGCGCCTTGCATGGCATTAGCCGCTGCAAATGGGCCGGATAAGGCCGCCACCAACAAATCTTCTCCGGAGTAACGTGATGACCGATCGCCCGCTAGCCGCAATCATTCTGGCCGCCGGACAAGGCACGCGCATGAAATCGGAAAAGCACAAGGTGCTGCACCCGATTGCCGGCAAGCCGATGCTCCACCATCTGCTCGATACCGTCGATTCCATTGGCGTCGAGCGCACGGTGATCGTCATCGGCGCGCGGCGTGAGCAGATTGAAGCCAGCGTCGAGGGCCGCAATGTCGCGATTGCGGTGCAGGAAGACCAGCTCGGTACCGGCCATGCGGTGGCGCAAGCCCATGACGCGCTCAAAGGCTTCGCGGGCGATGTGCTGATCCTCTACGGGGACGTCCCGATGGTCAGCGCCGATACCATGCGCGACATGATCTACCGACTGAACAACGGCTCTGAACCACGCGCGGTCGTGCTCGGCTTTCGTCCCGATGAAGCAGGCGCTTATGGCCGGATCATCGCCGATGATCAGGGCGAAATCGAGAAGATGATCGAGTATAAGGACGCCAGTGATGCCGAGCGCGGGGTAAGCCTGTGCAACAGCGGCCTGATGGCGGCGCGCTCGACCGACTTGTTCATCCTGCTCGACCAGATCAGCAACGACAACGCCGCGGGCGAATATTATCTGCCTGATATTGTCATGCTGCCGGGCCAGAAAAGCGCGGTGATCGAGGTCGATGATCCGGCCGAGGTCGCCGGTGTGAACAGCCGCGCCGAACTAGCGGCGGTCGAAGGTGAGTGGCAGGCCCGTCGCCGCGAACAGGCGATGGCGGATGGTGTCAGCCTGATCGCACCGGAAACCGTCTGGTTCTCGCATGATACGGAAGTTTCTTCAGATGTAGTGATAGAACCTAACGTCATATTTGGTCCCGGTGTTTCTATTGCCAGTGGCGCGAAAATATATGGCCACAGCCATATAGAAGGCGCGAGCATCGGGCCGAACACCAATGTCGGCCCCTTCGCCCGTCTGCGCCCCGGCGCGGTGATGGAGGAAGGCTCCAAGGTCGGCAACTTTGTCGAAATGAAGAAGGCCACGCTGGGCAAAGGTGCCAAAGCCAACCACCTGACCTATCTCGGAGACGCCGAAGTGGGCGAGGGCGCCAATATCGGGGCCGGCACGATTACCTGCAATTATGACGGCTATTTCAAATATAAGACGATCATCGGCAAGGGCGCGTTTATCGGATCGAACAGCGCGCTGGTGGCGCCGGTGACCATTGGCGATGGTGCAATTGTCGGGGCAGGGGCGACGATTACCAAGGATGTGGCAGCAGGCGATCTGGCATTGGTTCGGGCGGAACAGACGGCGAAAGCAGGATGGGCGACGAAATTTCGGAATGCCATGCTGAAGAAGAAGGCAGGCAAATAGTCCGTATCCAAGTAATTGGACTGATAAGACCTTCTTTTTGGAGCACGCTATTGTGATTCTGATTGAAGTGACGACCGGCGACTTGACATGATATCACGATATGATATCAGTATATCATCATGACCCGAATCCTCGCTGACCTACCCGAAGACGATGTGAAATGGCTCGACGCGCAAGCGGCGGAGCAGGGTAAATCGCGCGCGCAGTTGCTGCGGGAGGCGGTAGCGGGTTATCGGGCGGAGGAATCCAAGCAAGGTATCGAAAAATATTTCGGTATCTGGAAAGACCGCACGGATATTGGGGACGCCGTTGATTGGCAGCGCAGGGAGCGGGCGTCCTGGACGCGGCCGTGGGATTCCGACTATTGGGAAGTACGGAAAGAATTTCCCGACCTGTTCGATGAAGATGATGATCGCGAAGCAAAGCGATATCTTAAGTGAGCGAAGCAGTCTTTGATTCCAATATATTGATCGACGCGCTGAATGACGTCGGCTCGGCTCATGCTGAACTGAAGCGTTACGATCGCCGTTATATCAGTCGCCTGACCTGGGTCGAGGTCGTAACCGGCGCGCTGCCAGGTGATGGCGATCGCGCCGAAGGGTTTCTGTCCTATTTTACCATAATCGAGGTGAATGAGGAAATCGGGCGGCGGGCAGCGTTGTTGAGATCCGATCGAAAGCGCTTGAAGACGGTTGATGCGATAATTCTCGCGTCCGCGCAATTATCTGGTCGCATTCTCATCACACGTAATACAAAGGATTTTCCGGCGGCAATGCCGGGCATCCGGATACCTTACACACTCTAACAAGAAAGTCCGAAAAGCCATGTGCGGAATCATTGGAATCGTTGGCAAAGAAGCCGTCTCGGACCGTCTCGTCGACGGCCTGAAGCGTATGGAATATCGCGGCTATGACAGCGCCGGCATCTGCACGGTGCATGATGGCCAGCTTATCCGCCGCCGCGCGGAGGGCAAGCTCGCCAATCTGGTAAACGTCCTTAAAACCGATGACGCCGCCGGCAATATCGGCATCGCGCACACCCGCTGGGCGACGCACGGCGCGCCGACCACCAGCAATGCTCATCCTCACGCGACGGACGAACTGGCCCTGGTTCACAATGGCATTATCGAGAATTTCAAAAGCTTGCGCGAACAACTGACCGCGCGTGGTCGTTCGTTCGAAAGCGAGACCGATACCGAGGTGGTCGCCCATCTGGTCAGCGAGCAGGTAGAATCCGGCAAGTCACCCGAAGAGGCTGTTAAAGCCGTCTTGCCGCAGTTGCGCGGGGCCTTTGCGCTGGCGATTGCGTTCCGTTCTCATCCCGACCTGTTGATCGGCGCGCGTCTGGGCTCGCCCTTGGTGGTCGGCTACGGCGAAGGCGAGACCTATCTGGGCTCCGATGCTTTGGCTCTGGCTCCCCTGACCCAGAAAATTGCTTATCTCGAAGAAGGCGACTGGGTCGTCATCACCCGTGAAGGAGCGGCTATTTACGATAAAGATGATAAGCCGGTCGAGCGTGAAATCACGACATCGGGGGTCTCCGCTGCCGCGATTGAAAAAGGCAATTACCGCCATTTCATGCAGAAGGAGATTTTCGAGCAACCGACCGTGGTGGCCCAGACGCTGCAAAGCTATATCCGTCCGCTGGAACAGCAAGTGGCATTGCCGCAAATGAATTTTGATTTGCGCGATATCAAGCGGGTTACCATCGTCGCCTGCGGGACCAGTTTTTATGCCGGGATGGTGGCAAAATATTGGTTCGAGACTTTTGCCCGCGTACCTGTCGATCTCGATTTCGCGTCGGAATTCCGCTATCGCGATCCGGTTCTGGAGGCGGGCGGATTGGCGCTGTTTATCAGCCAGTCTGGCGAAACGGCCGATACATTGGCGGCACTGCGCCACGCCAAGGCAGAGGGCCAGAAAATTGCAGTTGTAGTCAACGTTCCGACCAGCAGCATGGCGCGCGAGGCGGATCTTCTGCTTCCAACCCATGCGGGACCGGAAATCGGTGTCGCCTCGACCAAGGCATTCTCCTGCCAACTCGCTGTTCTGGCAGCGCTCGCCGCTCATCTCGCTGTCGTAAAAGGAAAAATGACCCGCGACGAAGAGCGCGAAGTGGTCAAGCATCTGACCGAGGCCCCGGCGGCACTCAACGCCGCGCTCGCTCATGATGATGATATTGCCGAAATGGCGCATCTCATCGCTCCGGCGCGCGACGTCCTCTATCTGGGTCGTGGTCCGGATTACCCGCTGGCTCTGGAAGGGGCGCTCAAGCTCAAGGAAATCAGCTATATCCATGCCGAGGGCTATGCGTCCGGCGAGATGAAGCACGGCCCGATTGCACTGATTGACGAAGCTGTGCCGGTCATCGTGCTGGCGCCATCCGGGCCTTTGTTTGAAAAAACCGTGTCCAACATGCAGGAAGTCATGGCTCGGGGCGGAAAGGTCGTACTGATCTCCGATGCCGAAGGCATAACGGAAGCCGGGGATGGCTGCATGGCAACCATTGAAATGCCGAAAGTCCATCCGCTAATCGCGCCGCTGGTATATGCCGTGCCGGTGCAGTTGCTCGCCTATCATGTTGCAGTCGCCAAGGGCACCGATGTCGATCAACCGCGCAATCTCGCAAAATCGGTAACGGTGGAATAATCATGGCAACCAATCCCTCCCTCGTCTCGGTCGAGACCGCCAGCGGCAAGTTCCAGCAGACGGTAACGGTCGGAAAACATGTGTTCCTAGCCGATGAGCCTGAGTCATTCGGCGGCACCGACAGCGGGCCGTCGCCTTATGACCTGCTGCTAGCGGCGCTCGGAAGCTGCACATCGATGACGATGAAGATGTACGCCGATCGCAAGGGCATCCCGCTCGAAGGCGTGCATATCGTGCTTGAGCATAGCCGCGAACATGTCGAAGATTGCGAAAGTTGCAACAATGATGACAACCGGATTGATGTGATCGACCGTTCGATCGTCCTTCGCGGCGATCTGACCGACGAGCAACGGGTCAAGCTGCTTGAAATCGCTGAAAAATGCCCGGTTCACCGCACGCTCGAAAACCGGATCGACATTCACACGCTGGAAGTCCGCGAATGATCGGTACCATGGGGGGGCTGCAATTGTAGCGCTTTCCGCTGCAGGCCGTATTAAGACGTCACGCCCAATGTTCGCGGCGCTTTCTGCCTGCGCGTGGCCCGGGTTCTTGCATCGGGATAACAAACTAATGTTGATCTATGTTATATTCAGGCGTTGCAAGCGAATGTAAACGTTTCTCTCCTTACGAAGGCGACGCAAATGTTTGGCTATATCAATACCGATTCTCTGGCGCGCATTAACCGGCTCGATCTGGTCGATCTTACGCCGCGTTTTCCTCCGTTAATTGTGCAGATCATCGTTGCTGTTACGTTTACCGGCGTCGCCATAGCCGCGCGAGAAATCATCGATAACTGGGCCCATGGTGCGGGGCCCTTTGCCGTCAATGTTCCGTTTATTTTGCTCGCAACGCTTTTCGGCAGGTTCCGTGCGGGGTTTCTGGCGCTGCTTTTGACGACTGTTTATTCATGGTATTATGTGTTGCCCGTTACCGGCAGTTTTTCATTCGAAGACCCCGGCGACCAGGCCAGAACGCTGGTAAATGCAGCAATCGGTCTGATAATCGTATGTCTTGGTGATGCGGCGCGGACGACGGGTCGTTGGCTTCTTCTCGAAAAAGAACAGCATATTGCGGAACGGGACATGCTGCTGGCCGAGGTCGACCATCGCGTGAAAAACAATCTGGCGATCCTGTCGAGCCTGCTCGCATTGCAACAGCGAAAAAGCGAAAACGCTGAAGTGATAGCTGCGCTTGGCAGGGCAGCTGGCCGCGTTCACAGCCTTTCGAAAGCCTATGAAAGCTTGCGATATGACAATCTCGATAATATTGCGATCGTCGACATGCGGGACTTTTTGAACAGGCTCTGTGGTTCGCTCAGGGAGGCTCTCACGCTTGACGGCCGAATTGAGCTGATCGTTGCAGCCGAACCGTGCCAGCTCTCCCGTGATCGTGCCGGTGCGGTCGGGCTGTTGGTCAACGAACTGGTCACAAACGCCGTAAAACACGCATTTGTTGACCGCGACAAGGGGACCATCAAAGTGGAGTTACGTGTCTTATCAGATGGCGCAGTGCTGGAGGTGAGCGACGACGGCGTCGGTCTGCCGGATATCATTCGGGATGGCGCACAGGGTACCCAGTTTTTAAGCGCTTTTGCCCAGATGGCCAAGGGTGAACTGGATTCAGAATCGGGCGAATATGGAACTCGCTATATTTGCCGATTGGGAGAAACGCCGTGACGGTGCCAAACATTCGCGGCGGTTGTCATTGCGGCGCTGTGCGTTTCGAAGGAACGGTCGAAAATGCGCCGGAGCTTCTCGACTGCAATTGCTCGATTTGCGCCCGCACCGGCTTCCTCCATCTGATCGTGCGGCACCAGGATTTTACCCTGCTGAAAGGCGAGGACGATCTGTCCAGCTACAGGTTTGGCAGCGGGCAGGCGGAACATTTGTTTTGCAAGCATTGCGGCGTCAAAAGCTTCTATCAGCCGCGCTCGCATCCCGATGGCTGGAGCGTGAATTACCACTGTGTTGATGATGGTCATGCTCTGCAGCCGACGGTCCGAAAATTTGATGGCCGCAACTGGGAAAGATCCAGGGCAGGGTTGTAGCAATATAGCCGGAACGAAAAGGGCCCACTGGTATGTTCCAGCGGGCCCTCTGTTCGTTGATTTAGGCCAATCTACGCGAGGTCGAAGCGACCGGCGTCCATCACCTTCGCCCATGCGGCTACGAAATCATCCACGAATTTCCGTTCATGGCCGTCCTCGGCATAGACTTCGGCAACGGACCGCAGTTGCGAATTCGATCCGAATACCAGATCGGTTCGCGTCGCCCGCCATTTCTCGTCGCCCTTCAGGCGGCATTTTCCGATAAACAGCTCGTCGCCCGACTCGTCCACGACTTCCCAGACCGTACCCATTTCGAGCAGATTGACGAAAAAGTCGTTGGTCAGCTGGCCGGGGCGATCGGTGAGAACGCCTTCGGTCGGCGCGCTCGAGTGATTGGCCCCGAGTACGCGCAATCCACCGATCAGAACCGTCATTTCGGGGATGGAAAGATCGAGCAGATTGGCACGATCGACCAGCATTTCCTCGGTCTTCACGCTCGCCTTGGTCTTGAGATAATTGCGGAAACCATCGGCAAAAGGCTCGAGCGGTTCGAAGCTTTCGGCATCGGTCTGCTCGTCCATCGCATCGCCGCGACCGGTGGTAACCGGAACGTTGATATCGAAACCGGCGTCCTGCGCGGCCTTTTCAACAGCAGCGCTACCGGCAATCACGATCGCATCGGCCATCGAGAGCGAGCCGCGCAGTTCGTCGATCTTCGACAATGTTTTCGCCAGTTCGTCGGGATCATTGGCTTTCCAGTCCTTTTGCGGGGCCAGCCGAACCCGGGCGCCATTGGCTCCGCCGCGATGATCGCTCTTGCGATAGGTGGAGGCCGACGCCCAGGCCGCCTTGACCAGCTCGGAAACCGACAGGCCACTATCGAGTATCTTGGCCTTGAAAGTGGAAACCTCGCTTTCCGATGCCTGTTTTCCAGCAGGAACGGGGTCCTGCCAGATCAGGTCTTCGGCGGGCACTTCGGGGCCGAGATAGCGGACCTTGGGTCCCATGTCGCGATGGGTCAGTTTGAACCATGCGCGGGCGAAGGCATCGTCCAGCGCAGCCTGATCGTCGCGGAAACGCTCGGAAATCTTGCGATAGTCCGGATCGCGCTTCAGCGCCATGTCGGCAGTGGTCATCATCGTCGGGACTTTTTTGGAAGGATCGCGGGCATCGGGAGCCATGTCCTCGGGGTCAGGATTGACCGGCTGCCATTGCTTGGCACCTGCAGGGCTCTCGACCAGTTCATAGTCATATTTGAACAACAGCCTGAAATAGTCGCCGCCCCATTGCGTCGGATTGGGTGTCCACGCGCCCTCGAGGCCGGAAGTGGTAATATGTCCCTCTCCGATCTGTTCGGGGTCGGTGGCCCAGCCAAATCCCATCAGTTGCAAGTCGCCCGACTCCGGATCACCGCTGAGTTGGTCAGGCGCAACCGCGCCGTGGCATTTGCCGAATGCGTGGCCACCGGCGGTCAGGGCAACGGTTTCCTCGTCGTTCATCGCCATGCGGGCGAAGGTTTCCTTCATGTCGCGCGCCATGCCCTCGGCATCGTGCGGATTACCGCCCGGACCTTCAGGATTGACGTAGATCAGGCCCATCTGGATCGCGGCGAGCGGGTTTTCCATCGCCTTGCCCTCGTCGGGATTGATCCGGGTCGGTACGCCTTCGTTGACCCATTGCTCTTCCGAACCCCAATAGACATCTTTCTCGGGTTCGTAGACATCCTTGCGACCGCCGCCAAAGCCGAACACGGGGCCGCCCATGGATTCGATCGCGACATTGCCGGTCAGGACGAACAGGTCGGCCCAGCTGATATGCTCGCCATATTTCTTCTTGATCGGCCAGAGCAGGCGCCGCGCCTTGTCGAGATTGCCGTTGTCCGGCCAGCTGTTGAGCGGAGCGAAGCGTTGCTGCCCGCTGGATGCGCCGCCGCGGCCGTCGCCTGTGCGATAGGTGCCGGCTGCGTGCCAGGCCATGCGGATGAAGAAGGGACCATAATGACCGTAGTCCGCCGGCCACCAGGGCTGGCTATCGGTCATCAAGGCTTTAAGATCCTCTTTCAGTGCGAAATAATCCAGCGAATTGAACGCCTTGATATAGTCAAAATCGGGACCCATCGGATCGGGGGACGTTCCGCTTTGGGTGAGGATTTCGAGTTGCAGGGAATCTGGCCACCAGTCGCGGTTGGTTCGTCCGAGCAGGCTGCGCACTCCGCCTTCGAAACTCATCGGACAACCTTCGGGGGAACCGGTTGTTTTCATATCCATTTGAACATCTCCTTTGTTGCTGCTGCTTCTGTGGTGCTGCTTCTCTGGCGCATTTCGCCGATGCCATTGCTTATATTATGGCGCTCGGCTCGTTAAACGAATTGTCCCTATCTGAGTGATCACAATTGTCACTTAGACCGGTCATCCGGCGCACGGCAGCTGCTATCTTGTACCACGATTGACCGCCTTCGCGAAGCGGCATATAGGAGCAAACTATATTCGAGAGGCGGCCAATCGGGTCGCCTTTTCTATTTTGTTTGCGTCCAATTGCTGGAAGGAAAGTAAGATGACGATTACCCCGCTCATGCCCGTATATCCCCGGTGTGGTTTTCGTCCTGTCCGAGGCGAGGGTGCCTGGCTTATTTCCGAAGATGGTTCGCGGGCTCTGGACTTTGCCAGCGGTATTGCGGTCAATCTGCTTGGCCACGGCCATCCGCATCTGACCAAAGCGATCCAGGATCAGGCAGCAACGCTGATGCACGTCTCGAATCTTTACGGCAGTCCGCAAGGTGAAAAATTCGCGCAGCGGTTGGTCGACACCACTTTTGCCGACACGGTATTCTTCACCAACAGCGGTGCGGAAGCGGTGGAATGCGCGATCAAGACCGCACGCGCCTACCATCAGTCGGCGGGCAGCGACCGGTTCGAGATCATCACATTCAAAAATGCCTTTCATGGCCGGACGATGGCGACCATCTCGGCTTCCAATCAGGAAAAGATGCATCACGGTTTCTCGCCGCTGCTCGCCGGATTCAAATATGTCGATTTTGACGATCTGGCTGGCGCTGAAGCTGCCATAACCGACAAGACCGCTGCTTTTCTGGTCGAACCCATCCAGGGCGAGGGCGGTGTCCGTCCTGCTTCGGACGCGTTCATGAAGGGCCTGCGCGATCTTGCTGACAAGCACGGCATCCTGCTGGCACTGGACGAGGTGCAATGCGGTGTCGCGCGGACCGGCGCGCTTTATGCTTACGAACTCTACGGCATCAAGCCGGACATCGTTGCAAGCGCCAAGGGAATCGGCGGTGGTTTCCCGCTGGGCGCCTGCCTGGCGACCGAAGACGCCGCACGCGGTATGGTCCCGGGCACTCACGGCTCTACCTATGGCGGCAATCCATTGGCGATGGCCGCAGGCAATGCCGTCTGGGACGTCGTTGCCAATGACGAATTTCTGGAGAATGTCCGGTCGACCGGCGAAAAACTACGCGCGGCAATCGAGCAATTTATCGGGAATTATCCCGATCTGTTTCTCGGCGTCCGGGGCAAGGGCCTGATGCTCGGTATCATGATGACGCAGGAAGCGCGCAGCTTCGTCGCCCATCTCCGCGACAATCATGGTCTGCTGACTGTGGCTGCAGGAGACAATACGCTCCGCATATTGCCGCCACTGAATATTGAAGACAGCCATATCGCGACCTTCATCGAGAAACTGTCTGCCGGCGCGGCCGATTATCAGGCACCTGAATCATGAGCCGGCATTTTCTCAATCTCTCCGATGCAGGCGGAGACGCGATTGCAGTCATGATCAGCGATGCGATCGATCGCAAAGCGGCGCGCGCAGGCTTTCCCAAAGGCAAGCCGGATGCGGACAAGCCGCTGGCCGATCATGCGCTGGCGATGATCTTTGAAAAGAGCAGCACCCGGACCCGGGTGTCTTTCGACATCGGCATTCGTCAGCTTGGTGGCAGCAGTATCGTCATGGACAGCGGCTCGATGCAGCTCGGACGCGGGGAGAGCGTGGCGGATACCGCCAAGGTCCTGTCCCGCATGTGCGACGCGATCATGATCCGCACCGACGATCATGGCAAAATCGAGGAAATGGCCGCCAATGCCACGGTACCGGTTATAAACGGCCTGACCGACCTTTCGCATCCCTGCCAGATCGTTGCTGATCTTCTGACTCTGGTGGAACACGGAAAATCCTTGCCCGGTCTGGAAGTTGCGTGGCTGGGTGATGGCAATAATGTCCTCAACAGCATCGTCGAGGCCGCCGGCCTGATGAAGTTCAATGTCCGGATCGGTTGCCCCGAAGGCTATGATTCAGACCCGGAATTTATCAAAAATGCCCGGGCAGCAGGCGCCAACATTTCGATTCACCGGAACGAGAACGAAGCGGTGGCCGGCGCGGATGTCGTTGTCGCCGATACATGGATATCGATGGGACAGGAACATGCGGAGGACAAGCTGGCCGCGATGATGCCCTATCAGGTCAACGACGTGCTGATGGAGCAGGCCAAGCCTGATGCCCTGTTCCTGCACTGTCTGCCCGCACACCGCGGCGAGGAAGTCATGCCTTCGGTCATCGACGGCCCGCAGTCGGTCATCTGGGACGAAGCGGAAAACCGGATCCATGCGCAAAAATCCGTGTTGCGCTGGTGTTTCGGCCAGATTTGATGATCGAAATCGCTCTCATTGACAGCATCTTGTCCTTTGCGATCCCGGCAAAAAATTGTCGCGGGCGGGTTGTCCGGCTTGGCCCGGCGCTGGATGATATTCTCGCGGCCCATGATTATCCGCCGGTGATCCGTGATATATTGGCGGAAGCCGTTTGTCTGACCGCCATGCTGGGCGCGTTGTTAAAAGACGAGAATTCCCAATTGACGCTGCAGGCGCAGACAGAAGCGGGTGTTATCAGCTTGCTGGCCTGCGATTATAGAGACGGTGCTTTGCGCGGCTATGTCGAATTTGACCGGGAACGGCTTGCCTCCCAACCGGTAGAGCCGAGCTTGATGGCTCTGTTCGGCAAAGGCTATCTTGCAATCACCTTTGACCAGCCGGAACCCCGCGGGCGCAACCAGGGCATCGTGCCGCTCGAAGGCGGCAGCCTTGCCGAAGCGGTGCAGAATTATTTCTTCCAGTCCGAACAGATCCCGACCCTGATACGGGTCGCGATTGACGAGACCGATGGCAAGATTGTGGCCGGCGGATTGCTGGTGCAGCACCTGCCCGAGGGCGAGGAGGGCCGCGAACGGCTTCATGCACAGCTTGACCATCCGGAATGGGAACATGTCGAGATCATGGGCAGCAGCGTGAAGGCTGTTGAACTGACCGATCCCGCGCTTGCCCTGCAGGAGATTTTGTGGCGCCTGTTCAGCGAGAGCGATGAAGTGAGGCTTTTGAGCGGTAAACCGTGCGTTAAGGGATGCCGTTGTAATGAGGATCATATCCGGGACGTGATCGCACGCTTCCCGAAAGAAGATAAGGCAGATATGGTCGACGACGAGGGAAATATCGCAATTGATTGCGCATTTTGCAGCAAAAAATTCATCATTACGGGCGCTAGCCTGAATAACTGAACGCGACGGCAAATGTGGCATCGCGCCCGATATGTCGAAAATTTCCTATCGAATGACATAATTCGTGACAATATTCGCCGTATTTACAGTTTAATAGACGATTCACCGCAATCATTCACGCAACCAGCAGGACAGGAGAATATCAATGAAAGGCATGAAACTGATCAAGATCATCAGCGTAACAGCCGCTATTCTGTCCGGCTTTGCGATGGCTGCGCCGGCGCAAACACCCAAATTGGTTTTGCTTGAGGGGCTGATGCAGGGCGAATGGACACTGAAGGAACGTGGTGCGAGCGAAGCCGGACAAAAAGTCTGCCTCGGAAATCCCGAATTGCTGCTGCAAATCCAGCATAGCTATATGCCCTGTACGCGCTACGTCATCGAAAATAGCCCGAAGAAACTGCGCGTGAGCTACAAATGTGGTGCTGCCGGTCATGGCGTTACTGAAATCAAGCAGGAATCCAGTACGTTGGTGCAGATAAACACACAGGGCATTCGCAATAATGCGCCCTTTTCCGTCGCTGTCGAGGGTCGCCGCACGGGCCGTTGCTAAACGCAATTCGCGTTCAAAACTTGCGCCGCGCCGGCAAGGCGATTAGCGGAGCGCACCATGACATCCGAATCAAAGACAGCGATTATATTATTGTCCGGCGGGCTGGACTCGATGGTTTCTGCAGCAATTGCTGCAGAGCAGGGGTACCGGCTTATTGCCCTGACGGTCGACTATAACCAGCGCCATAAAATCGAATTGCAATCCGCAGAAAAAATTGCGGCCAGGCTTGGTGTCGATGAACATATCATATTGCCGCTGGATCTGAGCCGCTTTGGCGGATCGGCGCTGACCGCCGATATCGATGTCCCGAAGACAGGCGTCGCCGATGATATCCCGGTGACTTACGTCCCCGCCCGCAATCTCATTTTTCTGTCGCTAACCCTTGGACTGGCCGAGGCGAGAAACGCTCGGGATATTTTCATCGGCGTCAACGCGCTGGATTATTCCGGCTATCCCGACTGCCGACCAGAATTTATCCAGGGTTTCGAGAGACTGGCCGATCTGGCGACCAAGGCTGGCGATCAGGGGAGCGGCTTCAACATCCGGACACCGCTGCAGCATATGACAAAGGCGGACATCGCCCGGGAAGCAATCCGGCTCAATCTTGATCCCTCCTGGAGCTGGTCCTGTTATGACCCCACAGCGGAAAACCTGCCTTGTGGTCTCTGTGACAGCTGTCGTTTGCGGCAAAAGGGTTTCGAAGAAGCCGGAATCGTCGACCCGACCGAATATGCCTCATCATGAGCTATGCGGTAAAAGAGCGGTTTCTGACCCTTCAGGGCGAAGGTGTCCATGCCGGACGCCGGGCGGTCTTTGTCCGTTTCGCCGGCTGTAATCTCTGGTCCGGACTGGAACGGGATCGGGCCACGGCAATCTGCCAGTTTTGCGACACCGATTTTGTCGGGCTGGATGGCGAAGGCGGCGGTCGGTTTGATACGGCTGAAAATCTCGCCAAGGCAGCGGCGGAAACATGGGCAGGCGATAGTGAATCACGCTTCGTTGTCCTGACCGGTGGCGAACCGATGTTGCAGGTCGATCAGGCGCTGATCGACGCGCTGCACGCTGAAGGTTTTTTTATCGCTATCGAATCGAACGGAACTTTAGCCGTTCCGCGCACGATTGACTGGATCTGCATCAGCCCCAAGGCGCAGAGCGATACGGTCCAGCGCTCGGGTGACGAGCTGAAACTGGTCTGGCCGCAGACGGACAGTAATTGGCAGGTGATGGAAAATTGGGACTTTGCCAATCTCTTGCTGCAGCCGATGGATGCGCGTGGCGATGATGCCGCCAGCCAGGCCAATCTCGAACAGGCCATAGGATTTGTCCAGGCCCATCCGAAATGGCGTTTGTCATTACAGACTCACAAGATACTGGGGTTGGCCTGAAATCTTACTCAGCCGGTGTTTCCGTCGCATCTGCTGTTGTTTCCGATGCTTCTTCTTTCGGCTTGTCTGCCGATGCGTCTGTTTCCTCACCGGTAGCGTCGACGGCTTTCATTGTATCGACATCGACCATTTCGTCGCTGATCGTGCCGTCAATGACATCAACATCGTCCATCTGTGTTTCGGTGACTTCGTCCGCATCTGGTGCTTCGTTGCCGGAGCAGGCCGAGATCGTCAGGGCAACCGCCGCTGCTGCAGCAATTCTCGAGAATTTGGTCATCATTTTGTCCTCACATGTTAAACGGGTTCACCAGGCCTTCATAGTCGCCGATCAAGCTTGATCAATCGCATTCAGGAAGCCGCCAACCGTTTTATGCAACGCTTCGTCAAACTCCTGAAGCTTTATCGGGATACCCAGTTGGGCGAGGCTGGTTACGGGATATTCGCTGATGCCGCACGGGACAATGCCGCCGAAATGGCTGAGATCGGGATCAATATTGACCGAGAAGCCGTGCATGGTGACCCATTTGCGAATGCGAATACCGATGGCGCCAATCTTGGCTTCCTGTCCGTCCGGCGTATCGCACCAGATGCCGACACGGCCGTCGACCGCCCGCGCAGCGACGCCGAATTCCGCCAGAGCGGCGATGATCCAGTCCTCCAGAGCATGGACAAAGCCGCGGACATCTGCGTTGCGTTTTTTCAGGTTCAAAATCACATAGCCGACCCGCTGGCCCGGACCATGATAAGTGTGCCGACCGCCACGGCCCGTGTCGTAGACCGGGAATGACTCGCTGAGCAGTTCCGCCGGATCGGAGCTGGTGCCGGCGGTATATAGCGGCGGATGTTCGAGCAGCCAGATCAGTTCTCTGGCGTCACCCGCCTGAACCGCCGCGTTGCGCCGCTCCATTTCGGCCAACGCTTCGGGATATTCAACCTTTTCGGGCGACATGCGCCATTCGATATCATCGGGACCATTCATAATATTTTCGTGCACTTTTGACACGCGGGTGGCAAGGGCTGGTAATCAACAAACGGATCCGGGAACGAAAAAATGAAGCTCGACTATATGCAATGCTGGAATGGTGCGATGGCCCTGCTCGGCGCGCATAAAGAGGCCATTCTGGCTATCGCCGGGGTCTTTCTGTTTCTGCCGACTTTCTTGTTCGCGCAATTTGTCGCACAACCGGTCTTTACCGGTGACGAGGATATCAATGGTCTGGCAGTCGTCTATTCGGCCTATTTCAGCGAAAATGCGCTTTCAATCATCGCATCCAACCTGGTGATCAGCTTTGGCGGCCTCGCGATCTATTTCGCCCTCGCGCCGTCACGGAACAACACGGTCGCAGAAGATCTTGTCGCCGCGCTCAAAGCTTTTCTTATCTATCTGATCGCCAACCTTCTGACCGGCCTGTTTACGTTGATGGGATTTTTCCTGCTCGTCATTCCCGGTCTCTATATAGCCTGCCGGTTCATTCTGGTGCCGATCATGATTGTCGACAAAGGCGAACGGAATCCGGTCGAAGCACTCAGGCAAAGCTGGGCCTTGACCCGGAATAACGGATTTTCGATTTTCCTGTTCGTCCTGATCATCGCGGTGGTCGGTACGATCACCATCGGCGCTCTGCAGGCGGTCACCGGTATCATTGCCGGTCTCGCAACCGGGGGTGCAGGCTGGCCATTTATCGAAAATCTCGTCGCTGCGCTAACCGGTACCGCTTTCCAGCTGGTCCTCGCCGTCGTGATTATATCGATTTATCTCCAGCTGACCGACAAGAAGAGCGACGTCGGCTAGACGTTCAACCCAGTATCGGTATGTGCGGCGCTGCTGTTCTCGGTAAATGCCCGGATAGACGCGGATCCGGCATCATATCGAACTGCTGCTTGAAAATGCGGAAACCGCAGCGCTGGTAAAAGGGCAGGGCGCGCGGAGAATCCTGGATGCATGTATGAAGCCAGACCCGTTCGATATCGTCCCGCCATGCCTTTTCCAGCGCCTGATTCATCATCCAGCTGCCGTGGCCTTTGCCGTTCATCTCCGGAACCAGTCCGAAAAAGCCGATTTCGCACTGGCCGGATTGCCGGAAGTCCAGTTCGATGAAGCCAACCGGCGTTTCACCGTCGCGGACGATGTAAATATCGATATCGGGGTGTTGAACGACGGATTGAACCTCGTCTTCGGTCATCAAGATTCTGGACGTCCAGAACCATGGTTCTCCAACGGCCCGGAATAAAGCCAAATATTCGGCAACGGGCGGCTTTTTCCATTTGGCAAGCGAGAGATTCGATTCAATCTCCAGCAGCGCTGGCTTGTCCAGCATCTCGAGATGCGTGATGATCGTCGCTACATGGCCTGCGGGAATGGTCTGAGGCAGGTCTGCCGAGTGATCTACACCCATTTGGCTTCGGGGGGCAGGCTCATCAATATAGCGTCGACATTGCCGCCGGTTTTGAGACCGAACGTCGTGCCCCGGTCATAGACCAGGTTGAATTCCGCATAGCGCCCGCGCCATTCCAGCTGCTGCTGCTTTTCTTCCGCGGTCCATTCCATATCCATGCGCTTGCGCACCAGCTTGGGAAATATATCGAAAAATGCCCGGCCGACATCCTGGGTAAAGGCAAAATGGCGATCGAAATCCGAATCGTGGTCCAGTTCGATATGGTCGTAGAATATCCCGCCGACGCCGCGATGGACCTTGCGGTGGGGTATATAGAAATAGTCATCCGCCCATTTCTTGAACCGCGGATAATATTCCGGATTATGCGGCGCGCAGGCGGAACGCAGTCTGGCGTGGAATTGCTCGGTATCCTCGTCATAGGCGATCGCCGGGTTCAAATCGGCACCACCACCAAACCAGCGCTTGGTCGTGCACAGAAAACGCGTGTTCATATGGACAGCCGGAACGTGCGGGTTGGCCATATGGGCAACGAGACTGATTCCGGTGGCAAAGAATCGCGGATCATCTTCCGCGCCGTTGATCTGGGCCTGGAATTCCTCGCTGAACACACCGTCCACCGTGGAAATATTCACCCCGACCTTCTCGAATATCTTGCCTTTCATCAGGCCCTGCGTGCCACCGCCTCCCGGACTGCCATCGGGATTCTGGCGGTCCCACGGGATATAATCGAACGTGGCGTCACTACCGGCTTCCTGTTCGATTCTCTCGAATTCCGCACAAATCTGGTCGCGCAGTTCCTTGAACCACGTCTGGGCCGTGTGCTGCTGGTCATCCAATTTTGTCGTCATTCCGGAAATTGTCCTGTTTGTCTGAGTGCTTCCCCGAGGGCCATGCCAGCCGAAACGGCGAGATTCAAGCTGCGCATTCCCGGCTTCATCGGGATGGTGATTCGACCATCGCATTGCTCTTGTATAGTCAGGGGAACTCCTAATCCTTCCGACCCAAACAACAATATATCAGAATCGCGATAGGCGAATCCGTGATGCGGGCGCTCGGCCTTGCTGGAAAGCAGGATAATCCTTGCGTTGCGGGAATTCGCAGTCTGTTTAAATGCCGCCCAGTCGGCATGGCGAATATAGTCGACATGGTCGAAATAATCCATTCCGGCGCGTTTTAAACTGCGGTCACTGAACGGAAAACCGCACGGTTCTATTATATCAACCGGCACGCCTAAACATGCACAAGTCCTTAATATTGTTCCTAAATTTCCCGCAATCTCGGGCTGATATAAAGCTATCCTCATGGGTCGATCCTCATGAGCGAGAAGGGAATGTTAGGTCAATCGAAAATTCACTGTTGGCAAACCCTATCCTTCGCGGCTATCAGGCGCGCAATTCACTGCCTGTTCAAGCTGTTGTTTAGCAGTATCGAACGTTCGGGCAGTCAGGGGTCATAATTTTTCTATAGGGCTTGTTTGCATGGCAACGGTTGAAACAGCTGAAACGGCAGTCGCAGAAGATGGCGGCGTTCGCCGCCGGGACTTTATCAATATCGCAGCAGTGAGTTTCGCTGGTGCCGGGGCGGTCGCTACCGTTTTCCCGTTGGTCAATCAGATGAATCCGAGTGCGGACGTTCTCGCTCTTTCATCGATTGAAGTCGATATCTCGGCGATAGAAACCGGTCAGTCGGTCAAGACCAGCTGGCGCAAGCAGCCGATATTCATCCGCAATCTGACAGCGGCAGAAATCGCCGAAGCCGATGCGGTTAAAATTTCAGATCTGCGCGATCCGGAAACGCTGGCCGATCGGACAATCGCCGGCAAGGAAAACTGGCTGATCACCCTGGGCGTCTGTACCCATCTCGGTTGTGTTCCGCTTGGCGCGGCGCAAGGCGAAATCAAGGGTGAATTTGGCGGCTATTTCTGCCCGTGCCACGGTTCGCATTATGATACGGCCGCCCGTATCCGCAAAGGTCCGGCGCCGAAGAACCTTGAAGTTCCAGAATATGAATTCCTATCAGATACTGTCGTGAAAATCGGCTAAGGGGCAGAAGAAAAATGAGCTTTCCTTGGGCAAAACAATATACACCAACGACCGAACTGGGTCAGTGGATGGACAAGCAGCTTCCGCTGCCACGTTTCGTCTATAACAGCGTTGGCGCCGGTTATCCTGCTCCGCGCAATTTGAACTATATGTGGAACTTCGGTTCCCTGGCCGGCCTGTTTCTGGTCATCCAGATTGTCACCGGCATCATATTGGCGATGCATTATGCCGCCAATTCCGAAATTGCCTTTGATTCAGTCGAGCATATCATGCGCGACGTGAACAGTGGCTGGATGATCCGCTATGCCCATGCCAATGGCGCAAGCTTCTTCTTCATCGCTCTCTATATGCATATCGCTCGCGGGCTTTATTACGGCTCGTACAAGGCACCGCGGGAGATGCTGTGGTTGCTTGGTGTCGTCATCTATCTGCTGGCGATGGCAACAGGCTTTCTCGGTTACGTGCTTCCCTGGGGACAGATGAGCTTCTGGGGTGCCAAGGTGATTACCGGTCTGTTTGAAGCCATTCCGTTCATCGGCAAGCCGATCCAGGAACTGCTCCTCGGCGGCTTCGCTCCGGACAACGCCGCGTTGAACCGCTTCTTCTCGCTCCACTATCTGCTGCCATTCGTCATCGTCGGCGTTGTCATCATGCATATCTGGGCGCTGCACATTCCCGGTTCCAACAACCCGACCGGTGTCGATGTTAAGGGGCCACAGGATACGGTTCCGTTCCACCCTTATTATACCGCGAAAGACGGCTGGACCGTTGGCCTTGCGTTGATTTTCTTCACCGCGCTGATGTTCTTCCTGCCGAACGCGCTGGGTCATGCCGACAACTATATCCCGGCCAACCCGCTTTCCACTCCGGCGCATATCGTTCCGGAATGGTATTTCTGGCCCTGGTACGCGATTTTGCGGGCCTTCACTTTCGACTTCCTCTTCATTCCGGCAAAACTGCTCGGTGTGCTGGCGATGTTCTCCGCCATCCTGGTCTGGTTCTTCCTGCCTTGGCTGGACAAGTCGCCGGTCCGTTCCGGAAGCTTCCGCCCCAAGTTCAAGATGTTCTACATCATTCTCGTGATTGATGTCCTGATACTCGGATATTGTGGCGGTGCGCCGGCCGAGGAACCGTTTGTGATGATCAGTCAGTTGGCTGCAGCTTATTATTTCGCGCACTTCCTGATCATATTGCCGCTTTTGTCGAGCTTGGAAAAGCCTGAACCGTTGCCGAACAGCATCACGGAATCGGTAACCGGCAAGCCACTTAAAACGCCAGCTAAGAATTAGGGACCTGTCGTAATGGTAAGAATTTTCGGAATCTTGATTGGCCTGTTCTTTTCAGGCTGGCTCTTGGTCTCATTCGGAATGGGGGCGGTAGAATATATATCGAACCCGCCAGCTGAAACAGCAGAGCATGAGTTCCACAAAGAGGCGAAAGAAATCTCTTTCACGTCTGATGGTCCGCTTGGCAAATTCGACCGCCAGCAACTGCAGCGCGGTTTCCAGGTCTATAAGGAAGTCTGTGCAGCTTGCCATTCTCTCCGTCTTGTCGCTTTCCGCAATCTGGAAGAAATCGGCTATAACGAAGACGAAGTGAAGGCAATTGCGGCCAACTGGGCGATCCAGACTCCGGATATCGATCCGGCCACTGGCGAAATGTCGACGCGGACACCGCTTCCTGCCGACAAATTCCCCAAGCCTTTTGCCAATAATGTTGCTGCCGCTGCTGCGAACAATAACGCTATTCCACCTGATCTGTCCTTGATGACCAAGGCGCGTGAAGGCGGGGCACCTTATGTCTATTCCTTGCTGACCGGTTACACCGATCCACCGGCCAATCTGCCGGAAGCCAATCAGCCTGGACCGGGACTGCATTATAACCCTTATTTTGCGAACCTGAACCTGGCGATGGCACCACCACTGGCGGCCGAAGATCAGGTCAGCTACTCAGACGGTACCAAGGCAAGCATCAGCCAGATGGCCGAAGATGTTTCCGCCTTCCTGATCTGGAGCGCAGAGCCGAAACTGGAAGAGCGGCATCAAGCTGGCTGGGCGGTTCTCGCCTTCCTGCTGATCGCAACGATCCTTGCCTATCTGTCCTACCGCACGATCTGGGCGGACGTGAAGGCCGAGAAGAAAAAGAAAGCTGCATAAGCCGTTTTGCTTACCCAGTCGATAATTAGAGAAGCCCGCTTTTAGTGGGCTTTTTTATGTCTGGCTGAAACCTAGCGAGCCAAAACCGAGCCGACCGCCCGTTTCCATCCCGCAAGCCGCTGGCTTCTGGTGGTGGGATCAATATCCGGTTCGTGTACGTCGAGGCCCGATATCATCACCGAAGCTGCTTCGAGCGAGCCGTATATCCCGCAGCCCACCGCCGCGAGCATGGCCGCACCGAGCGCCGTTGTCTCGAAAAACCCCGGCCGTTCCACGGCAATATCCAATATATCCGCCAGATCCTGTACCATCCAGTCATTGGCTACCATGCCGCCGTCGATCCGCAGGCTTTGCCAGTCGACACCGTCGGCGGAAAAGGCGGTTTTCAGATCATGGCATTGATAGGCCATCGATTCGAGCGCAGCGCGGGCGATATGGGCTTTTTTGGACGAGAAGCTGAGGCCGGAGATGGTCGCCGTCGCATCGGCCCGCCAATGGGGAGCACCAAGGCCGGACAAGGCGGGGACCAGATAGACCCCGCCGTTATCGTCCACCGTCCGGGCCAGTTCTTCACTCTCGCCAGCAAATTTGAGCAAGCCGATATCATCGCGGAGCCATTGCATCAGGCTGCCGGCCACGAAAACCGAGCCCTCCAGAGCATAGACGCGTTTGCCCTGATGCTGATAAAGTATGGTCGAGAGCAGGCGATGCTCCGACCGCAGCGGCGTGTCGCCGCTGTTGGTCAATATGAAGGCGCCGGTTCCAAACGTCGCTTTGGTCTGCCCAATGTCGAAACAGCCTTGGCCGATGGTTGCCGCCTGTTGATCACCGGCAGACCCGCAGATTGCGATCGGGCCGCCAAATAATTCGACGGCAGTGGTTCCCAGATCGCCGGCGCAGTCGACAATTCGCGGCAGTGCCTTTCTGGGGATGTCGAAGAGCGCGAGGAGGTCATCGTCCCAGTCATCGCCATCGAGGGCCATCAGCATCGTCCTGCTGGCGTTGCTGGCGTCGGTAATATGCTGGCCACCGGTTAGCCGGTAGATGAGATAGGATTCGATCGTACCGAAGGCAAGATTGTCGCCCGCCGCGCAGACTTCTGGCCAGTTCTCCAGCATCCAGCCGATTTTGCTGCCCGAGAAATAGGGGTCGAGCAGCAGGCCGGTTTTCTCCTGCACCATCGGTTCGAGGCCGTCTGCCTTCAGTGCATCGCATTTTTCGGCGGTCCGGCGATCCTGCCAGACGATCGCCCTGCCGAGCGGTTCGCCCGACCTTTTGTCCCATGCGACGACGGTTTCGCGCTGATTGGTGATGCCAATGGCCGCTATCTTGTCAGCGCCACCGGCCTTCTCGATCATTTTCTGACAGCAGCTCAGGGTTTTGGTCCAGATTTCAGCAGCGTCATGCTCGACCAGACCGGGAGACGGATAATATTGGTGCAGGGTTTCCTGTTGAGAACCGTGCAGCTTGCCGTCAGCGCCGAAGAGCATAGCCCGTGTTGACGTTGTGCCTTCATCAATGACCAAAATCTGCTGCGGCGCCATCTTCTGCTCCCTGGTTGCTCGGGCCACGCTATAAGCTGGCATTCAAAAGGCAAGCAAAAGCCAGATCACGATCGGTCATATTGCGATGCAACATTGCGCGAATCTCTGATTTCTCTATGACAATGACGATGTATGATCTGGCCATCATTGGCGGCGGCATAAATGGCGTCGGAATTGCGCGCGATGCCGCGGGCAGGGGATTGAAGGTCCTGTTGGTCGAACGCGACGATCTGGCGTCGCATACGTCGTCCGCCAGCACCAAATTGGTACATGGCGGCCTGCGCTATCTCGAACATTATGAATTCAATCTTGTCCGCAAGGCGCTGAAGGAACGGGAAGTCCTGCTCCGTGCCGCCCCGCATATCATCTGGCCGATGCGCTTTGTTTTACCGGTCGACGAGGGGATGCGGCCTGCCTGGCTGCTCCGCCTTGGCCTGTTTCTGTACGATCATCTCGGCGGCCGCGACATATTGCCCGGCACCAGAGGCGTAAATCTTCTCAAGGACCATCGCGGTGATCCGCTGCAAAAACGTCTCAAAAAGGGCTTCGCCTATAGTGATTGCTGGGTCGAGGACGCCCGGCTCGTGTCGCTCACCGCTCGCGATGCCGCAAATCGGGGCGCCGACATCCGGACCCGGGCGGAATGCGTGGAACTGGATCGCGGCGCGGATCACTGGAACCTGCAAATCCGGCAACATGGCGAGCAAAAGACCGAGCAGGCAAGGATATTGGTGAACGCCGCCGGTCCCTGGGTTGATCCGGTCACGGCGATGTATGACAGCAGCAGTCACGCGGCCAAACTGCGTCTGGTCAAGGGCAGCCATATTGTTGTGAAGCGCAAATATGAAGGCGACCACAGCTATATTTTCCAGAACAAGGACGGTCGGATCATCTTCGCCATTCCCTATGAAGGCGATCATACGCTGATCGGAACAACCGACGAACCCTGGAGCTACGCCGAAGGTCCCGCGAAGATCAACGATGGCGAGATCGATTATCTTTGCGATGCCGCCAGCGAATATTTCGAAGCGCCGGTAACCCGCGACGACATCATATGGACCTATTCCGGTGTCCGCCCGCTATTCGACGATCACAGCCGGACCGCTGCGACGGTGACCAGAGATTTCGTGTTCGACTATGACAATGAAAACGGTGCGCCGGTGCTGTCGATTTTCGGCGGCAAGATAACCACCTATCGGGTGTTGGCGCTGCAGGCGATCCGGACACTTTCCGACGCGCTGGATGTCAACGGCGACGACTGGACCAAAGAAGCGCCTCTGCCCGGCGGCGACTTCCCGCCCGACGGTTTCGATGCTCTGGTCGATCAATATGCAATCCGCTGGCCCTTTGTCGAAAAATCTGTCGTCCGCCGACTGGTGCGGGCCTACGGCACCGATACCGCCTCCATCCTGAAGGACACCAAAAGCATCTCGGATATGGGACAGCCATTTGGCTCAGGCCTCTACGAGATTGAGATCCAATGGCTGATCGACCGCGAATTTGCCTGTACGGCGGAGGACGTCCTCTGGCGGCGCTCGAAACTGGGATTGCACATGAGCGAGGTCGAGAAACAGGCCGTGGAGCAGTGGTTTGACAAGCAGGAGCTGCAGCCAAAGCCAAATCTCGCCCTTTCGTGATTGACGGACCACAAAAGCGGTGGCAATAGCGGCGCATTCGGTCACCTTGGCGGCCGATCTGAAAATGCGGGTGTAGCTCAATGGTAGAGCAGAAGCCTTCCAAGCTTACGACGAGGGTTCGATTCCCTTCACCCGCTCCAGCTATATATATAGCAAAATACCCATCCCCACATCTTGATCCGGTGCTCTGCGCCCAGAATAATATTGGCATGGCTTCGGCAGCAGACAATAATGATATTGTTCATGGCAAAAGCCTGTTCAGAAAATAACTATATTGTCAGCAATCCGGTTCCATCGATTACTGTCCGACCCGGCGATATGAAATTTTTATAATCCGGGGCTTCCTCATGAATCGCGCTCAATATCGCCGGATCAAGATGGAGTCAGATGCTAAAATTCGGGTGGAGTATGCCCAACATCTTGCCCAATATCAGAAATAACAAGAATATTATTTTTAGGAGCTCGCCTCGGCTCCTGTTTCTTGCCGGGGGTATGCGAAGAAGCGGAAGCGGTCGCTGAAAACCGGCAAAACCCTCGAAAACGACACGGCTTTTACGGTTGCTTTTTCCTGGTTTCTAGCCAAAATATCGAAATCCCGGCATATCGGAGGCCCGACTACCCGATTGTACATAACATTATTGTTCGGTCCGCCTCTACCGCGGAAAAGCATAGTAGCAGATCGGATTTCCGGACTGCTCGACCTTTGATTCTCTAACCATCGATGGAAGACGGGCACTCGGACTGCTGCCCTGCACGGGGCAAATAATAATGTTATTATTCATCGCGGCCAAAGCCGAAAGATCTGGCACAATCCTATATATGCCTGACCGGAGCCTGTGCCGGATCCGGCATCGTCCAGCAGAAAATGCAGATATCGGGCGATTGGCCTGGCTTTCCCCCGATCTGCCCCATTTTTTCCTAATAATGTTTCACGGCGATGAACAGTGCCCGGCTTCTGTTACAAATTGCGACAATTTTCTGCCGTTCTGACAAAGTTCAGCGACAAGTGGCCATTAGAACAGCATTCATGGCGGAACGATAAGAACGTGACGCACAATTGGAAGATAAGGAAAATAATATGAAAAAGGCAATTTTGATTTCGAGCGCTACCGCATTGTTGATGGTTGGCGGCATTGCCGTCGCTGCTCCTGGTGAACGTGGAATGCGCGCCGACAGCAATGGCGACGGTGTGATCAGTCGCGCCGAAATGACCAAGTCGCTGGAAGCCCGCTTTACCAAGATGGACGCCAATGGCGACGGTCAGCTTTCCAAGGAAGATCGTGACGCAAAACGTGCAGATCGTTCGGCCAAACGCGGTGAACGTTTTGCCAAGGCCGATACCAATGGCGATGGCGAATTGAGCCCGGCCGAGATGGAAGCGGCTCGCGCCGAGCGCAAAGCCAGCAGATTTGCCCGCGCCGACAAGGACGGCAATGGCAAGTTGAGCCAGGAAGAGGCCCAGGCAATGAAAGGCAAGCGCGGCGGTAAAGGCATGCGCGGCAAAGGCCACAATCGCGGCGGCAAAGGCATGGCGATGATGCGCGATGCCGACACGAATGGTGATCAGAAGATCAGCAAAGCCGAATTTACCGCAGCGGCGCTGGCCCGCTTTGACAAGGCAGATGCCAATAGTGACGGCAAGCTGACCAGGGAAGAGCGTCAGGCTGCTTACAAGGCCCACAAGGGCGAACGGAATAAAAGAGGCGGTTAATCCCTGAACCACTCTTTTCGCGAACGGATCGTCAGCCATCTCCCCCTCTCCCCCAAATTGGCTGGCGGTCCGTTTCTTTTTATTGATCCTGTGATAGGGCTGCTGGATGACGAACAAGACTCATATATTATTGGTCGATGACGAAGCCACGCTACGCGAGCCGCTGGCGGAATATCTCATCAAGCAGGGCTATAAGGTCCAGCAGGCCAGCGATGCCAGCGTCGCCAGATCCCTGCTCAACGCTTATGATTTTGACATCATCCTGCTCGACATCATGATGCCCGGCGAAGACGGCCTCAGCCTGTGCCGCTTTGTCACCGACAAGACCAATATTCCCGTCATCTTCATCAGCGCCAAAACCGAGGAAACCGAACGGATCATCGGGCTCGAACTGGGCGCGGACGATTATATCACCAAGCCGTTCAGTCCGCGGGAACTTGTCGCGCGGATCAAGGTCGTGTTGCGGCGCACTGAAAAAGGTGGAGCCAGGCAGGTTGAAACCGCGGGCGGCGCCTATCAATTCTCTGGCTGGACCCTCAAATGTGACAAACGCAGCCTGATCGATGCGGAAGGCGTGAACGTATCCTTGTCTACCGGGGAATATCAGATGCTGCTGGCGCTGGTGTCTCGGGCCGGGAAAGTGCTCAACCGCGATCAGCTGCTCGACATTACGCAGGGCCGTGAGGCCCATGCTTTCGATCGCGCCGTCGATAACCAGATCAGCCGGTTGCGCCGGAAAATCGAGACGGATCCGAAAAATCCCGAAATCATCAAGACCGTATGGGGCGGCGGCTATATGCTGGCGGGCGAGGTAAAATCGCTGTGAAGCGGCTTTGGCCCAAAAGTCTGGTCGGGCAGCTTCTGCTTGTCGTCGCGCTGATGCTTTTGCTCGCGCAGGGCATAAACAGCTTTCTGCTCTATCGCGGCGCGGAAAACCAGAATCTGGTCGAGGCCTCTACAGCAGCAGTGGCCCGCATCGCTTATGGTCTGGATCGTCAGGCCGTCGACCGTTCGGGCCTGCGCGATATCCCGAAACGCAGCCGGCGCTGGGGCCGGCTCAAATATGGGCCTGAAAGCCTCGTTACCGAAGACATGGGCCGCCTGCCGGAACTCGAAGCACGAGCCGGTCAGGCCTTTGCCAATATGGGTATCGCCTTTACCGATATCCGGGCGACGTTCACACGTCATCTGACCACAGACATGTCCGGCTATCTGATCGGTGCCAACAAGGGCGATTGGCGTAACAGTCCGATCAACCGGTCGATGGGAGGCGATGCACCTCGCGCTGAAACCAGGGGTTTTGTTGTAATTTCCGTACAGGATGCAGATGGCCAGTGGATCAGCATCGCCTCTGCTGTCCGTGAGCGGACACCCTTGTTGATCCGGACCTTGCTGTTCCAGACGGTCACTATCTATCTTCTGATGCTGATTCCGCTCATCCTTCTCGGGCGCTATATATCGCGACCTTTGAAATCGCTTACCGCAAGAGCGCATTCCTTCCAGCCCGGTGAAACCAGCGATCTGGAAGAAGAAGGGCCGCCGGACATGCGGGAATTGATCCGCGCCTTTAACGACATGAGCGGTCGCGTCTCCAGCATGATCAACGAAAAAGACGTCATGCTCGGTGCCATCGGACATGATTTGCGGACTCCGCTGGCGGCGCTGCGTGTGCGTGTCGAGAGTGTCGAAGACGATGTTGATCGCGAGCGGATGATCGCCGGTATCGAGGATATCGACCATACGCTCGATGATATCCTGTCGCTTGCCCGGGTCGGTCGCTCGAGCGAGGAATCGGATCCGGTCGATATTCGCTCGCTGATCGAGACCATTGTCGATGAATTCACCGATCTTGGCCACAATGTCCGCTATCAGCGCGGCGAGAAGCAGATCGCTGCGGTTCGCGAGACACTGGTGCGGCGGGCGCTGAGAAATCTGATCGGCAATGCCATTCTCTATGGCAAAACTGCGGATATATCTGTGGAAAAGTCTGGCGATAAGCTGATGATATATGTCGACGACGATGGACCGGGCATTCCCGAGAAAACGATCGATTCGATGTTCGAGCCTTTCTCGCGCGGCGATGCGTCACGCAATCGGGCAACCGGCGGCTCTGGTCTGGGACTGACGCTCGCGCGCGCTATCGCCCGGGACCATGGCGGTGATATCATCTTGAACAATCGCGAAAATGGCGGATTACGCGCCACTTTGATGCTGCCGATCGGTTGACCGCACCACCCGGATATTAGACGCTAGTTTTTCGTCACTTCCGCTTTTGGCGCTGCCGCCGGACCGGCGATGCCGTCTGCGGCCAGTTCGGCGTCAATATCCTCGGCCATCGCCTTGACCGCTTCGTCGGCCGCTTCTTCCAGAGATTGGGCGTCCTGCTCGATCTCCTTTTCCATCTCGGCAATCGCTTCGTCGCCTTTTTCCTCAACCGGTGTTTCGGAACAGGCGGAAAGCAGCAGCGCGGACACCGTCAGAAGCGCACAGATTCTCATTGTTTTGCCGGCATGGTCAAGTCCGCATCGCTGTTGGCGATGACCGATAACACCGTGGTCCACGCCGCTACATTCTGGCGCAATTGGTCGGGATCGATCTTGTCGAGCGTATCATCCGGCGTGTGGTGCAGATCGAAATATCGGCTGCCGTCCTGTTGCAGATCGATGACGGCGAGATTGTTATTAGCGATGATCGACTGAACATCGGCGCCACCACCGGCTTTCTGCTGTCCGCGTCCGATACCGAGCGGTTGCAGGGCGGTAGCCACCTTGTCGGCCAGAGCGGACGCTCCGTCCGGCAGGTTGAATTCCACTCGCCAGATCCGGTCAGCGCCAAAATCCGATTCCATCGCCAGCGCATGATTGTCGCCCTTGTGCGCCTCACCATAAGCTTTTCCGCCCCAGATACCGACTTCCTCGGCTCCGGCCCAGAGCAGCCGGATTGTCCGTCGGGGCTGGCCTGCTGCCATGATCTGTTTCGCAGCGGCGGTGGTGATGGCGCAGCCCGAAGCATCGTCAATCGCACCGGTGCCAAGGTCCCAGCTGTCGAGATGGCAGGCGATCACGATCATACCGAGCGATGGATCGCTGCCCGGCAGTTCGGCTATCACATTGCCGGATTCCTGCTGCCCGATATTCTGCGGGGTCAGCACCAGCTTCAGTTTCACCGCTTTGCCACGGGCAAATATTCTTTGCAGATTTTCCGCATCGGGAATGGACAGCGCGCCAGCCGGTATCGGCGTCACCCCCGCTTCGAAATTGGTGTTACCGGTATGCGGATTGCGATGATGATCGGTTCCGGCCGAGCGGATCACGATCGCTGCGGCGCCTTTCTTGGCGGCGATATTGGGTCCGACGAAGCGTGCACCGCCAAAGGCACCATAGCTCGACCCGTCCTGCGTTGGCTTCATCTCATGACTGACAAAGGCAATCTTGCCCTTCAGGCTGCCATCCGGTGTCGCAACCAGATCAGCCAGAGTCGGAAAATAGACAACTTCCGCGGTCAGGCCCTTGTCGCCGGTGCTCCCGCTATTGCCGAGCGCCGTGATCGCAAGCGCCTGCGGGAAGGGACTGACGACTGCCGCGGTTTCCTTGCCCCTGATCCAGGTCGACATCATATAGGATTCGCTGCGGACATTGCTGAACCCCAGCGCTTTCAGCTTGGCGACCGCCCAAATGCGCGCTCTTGCTTCGGCTTCTGTGCCCGCCTGTCGTGGCCCGATTTCGGTGGTCAGCCCTTCGACTATGTCCCAGGCGACATCGTCCTGCAGGGCCTTGGCCTGCAGCGCGACCGGATCATGATTATCGGCCAGAGCGGTGGTAGACAAAAGAAGCGCGGACGCGCCAGCGAGCAGGGTGGATATTTTTCTCATGCATGCTGACTAACCCGCCTTTTATGCTTTGCCAATGGTCTCTTGCGGGGGAGGGGCGGAATAGCTACATAAGCCCTGAAAATAACCTGTCATCCGGGCGCAAGCCGGGATCTCCTACAACCGAGCGCCAAGCCGCCTGAGATTTCAGCATCTGCTGGAATGACGTGCAACTTTGAAAGCGAATATAATGGCCGTCCAATATAGCTATGTCATGAAAGGTCTGACCAAGACTTTCCCCGGAGCCCCCAAGCCGGTGCTCGACAATATCCATCTGCAATTCCTGCCCGGCACGAAAATCGCCATCATCGGTAAGAATGGCGCGGGTAAGTCGACGCTGATGAAAATCATGGCTGGCCAGGATGACGAGTTTCAGGGTGAAGCCTGGGCAGGGGAGGGCATTCGCGTCGGCTATCTTGCGCAGGAACCACAGCTTGACGACAGCAAGACGGTCAAGGAAAACGTCATGGACGGCGTCCGCGAAGTCGCCGATCTGGTCGCCCGCTTCAACGAAATTTCCAACATCATGGGCGACCCACCGGAAGACGTCGATTTTGACGCGTTGATGGAAGAAATGGGCGAGTTGCAGGAAAAAATCGACGCGGTCGATGGCTGGACCCTCGACAACCAGCTTGAAATCGCGATGGAAGCGCTTCGCTGCCCTCCCGGCGACAGCCCGGTAACCGATCTATCCGGTGGCGAGAAGCGCCGCGTCGCGCTTTGCCGCCTGCTGCTAGACAAGCCGGAAATCCTGATGCTCGATGAGCCTACCAACCATCTCGATGCCGAAAGCGTCGCCTGGCTGGAAAAACATCTGATCGACTATGCCGGCAACGTCATTCTCGTCACCCATGACCGCTATTTCCTCGACAATGTCGTGAACTGGGTGCTCGAAATCGACCGCGGCAAGGGGCTTCCGTTCGAAGGTAATTATTCCAACTGGCTCGAAGCCAAATCCAAACGGATGGCGCAGGAAGACCGTGAGGACAAGAGCCGCCAGAAGGCGATCGACAACGAACTGCAATGGATGCGGCAGAGCCCCAAGGCACGCCAGACCAAGTCCAAGGCCCGTATCAAGTCATTCGACGATCTGGTCGCTTCGCAGGAAAATCGCGTAGTCGGCAAGGCGCAAATCCTGATCCAGACGCCCGAGCGTCTCGGTTCCAAAGTGATCGAAGCCAAGGGCCTGACCAAGGCTTATGGCGACAAGCTGCTGTTTGAAAATCTCGAATTCTCGCTGCCGCCAGGCGGCATTGTCGGCATCATCGGCGCCAACGGCGCGGGTAAGACGACCCTGTTCCGGATCATCACCGGTCAGGAAACACCCGATAGCGGGACGCTCGAACTCGGCGAAACGGTGAAGCTCGGCTATGTCGACCAGAGCCGCGATACGCTCGATGCATCGAAAAACATCTGGGAAGAAATTTCCGGCGGCCACGACTTTTTCACCTTCGGCAAGAATGAAGTCCAGACCCGTGCCTATGTCGGCGCGTTCAACTTCAAGGGCGTCGACCAGCAGAAGAAAGTCGGCCAGCTCTCCGGCGGTGAACGCAACCGCGTCCATCTCGCCAAGATGCTCAAAGAAGGCGGGAACGTGCTGCTGCTCGATGAGCCGACCAACGATCTAGACGTCGAAACCTTGCGCGCGCTGGAAGACGCGCTCGAAACCTTCGCCGGCTGCGCCGTGGTAATCTCGCATGACCGCTTCTTCCTCGATCGGCTTGCGACCCACATATTGGCGTTTGAAGGCGACAGCCATGTGGAATGGTTTGAAGGCAATTTCGAGAGTTATGAGGAAGACAAGCGGCGTCGTCTGGGTGATGCAGCGGATCGGCCTACGCGGGTGGCTTATAAGAAATTGACGCGTTGATTGTGCTCCTTCTCCCGTGAGGGAGAAGGATATGCAGGCTTATGAGCGCAGCGAATTAGCCGGAATTGGATGAGGGTGTTCTGACGGTTGTTTTGCAGGCAACTCTGGCGGCAGAAAACCCTCACCCAGCTGCGACTAGGCAGCAAGCTGCCAAGTCTGCGCAACCCTCTCCCTTGAGGGAGAGGGGCTAATTGCCTCTTGCGATTTGTATTTCTTGGACAATTGTTTGCAGAACGCCGTCAATATTATCTGTTAACTCGTTGTTCCAGAATCGGAGGATGCGATAGCCATGCGCTTCGATGACCCGGGTCCGCTCGGCATCCCGGCTTTCGTTATGTTGCCCGCCATCAAGCTCAATCCCTAGTTTGAGGCTTCGCGCGGCGAAGTCGGCTACATAGGGACCGACCGGAAACTGTTTGACGAATTTGGTGTTCTCAAGCTGACGGTTGCGGAGGCGCGACCAGAGCCTGTGCTCGGCTTCGGTCATATCCCGCCGAAGCCTTCGGGCAACCTTGGTTAGACGCTTCTCTCCCAACATCCCCTCCTTGACCTTCTTCCGTGAAGGAGAAGGATACAGAGCCTTATCGCTTTAGCGATTAGGCGGCGTTGGATGAGGGCGTTCTGTACTCTGGAATATGGAACACCCTCATCCAGCTACGACTAGCGAACAAGTTCGCAAGTCTTCGCATCCTTCTCCCTCACGGGAGAAGGAGAGCGCAACCTCTTCAGATAAAAATGACCGGCAGTATCAAGCGGTAGCGGTTTTTTCTCCCGCCAAACTAACCCCGACAATAGCCGCCAACGCCGCAGCAAATCCCGGGATGATCTCGTAAACTCCGGGACTACCCAGAAACTCCTTGTTCCAGCCCATAGCGATCCACAGGATCACCACGCCGGCACCGACTACCAATCCCGACACCGCGCCAGCACCGGTCATCCGCTTCCACGTCAGCGACAGCAGGATCAACGGCCCGAACGCGGCGCCAAAACCGGCCCAGGCGTTGCTGACCAGTCCCAGCACCTTGCTGTCCGGATCGCGGGCGATATAGATCGCCACCAGCGCGACCAGCGCGACAAACAGCCGTCCGACATTGACGGTTTCCCACTCGCTGGCGTTCTTGCGCAGGAACAGGCGGTAGAAATCTTCGGTCAGCGAGCTCGACGAGACCAGCAGTTGCGAGCTGATCGTGCTCATGATCGCGGCCAGCAACGCGGCGAGCAGGAAGCCGGTAATCAGCGGGTGGAACAACGTATTGGCCAGCAGGATGAAGATGGTTTCCGGATCATCGAGCACCAGTCCGTTCATCTCGACATAGGCGCGTCCGGTAATGCCGACGCCGATCGCGCCGAACAGGGCTACGCCCATCCAGCTCATGCCGATGGTGCGCGCCTTGGCGACGTCGGGGATCGAGCGGATCGCCATGAACCGCACGATGATATGCGGCTGCCCGAAATAGCCGAGGCCCCAAGTCACGGCGGAAAGAAAGCCGATAAAGGAGAGTCCGGCGGTCAGGCTGAGGAAATTCGGGTCGATTGCGTTTAACTGGGTCGATACCGCGCTGATCCCGCCATCATTGGTCAGTACAACGATCGGCATCAGAACCAGTGCCACGACCATGATGCAGCCCTGGACAAAATCGGTCAGACTGACAGCCAGAAAACCACCGACCATCGTATAGGCAAGCACCACGCCCGCGGTCAGCCAGATGCCGGTCATATAGTCGCTCATGCCGGTATTGCCGAACAGGCCGGCAAAGCTGGTTTCGAACAATTTGCCACCGCCGACGAGGCCGGCTGCGGTATAGACGGCGAAGAACAGCACGATGATGATTGCCGAGATTACCCGCAAAGCCAGCGCCTTGTCGGGGAAACGGTTGGCGAGAAATTCCGGGATGGTGAGAGCGTTGCCCATGCGTTCGGTCTGCTCGCGCAGCCGCGGCGCGACCACGATCCAGTTGACCAGAGCGCCCGCGAACAGCCCGATTCCGATCCACACCTCGACCAGTCCCGCCGCATAAAGCGCGCCCGGCAGGCCGAGCAGCAGCCAGCCCGACATATCGGAAGCTCCGGCAGACAGCGCGGCGACGGCGGGATGGAGGTTCCTCCCTCCCAGCAAATAGCCTTCGCTGCTATCGGTGGATTTGCGCCAGGCATAAAATCCGATGGCCAACATACCAACGAAATATAGGGCGAGTGAAACTAAGGCTCCGGTTTGCATCCGACGGTCATAACGATTTTAATCCGCGAGTCACCCTTTGCCTTTTGAAGAGGGCAGTTCGTCGTGTAAAGGCTGTTAATATGGTGCGCCTTCTCCCGCGAGGGAGAAGGATACGGAGGTTTATTCGCGAAGCGGATTAGCCGCAGTTGGATGAGGGTGTTCTGCTCTCGATAAGTTCGCAAACCCTCACCCAGCTACGACTAGACAGCAAGCTGCCAAGTCTCCTCAACCCTCTCCCTTGAGGGAGAGGGGGAAACTACCGCAACCGTTTCACGAACAAATGACCATGGTCATCGCGCTTGGTCTGAAAATTCGGTACTGCCTCGAACATTTCGGACAATCTTGAAAAACCGTAATTGCGGACGTCGAAGCTCGACCGGTTGCCGGCAATCTTGCCGACCTCGCTCAGGCTGGCATAGCCCTCGGCGTCGCGTTTGGTTGCCTGATAGGCATCGATCAGCAGGTTGAGCAGATCATCATCGACCTTGCCACTGGTTTCGCTCGCGCCTGCCGGGCTTTCCGCTTTGGCTGACGGCATGACGTCACTTTTGCCGCCGCTACGATTGCGCTTATCGACCTGGATCAAGGCGTCAACGTCGATGAACCGGCTGCACGCCTGTTTGAAGGCTTCCGGCGTTTTGGCGCTGCCAAAGCCGTAGACGGGCAGGCCTTCCTGCCGGATCCGCATAGCCAGCGGCATGAAGTCGCTGTCGCTGCTCATGATCCCGAAGCCGGTGATATTGCCGCGGAACAACAGGTCCATGGCGTCAATCGTCATCTTCATGTCGGTGGCATTCTTGCCCTTGGTCATGTCGAACTGCTGCTGCGGCTCGATGCCATATTTGTGGAGTATCTTCTCCCAGCCTTTCAGCGCGCTCTTGGTCCAGTTGCCATAGGCACGGCGGATATTGACGGTGCCGAGCTCGGCCAGCGCGGTCAGCACCGGGTCGATCCCGTTATGACTGGCATTGTCCGCATCGATCAGCAGGGCGATATTATTGATATGTTGATTCATCATCCATTGATGGACCGCGAGGGCAGGGCGTTCAAGCGGAAAAATGCTGTCCTACAGAGGGGCGTATTGATTATATTGGGCTCGGCTCTTTGACAATTTTCACGCTGGGATCGCTTGGTCGACGCTGCACAGAATCACGAGGAACAATTTAATCGTCCTCCTTCTCCCGTGAGGGAGAAGGATACAGAGCCTTATGACCCCGGACATGGTCCGGGGGAATTAGGCGGTGTTGGATGAGGGTGTTCTATACTTCGAAGTGCAGAACACCCTCATCCAGCAGCGACTAGGCAGCAAAGCTGCCAAGTCTTCGCATCCTTCTCCCTCACGGGAGAAGGGGAATGGCTTTCATTTCATAACACTGTAAAGTTTGTGAAGATCAGACTGGCGTCTGCTTCAGAAAAAATTCTGACACACCCTGAAGAGCCTGACTCAAGTCATTGAAATAACCCTAAAGACCCGATGTCATCACTCCACCGCCGAGAATGTGTCGCTTTCTTCGTCCAGAACGTGCAGCTTGCCCTCGGCAATCGCGAACCAGGCCCCGATCAGGCGAATCGATCCGTCCGCTTCTTTCTCCTGAATGCAGGGAAAAGTCCGCAAATTGGCCAGACTCGTTCGGATGCCTTCATGCTCCATCGCCAGTTGCGCCTCTTTGCTGTGCAGATTGCCATGGTCGTGCACGACTTTTGCGCGGGCGTCATCGAGCAGGGTGATCCAGTCGGCGATAAAGCCGCCTTTGCCGTGTGGCATGTCCTTCATCTGTTCTGAAAGCGCTGCTGCACAGCCGCCGCAGCTGCCATGGCCCATGACCACTACTTCTTCGACTTTGAGAAACTGCACGGCGAATTCCAGAGCCGAGGATACGCCATGATGACCGGGAGTCGTTTCAAACGGCGGGACCAGGGCCGCCACATTGCGAACAACGAAGGTCTCGCCCGGATTGGTATCGAAAATCTGTGTCGGATCGACCCGGCTGTCGCTGCAGGCAATGATCATGACCTTGGGACTCTGGCCTTCCTTGAGGTCATTCCAGCGTTCGCGCTGCGTTTTCCATTGTTCGGAACGGAACCGTCGGTAGCCATCGAGCAGGTCTGCAAATTTTCTCATGTTTCAATCCATATCACCGGTTTTGGGGGTGGCAAGAGTGGTTTTCCATCGCTATCTGATAGAAATGAACGAAATCACCAAAATCACTTCGCCCGACAGCCCGCCGGAACGGCAGCGCAAGCCCGACTGGATCCGCGTAAAAGCGCCAATGGGCGTCGAGTTTGAAAAGACCCGCGCGCTGATGCGGGAGCATAAACTCAACACGGTATGTGAAGAGGCAGCTTGCCCGAATATCGGCGAATGCTGGACCAAGAAACATGCCACGGTGATGATCCTCGGCGATGTCTGCACCCGGGCCTGTGCCTTCTGCAACGTCAAGACCGGCATGCCGATGGCGGTGGACGCTCTGGAGCCGCAGCATACCGCCGATGCGGCTGCGAAACTCGGACTGGAGCATATTGTGATAACATCGGTCGATCGTGATGATCTGGCCGATGGCGGCGCGAGCCAGTTCGTCAAGGTGATCGAGGCCTTGCGCCGGACGACTCCGCACACGACGATTGAAATATTGACGCCGGACTTCCGTAACAAATCGGAAGCCGCGGTCGAGGCGATTGTCGCGGCTCGTCCCGATGTCTATAATCATAATCTGGAAACGGTGCCCCGGCTTTATCCGACGATAAGGCCCGGTGCGCGCTATTATGCCTCGCTCCGTTTACTGGAACAGGTCAAGCGACTCGATCCCTCGATCTTCACCAAGTCCGGTGTCATGCTCGGCCTGAGCGAACAGCGTCTCGAAGTGCATCAGGTGATGGACGACATGCGCAGCGCCGATGTCGACTTCCTGACCATGGGCCAATATCTCCAGCCAACGACCAAGCACGTCAAAGTCAGCGAATTTGTCACGCCGCAGGCCTTTGATGCTTACGCCTCGGTCGCTCGCGCAAAGGGCTTCCTGCTGGTCGCCTCTAGCCCGCTTACCCGGTCCAGTTATCACGCCGGCGAGGATTTCGCCAAAATGCGTCAGGCTCGCGAGGAAAAACTGGCGCGTTCGGGTGCACCGAATGCCCGTCCATAGGGAAACGCGCGATCTGCCCTATAGCAGCGCGCAAATGTACGCGCTGGTCGCCGACGTCGGCCGTTATCAGGAATTTCTGCCCTGGGTAGTCGGCACACGGATCCGGGCCGATAGCGAAACCGAAATGCTGGCCGATGTTCTGGTCGGCTTCAAAGGCTTGCGCGAGCAATTTTCATCGCGCGTGATCAAGGCGCATAACCGGTCGATCGATGTTGATTATCTAGACGGCCCGCTAAAACAACTGCACAATGAATGGCGGTTCAGGACTCGCGAAGGTGGCGGATGCCACGTCGATTTCTATGTCGAGTTTACGTTTAAAAATCGCGTGTTCGAAAAACTGGCCGGCCAGATGTTTGCCAAGGCATTGCACAAGATGACCAGCGCCTTCGTCGAGCGCGCCGGTGAAATATACGGAACCAGCTACTCGCTATCCTCTGGCAACAGCAGTTCCAGCGCGACGAGTACGGCCTGAAACCGGATATCCGCGCGGCTTTTGTCCGCGCCAAACATTTTCCGGTCGGCAACCACGTCATCGGGGCTTTTGCCTTTTTCGGCTTTCGCGAACACAACAGTAC
>TARA_R110000787_G_scaffold16622_47_pt1 | contig 74538 bp, 75 predicted proteins | sample TARA_R110000787 | Tara Oceans TARA_R110000787 (sample SAMEA4397920) | marine metagenome | biome: Polar Biome; feature: [DCM] deep chlorophyll maximum layer (ENVO:01000326); material: water (ENVO:00002006), including particulate matter (ENVO:01000060) such as... | depth 35 m | reverse complement strand
TTCGCTGACGGCGCGCACGTCGCCGGCGCTTTCCCTGCGCATGACGGCGAGGATCCAATGCGCCGGGACGCCGAAGCGCTGCGCAGCTTCGGCGACATAGGCAGCATAGGAATTGCCGCCTTGTTCCGTCCTGGAGGACGCGGTCTCTGCTGATACGGCGTGAGAGACAACCACGCCGGAGAGCAGACCGCAGAGGAGGAACTTCGCCATCATCGCGCAGCGCCGAGATGGTCTAGCCGCGCTCATCGCGTTTCTCGGGACGCTTTGCGGCGCGATTCCAAAGGAGCGCCCAATGCTCGTCTTCCCCGTCCGTCTTGAAAAGATTGGCGCGGATCGGAAACGCAAAGGTCGGGTCGTCGATCTGCAGAGAGATGTATTCGCCGGCTTTCTCGCCGGTGCGTTTCCAGCCGGCGCCGATTTCCGGTCCGTCTTCATCGCCGTGATGGATGCGATAGTCGGGCGCGTTCTCGCTGTCTGACGGCGTTGCCGGAACGAGCGTGAGTTCTCGGTAGAGAATGAGCGTGTGAAGACGTCCGGTGAAGCCGGTTTCCGTGCGAGTGAATTGACCGATCTGAGCCATGGGGAAGTTCCTTTCATTTGCGGTCGGATGAATTTGGAAGAGCGTCGGCGTCGCGATCAGCGCGCCAGACATAGCGGTCGTCGCCGTCTTCATCGGTGAGGATCGGGACGGCGCGTCCGACCACGGCGTCCGCCGGGAGCGCGCCGAAATAGCGACCGTCGAGACTGTCGGGATGGCTGGGATTCAGGAGGAAGAGTTCGGTCTCAGCGACGATGTGGCAGCCCTGCCAAACGGGCAGGTCGCGGCCGAAGCGATCGCTTGGCTGCGCCTGCGCCACGGTGGTGTCGTCGACAGCGACAGCGGCGCCATCGCGGCAGACGTGCTGTCCGGGAAGTGCAGCGATGTGCTTGAGGAGCGGCACGCCTTCGGGCAAGTAGCCGCGTTCGTCGAGATAGATCGCAAGTGATTTCGGAGGATGGACAACGACCAGATCGCCGACGACAAGATCGTTGTCCGATGCGACGGCGTAGAGTCCGATCGGCGCACTCGCGGATGCGTTCCAGATCAGCTTGGGGCTCACATGAACGAAGGCCAGTCCGCCGATCGCGAGCACCGAGAAATAGGTCGTCATGACGTAACCGAACCGGGTCATAACGCGCTCCCCGCCGATGTGGCGTGCGGAGCGGGCGAACAGGTTTGGCGCAGGAGCCAGGCGCGATGTTGAGCGGCTGTGTAGCCGCGCGGCTCTAGGCCTGCTGACAGCCTGTTGTGAACGTGGCGCCAATAGTCCGTCGCGGCGTCAGCCGGCTCGATGCCGAGCGCTTCGATCGCATCGGCGAACTGAAGAACCCGTTCGATTTTGGGCCAGCCGGAGAGACGCAACAGACTGTCGCCGCCGGGCGTCACATGCGGCACGGTCGCATAGGGCTCACCTGCTCTGGGCGCGCGCAGAATGTCGATCCGGCTTTCCGCCGTACCGAAATCATTTGCCTGCCAGCGGACGAAGGCGAAGACGGCGCCGGGATCGAAAGCGACGGTGCTGCGACTGCGGCTCTGGATCGTTGTCCGCGCGATCCGGCCGAAGCGAATCCAGTGCTCGATCTGCTTCTCGATCCAGACGAGCTCGACAATGGCGCCGCCGCTCATGAGCGGGCCTTCCGTGCATAGGCGGGCGAGATCGCTGCATGCCGCTTGGCGGGCAACACCTCGTCGCCCGTGTCGTCCGAGGTCGAGTTCTTCTCTCCCCGGCTAACCCAGGCCTGCAGATCCTCGATCGCGTAGACGACACGCCCGCCGATCTTCGAGTAGCGCGGTCCCGTGCCGTAGGTGCGATGTTTTTCGAGCGTCCGCCCCGAAAGGCCGAGAAAACGGGCCGCTTCAGGCGTTCTTAAATAGCGTGGGGGAAGTCCGGCATTGGGATCGGGCATGGGTCGCGTCTCCGGTTAGGCCATCCCGCTGCGGGAAGCGCGGGACTGTCGGAGACGAGAAAAGCGGAGAAGCGAGGCCGGGAGGGATGACGATCAGCGGATGGTAAAAACGTCACCCCATACCGTCATCAGCACATGCATATTCCCGACGCGGTTGGGTGGCGTTCCAAAGGACGGAGATTGGTCGTGCGAGATGTCAGACTGACGTGTATTCTAAAGATCAGCTTAGCCTGTAGACGTGACGAAGCTGCACGCAGACGAAATTCAGATCAACGGCGAGCTTTGCGAGCTCGCCCATGATTTCGTCGCACCGAGCCTGCGAGAGATCTTCCTGCGTGAAATCTACATCGTGTCCCCGACGATGCACGTCAGACCGCATGATGGGCTGTCCGATTGCGAGGAAATCGAACAAGAACTGTGAGTGGAGGATGCCGTTTCGCCGCTTGCGCTCTGTATGTAGACGATCGACCACTTGCTCGAAGTGTTCATACCAGCCGTCAATCTGAATGCGATCGAAGGGTTCGTCAGCCTGCACTAGGTCGCGGAACGCATTGATCTTGTCGACATTCCTGAGCCCAGCGAGCCAATGGTGGGTTTCGTTCCATTCGTCATGGCCGCGCGCGAGCAGAAACATTTGATCGATCTGCCCTTCCAGCCATTGAAACGAGATTACGTATTGCCCCACAAAACTATAGAAGCGCTCCGCTTCGGCGATTGCGGCAGGATCATCTTCCCAACGGTTTCTGGTCATGTTTTCCCTCTCTGAGATTGCCGCAGGGAAAAGATAGCAATCTTTGCAGGGTCTGATGACTACTTGCCGCGCAGCAGATTTCTATACCCCTGATCGATCATCATTCGGCCATGGGATGCCAGGCGCGCAACCTGCGCCTTAAGCGAACTCGTCTTCCAGGGTTCGGCGGCGACGCGATCGGCGCCAAAGAAAACGGTAGCGACGGCGCGATAGCTGGCGCCGCTCTGGCGTCCGTCGATTGTCCGCAGAGCGCGTTTCAGGCGGTCGCGTCGCTGCCGCGTGATTGGCGGATCGGCATCGCGGTCGATGATTTGGTGATACAGTCGATCAGCCGCAGCGAGCCTAGTGGGCCAGTCGCCATCGAGTGGCAGCAGGAGGCCAACGGGCCCATCACCGACCTGATCGCCGACAAGATTGACGCCTTCCTTCAGCCGAACCCATGACAGTCCCTCGGCGTCGATCTTGCGGTCCGCAATGCTTTCGGGGGGTATGGATGCGGTCAAGCCGATGTCCGGCAGAACGGCGATGAGTTGGACCACCGCAGGCGCTGCGGATGGGAGCCAGTAGATTGGTGCGTTGAGCGCATTGAGTTTTGGATCTGCAAGGAAATCGCAACCCCCAGTCGGCTGGAGCGCTACCGCCCTCCCGCATCAGGTTATAGTCCTTGCGATAGTGCAGGTTTCGTCGAAGGCATTCCCAGGCGAGTCCGGAGATGCCGAGATCATCGAAATGATCGTATTGGTGATCGTCGCGCCAGTCGGTTGGCATGGCGAACTCCTCCCAATCACGCGCCGAAATGTGGAGCAGCGTCAGTTGTTTGGGATGTTTCTCAATAAATCTGCGGTTGCATAGTATGGCCGCAGGCATCGTGTGATGCGTTGGACGCATCAGAGCACTCTTCAGCCCGTGGGAAGGCCATTCTTCAGCAGGTCTCGATAACCTTGCTCGGTCATCCAGCGAGCGCGTGACAGGTGACTGTCATGGACACGGCGGGCGCGTTCCGGTTCCTCATCCGCATCGATGCCGAGCAGAAGCGACGACACTTCTTCCAGCGATGCTCCCGCGTCATTCGCGTCGAGAAGCCGCATGTAAAGCGCGAAGTGATCACGGTCATAGACGGTCACGGCCGCGTCGTTCGGCGGAGCGTCAGCGATCATAATCTGGGTGGCGGGCATCGGTGTCCTTACGGGTCTGGCGCGAATTATTAATGAACCGGAAACCATAAAGTACGCAAGCGCCGGCCGGTTGAAATCTCCAGTCCTGGCTGTGAGCAGACCGACGGGTCAGCTCCAGTGTCGCGCATTATAATACGTCGCATTAAAATACGCGATCCGCATTTTACTGGCGGATGGATATTCGGGAAGTATTTGGTGCGAACCTACAGTTTTTTCGGGAGAAAGCCGGCCTCAGCCAAGCTGCTTTGGCGGACAAGATGGGCGTCGACCGCGCGCACATAAGCGCCATGGAGCGTGGCCAGCAGAACGTCACCATCATTACGCTCTGGCACGTAGCCGAGGCGCTCGACGTCAAACCGGCGGCGCTACTGGACGATCAGCGAAAGAGAAAAAGGGCATGAAGACAGCCCCGCCCGGTCTTGCCGGGCGGGGCTGTCGGAGGCGTCAGTCGCCGTTCTGGCGACGTGACCGCGACCAGATGAGGCTGTAGCTATCTTCACCTTCGATTACGGTGTCGTCGAAGAGGTTGGCGTAGATCGGAGCGGTGAAGCTCGGATCGTCGAGCTTGAGGCTCAGATAGTCGCGGCCCTCGTTCGAGCGCTTGGACCAGGCGGCGCCGATCTCGGCGCGGCCGACGAAGACGCGGTGGCTGGGCGCGTTGTCATTCGTGCGATCCTCTTCCGGGATGATCCTTACATTCTTCGCCTGAACGCTGAGGGTGACGATTTCGCCGACGTACTCGTTGGCGGACTTCTTGAAAGTTCCGATGGTGGCCATGTCAGTTCTCCTTTTGGCTTCCGAGCCCGCGCCCTTCGCGGCCTCGATGGCGATCGACGAGGCCGGGACGACCGCCGACGCAGTCCGAGGGACCCGCAGCGCATGCGAAGGACGGCGGAGACGGAGTTTCATGGTCCGCGAGGAATGGGCGCAGCCCAGGGGAAGAAAGTTCGGCTCCGCCGTTGCGGCCAAGGCGGTCGAGGCGTCAGCCGATCCCGGCCAGATCAGTCCATGAGAGGCCGTGTTGGGCGTGGGTGATGAGCTAAGGAGAACACGGATAAACCAGTATGGTGACCTGAAGTGTCTGTCGCTTGTACTAGACGATCAGATCAGCCAACCTATTGTTTCGCGCAAAGAACGTTCGGTGTCAGACCTGAGCGGGAAACCGAAGCGTGATGGGGCTCAAATCCCACGACTAGTTTCGTTGTGAGCTTCCACGAACCCTTCGACGTTCAATAGCTCGGCCATCCAGTCCATGAACACCTTCAGGCGCGGCGCGAGGTATCGTCGGCGGGCGTAGAGAAAGGAAACCGGGACCGGCGCGGGACGGTATTCGGTCAGTACCTCAATCAGGCGTCCGGCCGCGATGTCGTCGGCAACATCATGGGCCGGAACCTGGATCAATCCGTGTCCGGAGAGAGCTCCAGCCACATAGCTTTCGGCGTTGTCGACGCAGAGGTAGCTGCGCATCTCGACCGTAACCTCCTGACCGTTCTCAAGCCCATCCCATTCGGCGGAAAGTGCGGGCATCCGCAGTGCGTAATTGACCAGACAATGATCCGTCAGATCCGCAGGCGTCTTCGGAACCCCGTGGCGCGCGATGTAGTCGGCGCTACCACAGGTCAGCATCGGCACATCTCCGATCTTGCGGCAGATCAGTTCGCTGTCCTCCAGTTCGGCCAGCCGCACCACCGCATCGATGCCTTCGGACACGAGATCGATCAACCGGTCTGTGGCGCTGATGTCGAGCGTTATTGCCGGGAAGCGAGCGCGAAACTCATGCAGATGCGGAATCACCATGCGTCTGGCAATCCGGCTTGGCATGTCGATCCGCAGACGCCCCGAGATATCATCTGGCCGAAACCGATATTGTCCTTCAGCCTGCGCGACGGCATCGACCAGATCGCGGGCGGTGTCCGCGAACTGCAGCCCCTCCTGTGTCGGACGCACCACGCGGGTTGTGCGCTGTAGGAGTTGTACGCCCAACCGGTCTTCAAGCGCCTGCACCGTGCTGGAGACGGTCGAGCGCGGTAGACCAAGCGCCTCGGCCGCGCGGGTGAAATTCCCGCTCTCCACAACCTGAACGAAGGCCTGCATCTGTTGAATTCTGTCCATGCCAATTGTTCGCCATTTCTGACAGATGATGTCAAGTTGTGCATGTTTATCCGAAATGCTGGACAGGTCATCTATTGTGCAAGGCGCCGAACCAAGCGGCGTTTTCACAATGGAAAGGAAACGGCATGTCGAGAAACAGCATCGAAGGAAAAGTGGTTTTGATCGCGGGGGGTGCGAAGAACCTGGGCGGGTTGCTGGCACGCAAGTTCGCCAAATCCCGCGCGAAGGCCATCGCCATCCACTATAACAGCGACGCCACGAAGGCGGCCGCCGAAGAAACGATCGCGGCGATCGAATCCGCTGGCGCCGAAGCGGTGGCCTTCCAGGCTGACCTGACCTCGGCGGCGGCGATGGAAAAACTGTTCGCGGACACGGTCGCTGCCGTGGGACGCCCCGACATCGCGATCAACACGGTCGGCATGGTGGTGAAGAAGCCGATGGCCGAGGTGACTGAAGAGGTCTTCGATCAATCCTGTGCGGTCAATGTGAAGTCCGCCTTCTTCTTCCTCAAAGAGGCTGGCAAGCACGTCAACGATAACGGCAAGATCTGCACGATCGTCACTTCACTACTGGGCGCCTATACGCCCTTCTATGCGGCCTATGAAGGACTGAAAGCGCCGGTGGAGCATTTCACCCGTGCTGCGTCTAAGGAACTCGGAGATCGCGGCATTTCAGTAACTGCAATCGGCCCCGGCCCAATGGATACGCCGTTCTTCTACCCTGCCGAGGGTGAGGAAGCGCAGCAGTACCACAAAACCGCAGCAGCGCTTTCTCCCTTCTCGAAGACAGGCTTGACCGACATCGAGGATATCGCGCCTTGGATCACCTTCATGGTCTCCGACGGATGGTGGATGACCGGCCAGACCATCCTCGTCAACGGCGGCTACACCACCAAGTGAGCCGTTTTGGCCGGCGGCGACTTGCCGCCGGCCTTTTCCATCCAGCAAGATTGGCGCGCAGTATGACAGATCCGCGTATCGGTGAAGTGATCGCATGGTGGCGAGCGGCATCCAAAGACTGGTTCTCCAAATCGCCCGCGTTCGACGGCGCCTTTCGCAGGCGATTTGTCCCCCTGCATGAGGCTGCCATGGCGGGTGATCTCTCGGCTTGGGAGGCCATACCCGAGGGTTGTCTCGCCCTGCTGATCCTGCTGGATCAGTATCCACGCAACGCGTTTCGCGGCACGAAAGAGATGTATCACTCAGATCAGCAGGCCCTGTCGGTTGCGCACCACGCTGAGAAGCAAGAGTTCATCAGACAGGCGCCGCGGGACTTACGTCTGTTCATGCTGTTACCCTTCGCCCATTCCGAAACGCTTAAGGATCAGGACCTGTCGGTGGAGCTGCATCGCCGCTACCTGCCTTCGGGGCTCCACAAGGCAAAGCGTCATCGCGACATCATCGCCCGCTTCGGCCGCTTTCCCCACAGGCAGCCGGTCTTCGAACGCATGCCGACGGCCGAGGAAAGCCAATATTTGAATGCAGGCGGATTTCAGGGATAGTTACTAAAAACACCACGAGGAAATTCCATGTCCAGCCTAATTCATCGCCTCGTGCCAACTGGCGCCTTACGCAACCTCGCTCCCAAAGAAACGCCCCGAGTGACCAATATGGAGCTGTTCTTCGATCTCGTTTACGTCTTCACCATCATTCAGCTCTCGCATTACCTGTTGGAACACGCGAACTGGCTCGGCGCGCTTGAGTATCTGACGCTCTTCGCCGCCGTCTGGTGGGCGTGGAACTACACCGCATGGGCCGCGAACTGGGTGAACCCGGATCATCCTAGCGGGCGTGGATTGATGATTGTCCTGATGGGCTGCGCGCTGCTGATGGCGGTGGCGGCGCCGCAGGCCTTTAGCGAACGCGCGGAATTGTTCGCCATCGCGTATGTCTCCATGGCGCTGATCCGTGCAGGCTATATGGGCTTTGTCTTTCGCGGTCAGGTCATGGGGCGTAACTATTTCCAGCTTGGCGCCTGGAGCGCGATTTCCGGCGCCTTCTGGATCATCGGCGCCTTTGTGGAACCTGCACGGCTGGCGCTTTGGATCCTCGCTGTGCTGATCGACTATGCCGCGCCCTATTTGGGGTTCTGGCTTCCGGGCCAAGGCGCGACCCCGATGTCGAGCTGGACACTGAAGGGGTTGCACCTCTTCGAGCGTAACCAACTGATCTTCATCATCGCGCTCGGCGAATCCATTCTCCTACTTGGCGGCTATCTGGTCGGCCACGAGATCCATGTGGACACGGGTGCCGCCGCGCTGATTGGGTTCCTGCTGATCGTGACGCTGTGGTGGATCTACTTCGTCGATCTCGCGGAGCCGGGGGAACACCGGTTCGAACATGAGACGGATCACACCAGTCTCGCCCGCGCAGGTTTGGCCTACGCACATGGGGTCGCGGTCTGCGGCGCCATCGTGACCGCCGTCGCCATTGAGATGATCGTGGCCCATCCCCATGACGCGATCCATGCCGAGACCGCGATCATCGCCTTCGCCGGGCCATCGCTCTTCCTTCTCGGCTGCACAATCTTTCACCGCGTCACTGCGGAACGGTTGCGCGGCCTCTACCTTCTGGCCGTCGCGGCGCTGGCGGCCTGGGGCTGGGCATGCGTAGGTCTGCACCTGCAAGGGCTCTGGCTCGGCGCGGGTGTCCTGCTGATCATGGTGGCCATGGCGGCGCTCGGTCATCGGAAGGTGGCCTGAGATGCTGTCGCTTCCCACCGCCAGGAACAAGGTCGCCGCCAATGCTGGCTTTTTGGCCGCGATCCTGATCCACAATCTGACCTATCCCTTGTCAGCCGCCGCTGGGGTTTGGCCTGCACTGTTCTATGGCTTTTACGCGGCGATTTTCGGAGTGGCGACCTGGGCACTCACGGGTCATCGCCTTCAACGCATTTTTGTTGGGAGCGCGGGGCTCGCTGTGTTCATCGCGGGCATTCTGAATTCCTATGTCCCCTCGAACGGGACAGCACTCGCCGTCTACCTGACATCCATGGTTTATCATCTCGGCATGATCGTGGTGCTGGCCCGTTACACCTTCGGCGCGCGGACGGTGATGACCGATGTGCTCCTCTCGGCCACTTCGCTCTACCTTGTCATCGGATCGGGCTTCGCCGCCGTTCTGGCCTTCATCGAATGGTGCGCGCCGGGGTCCTTCGTGGCGAGTTCGGGTGCCGCTATCGACTGGCAACAGATGGTCTACTTCAGCTACGTTACCCTCACCACACTCGGCTACGGCGATATCACTCCTGTCGGATTCTACGCGCAGTCCTTCGTCAACTTCGAAGCGATAGGTGGTACGCTCTACACAGTGATCCTTCTATCGCGACTGGTGGGCTTGCATGCCAGTCGCCAGTAATGGAGAACTTTCAGACCAGCTGATGATGCGCGTCAGGTCCTGCAGGGGATGCGATGCGCACCCATGCCGTCGCGCCGACGATGATCGCACCGATGCTCGCGAAGATGAGGGTCCACGTCTCGCCCGCGCCGCCGGTCTCAGAGAGCCCCTTGACCGCGTGAAAACCGGCCAGTCCCGCCGGCAAGGCATAGAGCGCGCCGATCGCCAGGCGGATGGTCGGTGACCGGATCGTGGCGAACGCGACTTGCCCGAGGATAAGAGCGACGACGCCGACGAACAGGGCGACGGCGATGGCGCCGATCGGCCCCGCGCCGTTTTCAAAGGCATAGTATCCGACCCTGACGGTGACGAAGAACGGAAGCGCATAGACGGCCAGGCTGAATAACAGCCAGCAGAGAAAGCCGAGGCCGACAACGCTCAGCAATGCGGACAGAAACATGGGCGGTCTCCTTCATGGATGGAGCGCCTCCACCAACCGCCACGGCGCTTTTCGAAGTATAGCGCAAAGCAGCGCACGCCGGAACCTTCCGGCGCGCGCATCAGGTGATGCATCCTGTGCATCATACCGCCTGCGCCGTATTTTTCTTCGGTCTGAAATCGAAGAGCGGGACGCCGAGTTTCTTGGCCTTGTCGGCGAGATTGTCGGTGATCCCGGAGCCCGGAAAGAGGATGAGGCCGATGGGCATCGCCTCAAGAAGCGCGTCGTTGCGCTTGAACGGCGCGGCCTTGCCGTGGCGCTTCCAGTCCGGCTTGAAGACGATTTGCTGGCATTTGCGGTTATCGGCCCAGCAGGCGGCGATCTTCTCGGCGCCTTTGGGCGAGCCGCCATGCAGGAGCACCATGTCGACGTGCTTGGCCTTCACACGGTCCAGCGCATCCCAGATCGCCCGATGGTCGGTGACGTCGAGCCCGCCGGAAAACGCAACCCGTGGTCCGCTTGGCAGGAGGGGTTCGATCTCCGCGCGTCGCTTCGCCGAGAGATAGTCGCGGCTGTCGATCATGGCCGCGGTCAACGTGCGATGACTGATCCGCGACCCCGAGTGCGGACGCCAGGTCTGACCGATATGGGTCTCGAAGTGATCGGCGGCGATATCGCGCATGATTTCGTAAGCGTTGCGCCGTTCGATCAGCGTGACGCCCTGAGCCGTCAGAGCTTCAAGTTCGACGGAGCGTACTTCCGAGCCGTCCTGTTCACGCTGTGATCGTCTTTGTGATTGCTCATTGTCGTCGAGGTCGCGATCGACGCGGGCTGCTGTGCGATGAAACAGGTTCGTCACGGACCAGAGCAGGTCTTCGAGATCCGGTTCGAGACGCGTGTCTTCGAACGTGGCGGCGAGTGCGTCGAAGATATCGGCTATCGCACCCTGGAGGGCGTCGGCTTCGGGCAAGGGTCTCGGGTCGGGTTCGTCGGCGAAAGGCCGATAGCCATAGAGCTGCAATTCTTCGAGTACGGCCGCGGTTGCGGAGCTGGCCATTGGTTCGGTGGTCTCGGCGGTCATGGGATCGTCTCCTGTTCGGCGTGGGCCGCGCCTCTCGCGGCCTTCCCGAGCGACGGGAAAGCGGGGGCTGGCCGGGACTGCACCGCCGGTCACGGCGGCCGGAGCCAGAGGCGGAGGACGGCGGAGGCGGCGCTCTTTTGTTTCGCGATGCAAAGCCGGGCCTTTACGCCCGGCGGCGGAAAAGAGTGTCGCCGTAGCCGTTGCCGGCCCGGCCAGTCTCCGCTCCGTCTCGCTCCTCTCGGAAGGCCGAAGGCGAGGCTCTTGAATTAGGAGGTGATCTGACGATAGCGACCAGACTAGTGACGGGCCTGCTCTGCCGCTCAGTGTTCGTCGGAAAGCAGCCGTGAGAAATCGGCAGTGGCCAGTTGCTGACCCAGATGCGTCCTTAGGTCGTCCCGTCCGAGCTTGCGGAGGTCTTCGTTGAAGTCGCCGCCAAGAGAAATAAGCCGAATCGTTTCGATACCGACGGCTCCTGCGCGTTCGATCAGATTGGCGGCGGCCATGTCGCCTGCTTCGTCGGCGTCGGCGGCGATGTAGAGACGCTGAAGCCCGGTCGGCAGGATCAGCGCGGCGAGATGATTGGCCGACAACGCGGATATGACGGGCATGTTGGGCAACGCCATGCGCACGGAGAGCGTGCTTTCCAGCCCTTCGCCAGCAGCGAGGATGTCGCTCGCAGTTCCGATCCGCACGCCATGGCCGAGCAGGTTCCCCATCGCCTTGCGTGATGGATCGAGGGGCGCCTTGCGAGCCGTCGCCGGATCGAGCCATGTGCGGTGAACGCCGGTGAGATTGCCGTTCACGTCCGTGACCTTGGCGAGCAATGCGGGCCAGGTCTCCGGTGGTGTGTCTTTGGGCTGACCTTCTCGCCAATAGTAGCAGCACGGATGAAATCGCAGTGCTGGCGCGTCGCCAAGCCCGGAAAGACCGCGCCGATGAAGATAGCGCTCGGCGAGCGTTCCACCGATCGGTTTTCCCATGGCGAATAGGCGCCGTGCAGCCTCCGGCAATCCGGTGGGTGCGACCGCTCGTTCGCGGGTTGGCGGTTCAGGTCGTGGGAGGCTCAGGAAGATACGCGCCTCATCAAGCGTCTCGCCGAAGGTGCGAAGTTGCCGGGCGCCGGCAATGAGGTCTAGCAGGTCGCCATGGTCGCCCGTGGCGGCGTCGGTCCATTTGCCGGCAGCGCCAGGACCGTGGGTTGGTCCAGTGAGGCGAACGTAAAGACTGCGTCCGGGCGTGTTCTCGACGTCGCCGACGATCCAGTAGCGGCCCTGCTTGCGGCCGTTGGAGAGATAGTGGCGGCATACGGCCTCCGCTTCGCGGCCGAGCTGGCGGGCCATGTCAGATGCAATGCTATTCATTTGCGCCTCCTTGGTGAGAGCAAAAAAGAAGGAGCCCGCCACATTGGGCGGGCTCCAGGGGCGGCTGCGGGAGCCGTTGGGGGGCTTGGCTCCCGGTCACTCGGCCGCAGTGGCGAAGGCGTTGCCGGTGACAGGTTCATCATCGGTGATGACGGCGGAATCGCCCATGGCCGTTTCGCCGCCGTTATCCGCCGATTGCGCTTCGCTGTCGGGAAGAGCCGGCATGCGCAGGACTCCGGGCAGCCAACCGGTTCCTTCGAGAAGCTCTTCGGCCGCCGCGACCATCTCCGGTTTCTTGAGACCAGCGATGCGGTCGGCCGCCTCGTCGCCCTTGCCTTCGCGCACCGCTTCCAGAATGCGGGCCTTGGTGACGCGTGCGAGATAGCTCTCGCCCGTCGGCGTCCAGCCCGCACTCGTCATGTCGAGCCCGAGCGTCGCCGCCAGCACATCGGCATGGGCGAGCGCCCGCGGACGGCGGTTGTACGGTTCTTGTACAGCGTTGACGGTCATGGCGACGCAATGCGCGAACAGCGCCTCGCGGCTATCTTTGTCGAACCCGACCAGCGCCTCCCACAGATCCTCAGGCGCTTTCGGCAGCGCCCCTAGCCAGCTCGTCGTGCGATCGTCGATGCTGAGCGCGTAAGCCGTGTCGCCAAGGCCCGGCGCCTGGGCGCCAAAACCGGCGCTGTGCGGCGTGATCTCGACACAGCTATCCAGCGGATAGTGATAGAAGAGCCGCAGCGTCATCGCATGCAAGGCGGCGAGGAACGCCGTCTGCGGATCGTTGGCCAGCGCGTCGCGAAGGGCGAGCGTGCGATGCGCCGTCAATTCCATGACGAGACGGTCGGAGAGCGGCTTCAGGCCATTTTCTTCCTCTTCCACCTCTTCGCTGGCGTCGGGGCTCGTAACTTCGTCGACGTCCTCCTCGGTGGAGGCGTCCATCCCGTCGACCTCATCCCGCCCATCGGATTCGACGGAAGGTTCATCCTCGGGGCGGACATAGCCACGTTCGACACGCGGGCGGCCGTCATGGCCAATGCTGACGAAGACGCCGGCCATCGCGATTACGTCCGGTTCGAAGCGGACGGGCCGCTCCTGCAAGGCTTCCATCGCCGTTTCGATCTCGCCGAGACGGGCGTCGACCTCTTCGGGAAACTCCTCCGCGTCGGCGTATTCAACTTCAATCTGATCGTATTCAGTCTTCAGCGCGTGGAAGCTCGCGATCTCGTCCTCGCTCATCGGCTCGGTCTCGCCGGTGATCCGGCGCAGACCGTATGTGTGGCCGTAGGGGAAGTCCGTGCCGATCTCGATCCATTTCCAGCCCTCGGCGCGGATCGCTTGCGCATCGGTTTCGAGCTTTTCATCGACGAGTTTCGCAAGCAGGCCTGCATCCTGCAGCCAGCCGCCATCATCGGACTGGAAGAGATCGCGGAGGATGGCACCGCCGGCCGCCTCATAGGCGCCCAGCCCGACGAACTGCGCCCGCCGGTCGGAGGCGCGCACGGCGCCTTCGGTCAGCATGCGGCGGATTTCATAGGGCTGTTTCGCGTAAGTCCGTCTGATCGACTCCCAGACCTGTTCCTGGCGCTCATGGTCGGGATTGACCGTGAAGGCCATGAGTTGGTCGAGCGTCATTTCCTCTTCCGCATAGGCGTCGAGAAGCGACGGCGCGATAGCGGCGAGCTTGAGCCGCTGCTTGACGACATTCGCCGAGACGAAGAAGGCCGCCGCGATCTCCTCTTCGCTCTTGCCTTTCTCGCGCATCGCCTGGAAGGCGCGGAACTGGTCGAGCGGATGAAGCGGCGCACGCTGAACATTCTCGGCGAGACTGTCTTCTTCGGCGAGGCCATCCGTGCGCACGATGCAGGGCACGGGCGCTGTGCGGTTCAGCCGCTTCTTCTTCACCAGGAGTTCGAGCGCCCGGTAGCGGCGTCCGCCTGCCGGGATCTCGAACATGCCGGTTTCAGCGCCGTCCTCGTCCAGCACCGGCCGGACGGTGATCGAGGACAGAAGCGTGCGCCGGGCGATGTCTTCGGCGAGCTCCTCGATCGAGACGCCGGCCTTGATGCGCCGAACATTCGACTGGCTCAGCACCAGCTTGTTGAAAGGGATGTCGCGCGAGGCGCTGAGGGTGATTTTCTGAGACTTGGTCATATCAGTTCTCCGTGGGCGGGCTGGCCGAAAGCCTCTCTCTCGACCTCCAAACCCGTCACGAAAAACCCGGCCCGCCTCTTCCTCTTGAGGAAGCGACGGACCGGAACGATAGAGCGCCGTTTGCAGTTACGCCGCGCGCTCCAGGAGCTTCTTCGCCTTGCCCTCCAATTCGAGCCGGGCGTCCTGCTGCGGCTTCGACCGGGCGACGGCGGAGATGCCCTGCACGAAGTCGAACACGGACTCGGGCGGCCGGCCTTCCTCGGCGAGGACTGTCTCGACGATCCTGGCCGTCTCCGCCTTGGAGAAGCCCCGCTTGCGGAGGAAGTCGGTGCGATCGTCGTCATTGCGCGCGACGATCCGCTCGCGCGCCGCACGGATGCCTTCGACGAAGGGTCGTGGCGAGGAATCTGCGAAGCGGGTCAGCGCCGGCGCCGCCTCGTGTGCGAAGCGGTTGGCGGCGTATTTGGAATGCCGGATGCTGATTTCCTGGAAGTCCTCAACGCCCCAGAGATTACGGTTCTGGCAGACGGCGCGGAGGTAGAAGCTGGCGATGCCGAGCGTCTTCGCGCCGACTTCCGAGTTCCAGCAATAGAACCCCCGGAAATAGAGATCAGGCGATCCATCCGGCAGCTTGCCCGCCTCGATCGGGTTCATGTCGTCGACCAGGAAGAGGAAAACGTCTCGGTCGGAGGCGTAGAGTGTGGTCGTATCCTTGGTGATGTCGACCATCGGGTTGTAGACGCCGCTCGACCAGTCGAGCGTGCCGGGCACTTTCCAGCGCGTATCGCCAGTGCCGTTCCCCGCGATCTTCTGCACGGCGGCGACGAGTTCGTGGTCGTAGATGCGGCCATAATCCGGGCCGGTGACGGCGCGCAGCTCGGTACGCCCATCCTCGGTTTCCAGCGTCTTGATCTGCTCGGCTCGGTGGGAGGTGAGCCCGTATTGCAGATTGATGCCAGCGAGCGGCGCCGGGAGCTGGCGCAAATAGGCCGCTGGTGCGCTGACGAGGCTTGCAAGCTGTCCGAAGCTCCAATGGGTCGGCGCGACCGGCGCGTCGGCTTCGGGCAGGATGAGCGCCAGGTTTTCCGGATCGTCGCGATGGGCTTCGACGCGGATCGCTGCGCTCTCGACCGTCCGCGTGCGGCTGTGCTCGGCGCGGCCCTTCACAGAGGCGTAGAGCTCCGACAGGGACAGGTAGCGTTCGTCATCCGGCCGGGAAAACCATTCCGAGGAGACGCGGCCGATCCGCTCTCCGCGCGAGATATCGACTTTGAAGCCGCCGCTCTCGTCGCGTCGGCCGTCCAGGGTTTCAAGGTTAGTCATGGGTCAATCTCCGTGAGCGGGCCGGCCGAAAGACTCTCTCTCGACCTCCAAACCCGTCACGGCGAAAGCCGCCGAACTCTCACTCTCTCTTGCACCGGCGAAAGCAAAGAATCTCAGCCTTGCGACACCGCCCCAACAAGAAGGTCGTTGGCAATATGTTGGCGTCCAGACGGCGTATTTGCATCGATATTCGGCACAGATTTCTCCAAAGTATTTCGAAATATGGCACGAAATACATGGAGTCTATTGACTCAAAGCGATGTAGAAACTACCTGAATTTCAGTGAAGGATGCAGAAGGCGGTGATGGATTGATGTCTGAAGACAGTGAGAAACGGGAGAAGTTTGTTCGGCTGGCCGAGGGGCGGACTCAGTCTGCGCTCGACGCCATTCGGAAACTTGGCAACCTCTCGAACCGCCGGGCTTACGAATACAACGATGCTGACGTGAAGAAGATCATCAAAGCGCTCCGAGATGCGACAGGCGAGATAGAGCGAAAGTTCGGATCGACTTCGGGCGATGGCGCAGACAAGTTCAAGCTGTAGGGGGCGCAATCCATGAAGGCTGAACCACTTAACATTCGCGACAAGCGATTTCTCATAAACCGGCTGATCGAACAGGCGCCCGTGAGCACGCTGGTTCGCGAGTTCTTCAAGAATGCCGACGAAAGCGCTGTTCTGGCGGAAACGGGGAATCGTCGTATCGAAATCTACCCCACGACGATTGATGGCGTACGCAAGCTGACCTTCTGGAACACGGGCGTGGGCATGGACGATAGAGAGTTGAAGCAAGCGACCGATCTATCGTCTTCGATCAACAAAGAGATGGCGCTTGATGGCAATTTCGGGATTGGGGCGAAGGTCTCAGGTCTCACCATGTCGCGCGAAGGGATACGCTATCGGTCGTGCAAGAGTGGCATCGTCAACGAAGTCACCATCGGCTTCGATGCCGACGAAGGCACCTATGTCCGCTTCCCTGTCGAATTGCCTGACGGCAGCTCCGACACTGTCTATGACGTTACCGACGTGGCCCGTGAAGCGGGACAGGACACCGCGTTCGACTGGACGGAAGTCGTCCTGCTCGGTCAAAGCGAAGATCACGACACCGTAGCCGAGCCGCTGGGCAAAGGGAAAAGTCTGGACCGAAGCTTCATTCCGTCGGCGATCTTCCGGCGTTTTGCGCGTTTTGGAGAGGGAGTCGAAGTTCGCGTCGATGTCGCCATGACCAAAGGCGGTGGCAAAGGCGAGACAGGTCGTACGCGTCGATTGAAAACGCTGGAAGATGTGGTCGACGAGTTGCCCAACCATGAAAGGGTCGAAGCGCCCGGCGGGGAGGTCACTGTACACTATATCCACGACCCCAAGCATGAGCGGCACAGCCATTCGCTAAGTGCGCTCGCCAATCCGGCAACGAGTTCCACGACATTTTGCGCGCTGGTGCATAAAGGTGAGCGCTATGACATCAAGTCGAAGAAGGCTTGGTCGGCGGCAGCCCCGAACTTCGGTATTCCCTTCGGCTCGAAGGTCCTCACGATCGAAATCGAGCTTGCTGACAATGTCGCCATGCCAAATCAGTATCGTGATGGACTGACCTGGCCCGATGACCGGTCCCCGATGATCGCTGAGGACTTCGACGCCTATGTGCGCGAGCTCATGCCCGAATGGGTCAGGGAGGTCATTCGTTCCGAGTCACCATCCTCCGACGACAATCTGGATGATCTCCAAACCGACCTTCAGAAACTCCTCGACGAGTTCCGTGTCCCCACGGCGACCCTTAGTCCCTCTCGTCGTCCGATGGCATCCCCGACGGAGGATACTGCTGAGGGCACCGATACGTCCGATCCCGTCGACCTCGATACGGATTTCCCGGAAACGGGCGACGAGCCCGATGAGAATGGGGACAAGCGCGACCCGAACAAGAGTCAACGCGCCAAACACAAGAAGGTGCGCAAGGCGCCAGAGGGGTCAAAGCTTTCACGTTCTGCCCAATCGTTGGAGCGCGTGCCGGAGATCAAGATCCTCACCGATCCCGAAGAGATCGCCGAGAAGAATTTGAAAGGCCGTGCGGGGCGCTTTTACAAGGATGCCCAAACGCTGTTCGTGAACGGCTTGTATTCCGTCGTGGAGCGTATGGCTGTCGAACTTGATGCGGAACTTCGTACGTCCGGCGAGCCGGAAGTAGTGCGCACTGCGATACTAAGGGCCTCTCGCAAGTTCATGGCCTTCCGAGTTGGGAAAGCCACTTGCTACGCCATCAGCAAACGACTCTCTGACGACTGGTCGAGCGACGATCTCGACCGTGCCACCTCGCCCGAATCTCTTTCGCTGGCTGCAGATGACTACAAGCAGAGCATATCTCAGGCCAAGCGCTATGCGAAGGAACTGATCAAGACGGCGGACGTCCCGGAAGAAAGCGTGGCCTGAACGCGATCTAGCCCGAAAGCCCAATTCTCATGATCTGATGTGCGTCCGTTCTGGAACGTGCATGTGTTAGTGGCATGTCGAAACCGTCGGATACAGATAGGGCTGATTCTACCCGTCAGAGAGACACTCCCTTCCTTGCTGTCGGAATCAGAGCCCAGAGGTCGACTTCAATGTGTTGTCTTTCCTTTCATCGCTCCACGTGATACAAAACCTCACACTACAAATGCTGAAGTGTGAGAGTATATATCGATGCCCCAGACCCGCTCCCAACGCGAGATAGTCCGCGACCTCCTAGCGGCGCGTGGGATTCTGCGCCTTGCGGAACTTAGGGACGCCGGTGTCACCGCCGCAACCGTCAGCCGCATGGAGAAGGATGGTGAGGTTATCCGCCTGGCGCGCGGGCTCTACCAGCTCCCTGACGCAGAGCTCGACGCAAACCACAGCCTTGCCGAAGCGGCCAAGCGTTTCCCCAAGGGCGTGATCTGCCTCGTCTCGGCGCTCGCCTTTCATGGTCTCACGGATCAGCTTCCCAAGAAGGTGTGGATGGCGATCGGCCGTAATGACTGGACGCCGAAGCCAAGCGACATGCAAATCCGTGTGCTGCGCTTCTCGGACGATCTGCTCATCGAAAGCGTCGAAACCCATGTGATCGAAGGCGTATCGGTAAAGGTGTTCGGCGTGGCGAAGACCGTCGCGGACTGCTTCCGCCATCGCGGCAAGATCAGTCTCGCCGTCGCGCTCGAGGGCCTCCAAGAGGCTCTGCGCCAACGCAAATCCACGCCGGCCGAGATCGCTAGGGCAGCGGACACAGGCGGGGTCGGCACGGTGATCCGCCCTTATCTGGAGGCACTGACCACCAATGGCTAAGGCTGGCGGATATGTCTTGCGTCTGACCCATGAGCGGCGCGATGTCTTTCATCATGCCGTGGATGAGTATGGCCGTTTCGCGGAAGCGGTGCCGTTGTTCGGCCACAGCCGCAATGCGCCTCTAGTCTGTTTCATTGTCGATCCGTCTGGCCGTGTCACGCATATCGGGCGGGGACGACGGGGGGTGAACGCGGGAACGCAGCAAAGCCGACTCAACATTGAGGAAATCCACTCGGTCGATGATGTTGTCTCCACTCAACGCATTATCGGCGGCGTGCCAACTCGCAATCGGAAGGCCGTCGAACAGAGATTCCTTAGTGGCGGCTTGCTTTCGCCAAAGGCGTTCCAGGAAGCGATCGATGTTTTTGTCCGGCTCGCGCCAGGGGCTCGTAGCTTGGTCGATCGTTTCACAACATCGACCCGCCAGCGTCTTGAGCGGCTGAGCGAGCGGGCGCGAGATAGCCTTGCCTATCAGAAGGAAGCTTTGGCCGTTGCCATGAGCCTCGCCGGGATCGACCGTGCGCCACTGGCTCAGTGGTCGTTGGAGGATGAGGCCCCCGGGTCATTCTTGGACGGGTTGCCGGAGGTTCGCATGCGCGAGGATCCGATGGTTATCCAAGATATGCGACAGGTGCCGGGCTACGATTACCTCCGAGAGATTCCCAATGCTGCCGCTGCCGTTTTCGCTGACGGTGACGACCGCCTTACCGTGATAATGGCCAATCGGCAGCCGCTCGAGGAGCAGACCGGGACTGATCTGATCTACTACAATGAACGGTTCAGGGCGTTCGTCATGGTTCAATACAAGGCCATGGAGGCGGATGACGATTTAGGTGCGATCTTTCGGTTCCCTGAGGCAAAACTCACCGATGAACTCCATCGAATGGACAGGTTTCTCAAGGAGTTGTCCAAGGTAAAAGCCGCCTCGGCACTGGATGATTTTCGCTTTAGCGACAACCCGTTCTTTTTAAAGTTTTGCCCACGAATTCAGTTCGAACCCGATAGCACAGGCCTGACGAAAGGAATGTATATCCCCCATGCCTATTGGAAGCTTCTTGAAAAAGACGACCGATTTAAGGGCCCGCGGGGCGGTCGCCGTCTGGCGTACTCGAATGTGGGTCGATACTTCGACAACACCTCATTCACAATGATGGTCAAGGGCGCATGGGTGGGGACAAACATTCCGCAATCCGAACTTTTGGAAAGGTGGATGCGTGATGTCGTGGCCGCTGGCCGCTCCATCACCTTTGCGGTCAAGCCCGACGATCCGGACCCCGATGGGGACGGTGCGTTAGTCGTGAATCCAAACTTGGATCTGGATGGCTTGGCTGTCGAACACGATGAAGAGCCCGAGCGAGTCCAAATTTCACGCGGGTGACGAAGCTAGGGATTGGCGGTAAGCGCCTGGGAGGAGAACATGGCGGTTATTCGCAAGGTTGAGATTTCGCATTTTCGATCGATCAAGTCGTTCGAATGGTATCCGTCACCTGGTCTCAATTGTCTCATCGGGTCTGGTGATGCTGGCAAGAGCACGGTTCTCGACGCTATCGACCTGTGCCTTGGTGCTCGCCGGTCCGTTCAAATCACTGATGCAGATTTTTACCAACTCGATGTCGAGACGCCCATCTCGATCACGCTGACCTTGGGGGCGTTGTCGGATACGCTGAAAAATTTTGAGGCATATGGGGATTATCTGCGCGGCTATCAGTATCTCCTCGGAACGATCGAAGATGAACCCGGGCATGGACTCGAAACAGTTCTGTCGTTGAATCTTGAGATCGCAGGCGACTTGGAGCCACGGTGGAGGTTAAGATCGGATCGCGCAGACGCTAAGGGCGCGGAGCGAAATCTGAATTGGAAGGATCGGGTCGAGCTTGCGCCAACTCGTCTCGGTGCGACGTCTGATCACAATCTCGCATGGCGGCGCGGCTCCGTTCTCAATCGGTTGAGCGAGGAGAAGCCGGATGCGTCCCTCGCTTTGTCGCAGGCAGCGCGCGATGCAAGAAAGAGCTTCGGCAATGACGCGGATGCTCAGCTTGGCGATGCGCTCACATCGGTGAAGAAGGCGGCGGATGAACTCGGCATCCCGATTGGCGAGAAGGCGCAAGCGCTCCTCGACATGCATTCTGTTTCGGTCACCGGCGGTTCGATCGCCCTGCACGACGAGCGAGGGGTTCCTCTTCGCGGTTTGGGGCTCGGTTCCACGCGCTTACTTATCGCTGGGCTCCAGCGGGAAGTCGCGGCGATGTCCTCCATTCTCTTGGTCGACGAGGTGGAGAATGGTCTTGAACCACACCGGATCATTCGGCTTCTCGGCTCGCTAGGAGCAAAGGACGAAACGCCGCCCCAACAAGTCTTCGCCACCACACATTCACCGATCGTGTTGCGGGAGCTTTCTGTGGCGCAGCTGCGGATCATGCGGCGGTCGGACGACAAACATCAAGCGCGGCCTGTCCCTACTTCGGCGCAGGGGACACTACGCCGATCACCGGAAGCTTTTCTGGCTCCATCTGTTCTGATTTGTGAGGGCGCGTCCGAAGTCGGGTTTGTGCGCGGGTTCGAGCTTTTTTGTGTGGGACAGGGCCAACCTTCGATTTTCGCTCGCGGTGTTGCACTCGTCGACGGGGGTGGTGGCCATCCGGATCGATTGTATGAACGCGGCACCGAATTCGCGAAGCTCGGATATCGGACAGCCGTTTTTCGAGATGCCGACATCACACCCACTGCACAGGTGGAAGCGACCTTTCATCAACTGGGCGGCGGCACGTTTACTTGGGACGCAGGCCAGTCGCTGGAAGCCGCGATCTTCAATAATGTGGGGGATGCGACACTCCTGGCGATGCTGGACTACGCGATTATCGAGCACGGGCAGGAAATGGTGGCTGCTCATATTCAGTCGGCGTCCGGTAATCAGGAGACGGTCGAAAATCTACGAGCGCTGCTCCACTCGCCCCAGCACACCATTACGCCTGCTCAGCGCGCTGTTCTCGTCACAGCGAGCACCAACAAGAGCAACCCGTGGTTCAAGTCGGTGGGTCGGATGGAACATGTGGCCAGTAGAATCTTGGCTTTGAACTTCGCCGATGTACGTGAAGACTTCCGGAACCGGGTCAATGCGCTTATTGGCTGGGCACAGGCGTAGCATGGCTGATATCGATCTGCTCAAGATTGACTGTGGTAGCGTTTCAGCGCCGGCTGGGTGCGGGAAGACACACCTCATCGCGTCGGCCCTGCAGCGGCATGACGATGCGAAGCCGGTCCTTATCCTGACACATACCAATGCAGGAGTCGCGGCGCTACGCGCTCGGCTCACGCATCTGGGTGTGTCGCAACGTGCCTATAGGATCACGACAATCGATGGCTGGGCGATGCGCCTCATCGGTACTTTTCCGCTCCGGAGCGGCCATGCCGGAGGCATTCTCGATCTGACCGATCCGAGAAACGACTACCCCGCAATCCGACAGGGAACGGTCAATATCCTAGACGGCGGTCACCTTGGGGATGTGCTGAAAGCGACTTATGCGCGCTTGCTCGTGGATGAGTACCAGGACTGTATTGTTGAGCAGCATGCGATGGTCTCGAAGATCGCAGAAGTCCTGCCGACCTGCGTGCTCGGTGATCCGATGCAGGCGATCTTTGGATGGGGCACTAATGTACTGGTCGATTGGGAGGCTGACGTTCAATTGCGGTTCCCGCCAGCGGGCGAACTGGATACGCCTTGGCGTTGGCGGAACGTTGGTACTGAGCGCTTTGGTCGATGGCTTTTGGCCGTGAGGGCGGCGCTACAAGCCGGTCAACCGATCGATCTTCGTGAGGCTCCGCCAGAGGTGGAGGTGATTGCAGTCACCGGTGACGAAGACGTCCAGAATCAGACAAGGGCAGCCAATACGCGCGCGCCGAATGAAGGTGGAAACGTGTTGATTGTCTGCGATGCCAGACGGCCTCCGCGGCATCGTGAGATCGCTGCACGGGCACGAGGCGCTGTTGTCGTCGAGAACGCCGATCTGACGGATTTCATTCGTTTCGCGGCATCTTTCGATATGCATGCAGCGACCGCCGCCGATGACTTGATCGATTTCGCCGGATCGACAATGACTGGTGTCGGTGCTGCACAGATGAAGCAGAGGTTGCGTGTGCTTTTCGCTGGCCGGGAACGATCTCCGCCAAATGATGCAGAGGCGGCTGCACTGGCATTTGCACGCGCGCCAAGCCCGACAGCAGCCGTGACTTTGTTGGTCGAGATTAATCGCCAGGCCGGTGTCTTCCCGTTAAGGCCAGCACTAGTGCGTTCCGCAATCCAGGCCTTCAACGGCTGCGTCGATGCAAAGGATTTTCATGAAATGGCGGTCCGAGCTCGTGAGCAATCGCGCGTCAAAGGGCGCACACTGCCACGTCGAGCGGTGGGAAGTACCTTGCTTCTCAAGGGATTGGAAGCTGACGTCGCGGTCATTATCGATACAGATCTTTTGAGTGCTCGTGACCTTTATGTTGCCATGACACGCGGATCCCGAAAGCTTGTGATTTGCACGGCCAATCCGGTTCTCACGCCAGCTGTCTAGCGGAGGTACGAGGCCTGTTTGTCGATGTTCATGTTCCGAAGAGCGGGGTGATGTCTAGCAGGCCGCGTTATACCGAGCGCATTGGGATGCTGAGCGAGCGGTCACGTCGCAGTCTTCCGCCTCGCTCCGGAAGCGGCCTCCGAATAGATATCCTTGGGCTTGAAGTATGAGGTGCCGCCTACCGCAGATGAATACCGTGCGCAGACGCAAAAAAAGAGGCCGGACGCTTTAGTATTTTTCGAAGCTTGGATTGTAGAATCGATCAGCAAACTCACCCAAGATGGATCGAGCTTCTCGCAGAGCGCGCAGTGCGCTCGCATTCGCGATTTCTGGAAGCGGCTTTCGGTCCTGCGCAATCGTTCCAATGACGCGCAGCAAAGTGGCGAATGACTCGCGGATCAGATCCAAGGTGTTTGGCTCACACCACAGATCGCCAAACTCGCGGCGGCGAACCTCGCCATGCCAGCGTGGATTTCGCGAGAACACGAGTGTTGTCTCCATTTTGAAAGAGACGCCATGTGCGATGTTGTGGCGGATAATGAAGCCGGATCGGGCAGCCTTGCACCAAGTCTCCAACATGCTCTGCACGTCATCACCTGCTGCGTTGCCGACATGTTGTTCAAGCATTGCGATCAACTCGCTGATCGGTTTTCCGTCTGTTTTCGGTCGGATGCCTTTGGGATCAACACCATCAAGAAGCCAGATGGCGCGTTCAAGGTGCTATTCGATGTTCGCGGCAAAGACGATAATCGATGCCAGCTTCGTGGCGACGACTTGATCCAGGCCCAACGCAGCTTCGAGTTGTTCGGCTCGGCCAAATGCCTGCTTCATGAGGCGCTCCCCTGCTGCTTGACTGGAGTGTCTTGGTCCGCACGAGGTGACGGCCCTTTCGTGTTGACCTCTTCTTTCGGTAGGAAGCTTGGCCAGGTGTGCGGTTGCTGATGGAGTATGAGGTGTACTACCTTTTGCTCCAGGGCGCGTTCGAGTGCGCGTCCGAAATTGGTCATGTTGCTCACGACTGCGTCGCGTCTGATCGCGTGACGCCAATTGATTGTCGCACCTTGTGGGAGGTGCCAATGCAGGAGATGTGTCAGGGCCATGTGGCCGAACATCATGCCGTCATCATCGCCGGCAACGAAGCGAAGTTCGATATGCGTGTCGCTGTGTGATTGCTCCTCTGATAAATCCCAAGTCGTGAAGAGCGTCGTCACATCTGGGTCTAGGTGCTCAGCTGGCCTGCCCCCGGAGATCATGAAACCAACCTCGTCGATCCTCATTTGCCATTGTTCGGTCACCGTACCGTCGGTTTCTTGCCGGCTGACGAGTTCTTCCTTCTTGCAGCGAAAGCGCAGCCCCGCACCGGATGCGATCTTGTAAGAAACGTCTCCTGCCAAGATACCAAGCAGATTCTCCTTCATGGCGTCGCCGAACGTGATGTTGAAGTTCTTCTCTGCTTTGGTGAGGTGTTTGACTTCGAACAGCACCCAGATGCCATGAAGCTTCCAGGCGATAAGTAAGGGCATGTTGACGAGCCGGGCGTAGGCGTGGAGACGGTCGAGATAGCGCGGCGTGAAGGAGAGCTTCGGTTTCGTCTTTGATTTCACTTCTATGAGGACGGGGCCGCCATGCTCGAACTCCGCCAATAGGTCTGGAACTTGATAGAAATTGCGAGAGGCCACGGGCGCTTGATGCTGGTCAAGTTTGTGAACGAGGCGGGCTCGTCCGAGCCAGTTGCAGATGGCTGTGAACTCGTCCTCTGCTGGTAGGCCTTGGTCGAGCTGCCTGACCTTGTTCGCGATTGTCTTCGGATCCTCATCCCAACCGAGCTCGGAAAGGACCTCCTGAATCAACCGATCGCTATCGTCTGTCCCTGACATCGGCGCGCCTTGGATTGTATGCTAAAGTCCGCGCTAAACACGGAGTTATCTATATCAAGCTTGCTTGCATTCCAATATCATATTAAAAACTCGGCTGGTAGAGCGGATTTTGAGATATGATACCTGAGCGCACCACCTCCTTGGCGGCCTATGTTGAAGAACTGGCGTCGAGTGGACGCATCAGCTTCACCCGCGAGGATGCGATGGAAGCCTTGGGTGTAAGCCATGGGGCGTTCCTCGACGCGGCCGCACGCCTCAAGAAGCGTGGTCATGTCGTCGTGCCGCGTCGAGGTTTCTACGTGATCACGCCCACGCGGTATCTGAAGTGGGGTGCGCCACCGCCAAGCTGGTACATCGACGCCATGATGAAGGATGCAGAGAGGCCTTACTACGTGGCGCTTCTGAAGGCTGCAGAAGTCCATGGGGCGTCACACCAGGCAGTGATGGAGTTCCAAGTCGTAACCGATCGACAGTGGAAACCCATTCGGGCCGGGCGTTCCAAGCTCGCCTTCTATTTCCGCAAAGACATAGAGAGCATTCAGCAGGGTATCGAGCAAAGAAAGACCGATACCGGTTCGATGCGCGTGTCATCACCGGCTTTGACCGCCTTGGACCTTGTGCGCTATCCACAAGCCAGCGGAGGCATCAGTCATGCGGCGGGTGTTCTCAACGAACTCGCCGCCCAAATTGACCCAGAACGCCTCGACGCGTTGGCCCCGAAGTTTGAGCGGTCTGTCGTCCAGCGCCTCGGATACATTCTCGAACACCTTGGACAGGAGGAGATAGCATCCAGTTTGGAGAGGCATCTTCGTAACGGCAATGTGCCGTGGGTCGAACTCGAACCTGGAGAAGCAAACGCAATCGCCTCCAGCGACGAACGAGAACGCAGCTCACGCTGGCACGTTATTGTCCGCCGGCCAATTGAAGTCGACGAACAATGATCCCCGAGACGAACATCACCGCCTGGAGTCTGACGGCGCCTTGGGCTGAGCCGAGGCAGGTTGAGCAGGATCTGATCATCTCGCGAGCGCTCGTGGAGATTTTCAATCACGATCTCCTAGGACCTGAGCTGAGGTTCCGAGGTGGTACGGCTCTCAACAAAGTGATCTTTCCGGAACCGTTACGGTATTCCGAAGACATTGATCTCGTCCGGACGACCGCAGGGCCTATCGGCCCCATTCTTGATGCTATGCGAGATGTGCTGGAACCTTGGTTAGGGCAAGCGAATTTTGCGTCGAGCCAAGTTGCTCCGAAGTTGCGCTTTCGTGTGCCAGCCGAGGATGACCCTGAAGCGCAGATTCGTCTGAAGGTCGAGATCAACATTTCAGAGATCGAAGCCTTCGATCCACCGGCTTCAATCCCCTATGCCGTTCAGAATCCGTGGTTCACGGGAAGTACGACCATAGCGTCCTTCTCCGCGGAAGAGCTTCTGGCGACGAAGCTACGTGCGTTGCTACAACGCGATAAAGGACGCGATCTTTTCGATCTCGATCATGCGCTCGATGCGCTTCCCGATTTGGACATCGAACGGGTCGTCGCGCTTTTTGTGCGCTATCTTGATCAGCAAGGTCAGGCCATCTCCCGGGCTGAGGCAGAACAGCGGATGCTCGCGAAATTCGCGCGACCAGACCTTTTGGGAGATATCCGTGCGCTACTCACCCCCGATCGTGCTGATGCACTTGATGCTGCTGCCGGTCGCGCCGCATTTGTAAGGGTATTTGGCGAGATGGTAACGCGTTTACCAGGCCAGCGTTGGGCCAAGACCGACGACGTAGCTCAGCAGTTGGGCCTATCGGAAATTGTCGAGAGTTCAGCTTAGCGCAGCAGATCTTCAAATCACAAGTAGAACAAGGCCCTGCCAAGCATTATTATAAGGTGGCGGAGCCAAATCAAACCCTAGCGAAATGAGAAGTTGAAGGCAGATGAGCGGTGAAAATCTGAAACTAAACTTCGCTTCGGTGAGCTTAAGTGGCGATACAGAAATTCACGTAGGATTTCGCCCATTCGAATCGGACATTTTGAGTTCGCTTCGAAAAGAGTTTGGTGAAACGCATGTTTTTCGTACGGACAGAGAAAACGATACGATCATCGACATTCCCGTTGCGCAAGGCGCAGAGCCGTTGAGCGACAAAACGATGGAGATTGATCTTCAAGAAACGCATTGGCACTGGGCGGCCCTGCTCAATGCGGCGCTAATAAGAACCTTCTCGGGAAAACGCGAGATTGCTCGTGACTTTCCCGTTGAAGTGCTCGGTAGCGCTCAGAGAAACTTCATTAGTCACGGCGAGTTGCCCGAATGGGTGCAAAAGCGTTCGCTACTTGAGTTTACGCCCAGAACGATTTTTGGATCCGATGGTCAACCACAATTTGGTCTGTTGTGCGATGCGAGAGTCCGGAACCTTCTTCTTGCCACCTGCGATCAACTTATCAAGGTGGGGATCTCACCTATCGGTAGATATGTGCTCATCGACCACCCTCCTATCGATCCACGGCTGGGGCTGCGCCCTCAAACGGTAGGGCGCGTAGCTTCGATATCAGATGGGCAGTTGGTCTTGGAAGATCACCGTGAAGGCTTTGACACGGTCGAGGCGTCTCGAGCTCGACTGTCTGGGAGCAAAGTAGATTTCGACTGGTGTGTGCGCACCCTCCTTGGCGGCGAAGCGGATAGAGTGCTGAACGATGCAAAGCTCGCTACAAGTCAGCTGCATTCGGGCCCGGGGCGTCTCAGAATGATCGAAGAAACGTTGGGTTTCCTACGTGATCAATCCATGGAAGCAGTACCAGGCGTCCAATTTGAGATTTCCGAGCTGCTCGACTCAAAGTCGCCGTCATTTCCAATGCGCGAATTGATAAAGAAGCCTGCGCTTGTATTCGATCCATCGGGAACACGTACCGACAGTTGGAACGAGCGCGGAATAAAGGCGAACGGGCCCTATGATCAACGCACTTTCACGCCCAAGAAGCTAAACATCGCCGTCATCTGCCAAGCTCGATATGAAGGCCAAGTAGAAACATTTGTCGCTAAGTTTCTTGAGGGCATGCCTGATATTAAGACCGGGCGCCGAGGACGAGAGCAGGCTCGATATGGCGATGGTTTTTTACGCCGGTTCCAGCTTGAGAAGGCCAATGTTCAGACGTTTACTGCTAGGTCGCCTACGTTAAATGGATACGAGGAGGCTTGCACCGCAGCGCTTGCACACGCCGCAGATACGGGCATCCAGTGGGATTTAGCACTGGTTCAAGTCGAGGAAGACTTCAAAGCGCTCCCTGGTAACCAAAACCCATATTTTGGCTCTAAGGCGGTGTTGTTGAAGAATCACGTTGCTGTTCAGAGCTTCCGATTGGAAACGATGAGCCAACCCGCAGCAGGTTTAGTATTTACGATGAACCAAATGAGCCTTGCTTGCTATGCGAAGCTTGGTGGTCGTCCATGGCTTTTGGGTGCCGAGCAGACGGTTGGTCACGAACTCGTCATTGGCGTGGGCTCGCACGTTGCGACCACTAGCAGGATCGGCGGGGGCGCTCGCCAAGTCGGTATCACAACAGTTTTCTCAAGTGATGGCGGATATCACCTTAGTGAACGAACAAACGTGGTTCCCTTTTCCGAATATACCTCCGCATTGACCGAAACTTTGAAGAGAACAATTATCAGGGTCAGAGATCAGGACAATTGGAAGAACACAGATAGGGTTCGTCTGATTTTCCACATGTTCAAGCCAGCGAAGGATGTAGAAGCAGAAGCAATCAAGGCCGCAGTCGAGGGGCTGGAGCTGGACAACGTTACATATGCCTTTGTTCACATCGCTCCGACCAATCCTTTCGTGCTTTTTGACACGGACCAGAAAGGGGAGCCTCCGTGGGCTCAACAAAAAAAAGGGATTTTGGGACCGTCGAGGGGAATGCATCTAAAGCTTGGCGACTATGAATCGCTTGTCGTTTTCGCAGGCGCCTCCGAACTCAAACAAGCAACCGATGGCATGCCACGAGCTTGCTTGCTCAAACTGCATCGCAATTCCACATTTCGAGATATGACCTATCTTTCACGACAGGCATTCGATTTTACTGCACATTCGTGGCGAATAATGTCACCAGAGCCATTCCCAATCACGATCAAATACTCAGACCTGATTGCTGAGAGGCTGACCGGACTGAAGCAGATTGAAAGTTGGGATGATGATGCCGTGAAGTTTCGCGATATCGGCAGAACGCCCTGGTTCCTATAATGCAATTGACCGAGCTTAAGTCTGCACTTGATATCTCAGAGTCGGATTACTCCGCATTACCTGTTCACGTCGCCGGTTTCTGTGCATTTTTGATCAAAAGCGATCGAGCGATGCTTCCATCTCTCTTCCGACCAGACGAAGAGGCGGATGAGGACGTCGCGGCGTATCCTCGAGTGGCGTGTATTGGGTATGCGCTTGCCGCAGGCTTAGTGTCCGATAATGATCTGGCGTCTTTTCGACAGGGATTTGAGCATCTATCTGGTCGAACCTTTTTCGCCGAGGGGAGAGTTCCGAGATTTGAGATCGATGGATTTGCTTTACTGGGCGTGGCGCTCGGTGCGCAGACGGCCGGGATAGCTGAAGACCAGCTAGGCTGGTTTGTTCAACTTTTAGCCAGATCAGCAACAACAGTTCCCCAGGACGAGTGGGAGTATGGGCTGGTCAAAGCTGCTCAAGTCCTACTCGGTGTCGAAGCTTGGGGCGCTGTCGCTGACGTCTTATTCAGGGTTGCTGTGCAGGCAGCGTTGAATCAGGATTGTGATGCCAATGACAGGCAACTTGCTTGGGAGAGAGCAGTCAATCTTGTTGGAGAGACCGCTCTCCCGAAATTGGCCGCTGCTCGATCTGTTTTTGACTCTTGTGTTGAAGCGCTTTCACGCATGCCTGTGCATGGAGCAGGCTTCCCAGAACTTGTGTCTCTTTTGGACGAAGTGCGGGATGCGATGTCCCATTGGACGTACGAGACGAAGCCGCGCGTCAAAGGCGTTTTGCCACAGCAGTGGGAAGTTGATCATGAGTATCACGTGCAGAATTTGCTTTGGACTGTGTTGAGGCCAGTCTTCAAGGACCTTGTCGATGAGCAGTCTCTCCCAAAGCTCGGGCACACGACTCCTCGGTATGATCTCGGAGTACCTTCTCTACAGACCATCATCGAAGTAAAATTCATGCGCCGCGCTGGACCAGCTGAGTGCCGCAAAATCACGCAGGAAATTGCAGCAGACCGCTCACTCTATTTGGGCGACAGGACTGGCTATGAGAGACTTGTTGCGTTCATCTGGGACGATTGTCGGCAAACAGAGGAATATGCGACCCTCCAGATGGGTCTTGAAAGCTTAGACGGAATTGAGAAAGTTATCATTCTTCCAAGACCGTCAAGAATGGAACGATCTGAGCAATCGTAGCATCATTTGTCCGAAGCATGTAGCAGACATCGGGCAACCGGATTGATCAAATACAGAGTGCTAACCGTCATATCTGACAGATAGATTTGGTTTGGCCGTCAAATATGGCAGTTAGCGGACCGACGAGGAGTGATCGAAAGCAATCATTGGGTGCATGGCCGTGCTTCGTTCAAAATCTCGTTGATTGCGCTCTGTCGGGACTGCCGATCCAGCGTGTAGGTGTTCCGTCTGAACTCTACGCCTTCAAGCAAAGCCTTCACGTAGCCGGACACAGTGTCTGCGGCCATGATCAGTGTAGAATCGAGCGTGTGGACGTATTTGCTCGTGACTGATCCTTTGGCATGACCGATCAGCGCGGCGATCGTGATCTCTGTGAAGCCCAGGTCGTTCGCGATGCTCGCGAAGCTGTGTCGCAAAACGTGAGGGGTTACGTCCCAAAGCGGCGTGTCCTTGAACATTTTCTTCCAACTCTGTGGGAAGTTCCCGACGGCGTTGTCCAAGCCCTTGCCGGGGAATACATACGTGCCTGCCCGCCGCTTTCGTTCGTCTTCGAGATACTCGATAACAGGCAATCCGACAGGACGAACGGAAGACCCCTCCTTGCTATCGATCAGCCGCAGGCAGCTACCCTCAAGATCGACCTCGCTCCATTTGAGATTTATGATTTCTCCGCGACGGCAGCCAGTCAGCGCGATCAGCCTGAGGATGTCGGCGTGTATGCGGTAGTGGTCGCTCTCCTGCGCCTCGCGAAGAATGCCGCCTAGAACCCGATACTCGGCTTCGCTGAGCCGGCGGTCGCGGACCTGATATTTCGGTTTGCGGAGGCCATGCGTGGGATTGTGCTCGATCACCCCGGCCTCGACCGCGTAAGAAAAGATGCCGCCAAGCAGGCCCATAGTCCGGATCGCGGTTCCGCGACCGCCGCGAACGATGGCCTTGCCGCGCAGCTTTTCGGTTTTCATGGTCACGCGTGTCTTGCCGGCGATGATGTCCTTCATCAGGTTATTCATGTCCGGCTTGGTGATGTCCCGCACACGTCGCGTCCCAAGAAGAGGAATGATGTGCCTGCGGATACGGCCGACATCGGTGGCGATGGTGGTATCCTTCTTCGGCCGTCCGCCTTTCCCCAGAATGAGGCCAGCTTCCATGTCAGCGATGTACTGTTCGCAGAGCTGCTTGATGGTAAGCGCCTTCCGGTCTTCTTCCCGTTCTTCGGCGGGGTCGTCACCATGAGCGACCCGGCCAAGTTGCGCTTTCGCTTCACGACGCGCGGTCTCCGGGGTCCATACGCCATGGAGGCCTATCGTATAGCGACGCGAACGTCCTCTGGATCGATACTGAATCACATAGCTTCTCTTCCCGGATGCGAAGACGCGCAGACCAAACCCAGGGAGGTCATCATCCCAAATGACGTAATCTTTGGTGCCTGTTTCAGCCGTATCGACGACCCGCTTGGTGATCTTCGCCATGGTTCCAGTCCCTGCCGGACCCGACTTCGCGTAAGCACCACGTAAGCACTTGGCGGCAAATTCGGGCGTATTCTCGGATAGAGACTTCGGAGAGCGGATTCTGAAAATCAATGTTTTTCAGGTGGTTATCGTGCTCTGGCGTGCCCTATCGCGCATTTCGGATAGGGCAATGAACCAGCTCCGAAGGCAGAGGTCACAAGTTCGAATCTTGTCGGGTGCACCAAACTTTCAAAGACTTACAGCCAAAATGACCGCATAGAGATATGCGTTGTCCGCAGTATGTCCGCGCTACGTCACTGCGTGGGCCGGTTTGTGCTGCCGTCATATCTGACGTTGCCGGCCGTTGCGGCGGGAGGCTGTCATGTCTGACGGTCGTTATCTCCTGCCAGAATTTGAGGTTAAGCCGGACGGTAATCGTTGTCGGCTGACCATCATCATTCCGGGATCAATCGAGTTCTCATTCGTCATGGAATGGGGACAGCTTGAAGAATTGTTCGCGGACGCGGTTCCCTTCATTGATCCGGGCAAGGCGTCAAAGCGCCGGGCCGATGAACGCGAAGCGGCGCGGGATGCGAAGCTGCGTGCCTATCGTGCCGATGGTGACGCCAGAGGCCGGGAGATCGTTCAGACCTTCGATGATCTGAAAGCACAGGGCTATCCATCCAGAGAGGCTTGGGCTGTTGTGTCGGAAGCTACCGGCCTCCCCGTATCAACGGTCAAGTGGTTTGCCAGCTATCACAGGCGGCTGGAACGGGAACGCCTTGTTGAACATGTGCGCAAGCTGTTGAAGCAAGGGCGCACGGTTCGGGATGTAGCGGCAGGGCTGAACCTTCCGAAAAGCACCGTCTGGGACATTGCTTCACAGGGCCAGCAAAGCCCCTCCAAGGCCCGCAAGGGCACGGGAGGGTGCAAAGATGCCTGAACTCTTTCTGAAACTTCATAGCAGCGGTTGCGAGGGACGCAGGGCGGCGAAGGCCGGGTCAAGCCCCTTCTCGGGAGACCGCGCCTTGGCGCGGCGGAAGGGGCTTGATGCGGTCGTAGTCGCCCGAAACGCTATCTGGGCGGTTGCAGGAAGAAAGGACGGCGCGCAGCGACGGCCTGTACGCCCTGCAACCCTGCCACGTGGCGAACGGGGGGAGCGCGAGGGGGAACACCCTCGCTGCTGCGTTTCGGTACCGTACAGGTTCTCAATCGAGCCGATAGTGGCAAGGGGACTCTCATGAGCCTCCCCCTTGATATACACGCAAACAGTGTTTCACCCTACCCTCAAGGGTTGGGGATTACGGGGACAACTGAACCCACGATATCCGCTGATGCTCAAGCGGCCAATGAGGGCAAGAGTGAACGCCACATGCTCAGGCGTAAGTCCGGGCAAATTCTCAAACGTGAGCGGGTTTCCAAATGTGGACAGCGAGCCATCGGCGGGCTGGTCACGCTCCACCATAACGAAGGCCATACACATTTTGGGGCGGTTGAGACTTGCGGGTCAGTCTGGCATTGCCCGGTATGCGTGGCAAAAATATCGGAAGGCCGTAGGGCTGAAATAGACGCCATCATGCAAGGCCATCGTGAGGCCGGAGGGGTTGCGTTTATGGCAACCCTGACCATCCCCCATCTACAGTTTCAAAGCTGTGCAGAACTACGTCGCTGCGTGGCAAATAGCTGGCGCGGTGTGAAATCCGGGAAAGCATGGCACCGCGCACGGGACGGACATGGCTGGATTGGTGATATCCGGGCGCTGGAAATCACGCACGGTAAGAACGGTTGGCACCCGCATCTTCATATCCTGATCTTTTTCAAACCCGGTACGCCACAGGACGTAATGCATTCATTCGGCGGCTGGTTGTTCGATGCATGGGAAACAGCGGTTCACAGGGCAGGCTTTGGTCGCCCCCGGAAATCCGCTTTCCGTTTCGATCAGGCTGACAGCACTTCTGGCGCTGCTGATTACGTCAGCAAATGGGGAGCCTCGCTTGAGCTGACCAAAGCGCATACCAAACGCAGCAAGGGGGGCCGCACGCCGTGGCAGATACTCCGGGACTATGCAGCTGACGGTCTGGCGAGCGATGAAGCCCTATTCGCTGAATATGCCTATGCCTTCAAGGGTGCCCGGCAACTGACGTGGAGCCGAAGTTTCAAGACGGCCTCCGGGGATATCGAACCCGGTATCCGGCAACGGTATCTGACAGAAGATGAAGTTCCGGACGAGGAACTTGCCGTCGAACCGCAGGCAGAAGAAACGCAGGTCGCAACACTCGACCGGGCGCTGTTTCACGAAATATCGAACCGGGGTGCAACCGCGACCGTTCTGTCAGCCCATGAGGCAGACGGACTGGACGGCGTTTTGCGTTCCCTCACTCGATTAGGAGTTCCTTGGCGATTGTCAGAAATCGCCGGGATCGAGCGGGGACGCTTCGTCCCCCTCATTTCACTGGGACTTACCCGGGCCAGCCCGGAGACACTCCCCGGGATATCCCGGGGACACGTCCCCTCTTACGTAAACCATTGCAAAGAAAGGAAATTGCAATGAGTGGTCAGACTGAATTTGAATTGAAGGAAATGGGAACCCGCCTTCGGGATGCACGTGAAGGAGCGGGTATGTCCCGGGCGGCTCTCTCGAAAGCAACGGCCATCCCGGCCAAGGCTATCGAGAAATTTGAATACGGTTCGCAGGAACCATCCGTCACCCGGCTCCGGAAGATTTGTGAGACGCTTGGCGTACCACAATCAGACATCGTTCCGGGTGAAGATGAACCGCCTTTCGATATCGAACCGGAGAGCAAACCCCGAAAGCCGGAAGTGACCCCGAAGGCAGTCGTGCAGACAACCGTTGATGTTACGCCCCGGGAGAAGGCCCGGGATATGCTCAACGCTCTTGATGAAATGCGGTTCGATGGTTTCGACGGATCAATCCGCAGCGCGTTGGCGCTGGTCGAGGACATCGCTTTCGAACTGCGGAGGCTGGAACCTGAAGACCTCATGGAGCTGGCGCAGGACCGAAAGCTACATCGCGGTTCCTGCTCATCCGTTCTGGATCTGGAAAACCTGTTCGGTAAGGACGTTATTGCTGGTCAGGCCTATTGCGGCAATGTCGAACAGCGGATCATCGATACGGCTGTATTCGGGGTCGATCTCTACATGATCGAACTTTCGCCCCTGACCAAGTTGGCAGAAGAACTCTCTGACCAGTACCCAACCATCGAAACGCCCGGCCTCTTTGGCGGATGGGGTAATCATGAAAAGGTTGTCCCGATGCTCCGGCCCGTACTTCGGGAAAGGGCATTTTCCGGGCTGCTTGGGCCGTTGAAAGACGCCTTGGAGTATCCAGTCCGGTGATGATTTCATCAGACCTTCTGGGGATGCCGATCCATCCGGCATCCCCGTTTTGGGTAATAAACGAAAATCGACAACGAATATTTGACGTGAACACCTCAAAAGGGTATTCATACCTTTATGAGCCTAATCATGTTGTTTTGGTAAAAATGTATCGCTCGAAAGCAGAACAAGTTCCCTTCGGAGAGCTGCTAACAAAAGCCCGCCTTGATGCGGGCCTGTCGCGTGCGCAACTCGCAAAAGAAACTGGCGTCAGCGAAAATTCGTTGCAGCGTTACGAGAAGGCCGGGATAGAAGATGACGGCCAATATCCACCAAGTCCGAAGATGGCAAAACTCTGTTTTCATCTTGGTATCAATCCTTGGATGGCACTGTTTGGGTCTCTTGAAGAGCACGATTTTTATGAATACCGAGCGCATGTCGTCATACATGAAGCATCGGCCCATCCAGATTTTAATTACATGATGGACCAATATCTCCAAGTCCTTAAAGACAATGATGTTTTAAAGTCAGCGCTTAAGTTTGCGGTTGGCATTGAGGATGGCCCGCATGATGAAGATGTGCGTGAGTACATTATATCTGAAGCTATTCGAATAGCTTCAATTCACGAAAAATATACTGGTTTGTTTAAAGGAAATGGAAGAAATCCATTTGAAGAATTCTCTATTGGCGGAAACCCCAAATACTTGCCGTTTAAACATGCAAATGATTATGCAGGAATGCGGGCTACCTACGAAGGTGATGAAGCGGAGTTGAAGAAGACTGGCTCTTCAGAACAAGGCTACGACAACTCGCTTCATGGTCGAATGTCTCTTTCTGATCTGGATTTCATCCCAGTCAAAAAACAAAGTGGCCCAGATCGTTCAGATCTGGACCACTCCGGAAACACTACCAACGAACAAGCTGTTGACGCAGCTTCCACAGAAACCCCCAGAAGGGAGGATCAATGATGTCGTCCGTAGCGGCAGATAGTATCGATAGAAGCCCAATTCAGCAAGAGCGGAACCAACGCTCCGCAGTCATCGGTTGGGTCCGAACAATTCATGGGAAAAGCGATTTTCTGATTTCAGGAGATCGCTGCCATGTCAGGTGAACCAAAGCTTCTAACGCCGGAGCAGGTCGCGGAAAAGATGGGTGTTAAACCCTCCGCAGTCCAAACAGAACGCCGCAAAGGCAACCTTCAATATATCAGGGTAGCGGGCAAAATCATGTACCCGCGTGAAGCCGTCGATCTGTTCATCAAAAACAATCTGGTGATGCCATGCCCCGCCGAAACTCCGGACCTAAACTCGTCCCGCTCAAGAAACGCGACAGTATCTACTACATCCGCTGGACCGAGAACGGACGATCTTTCGAGCGAAGCACGGGCACTCGCAATCTGTCAGAAGCTAAACTTGTCTTCGGAGAATTCCTCCGGAAAACAGCGCAAACAGATGGCCCCCGTGATCCAGCCGGATTTCCGATAATGGATGCATTGGAAATCTACGCTATCGACCATGGGCGAGAACTGACCAACCCGGAACGTGTTGGATACTCGATCAAGGCATTGGCCCCGTTTTTCGGAAACCTGAATATTGCTGATATCACCCCGGAAACCACAAAAGCCTACTGCGTTTTCCGTGGCGTTTCAGACGGCACTTTGAGACGGGAACTTGGTGTTCTCCGTGCGGCGATAAATCATGTCCACCGAAGTGGAAAACTGACGCGACAGGTAGCCGTTACCTTGCCAAAAAAACCACTCGGGAAAGACCGCTGGCTGGCCAGGCAGGAAGCCGCCGCATTGTTAAACGCTGCGCGTCGTGTCTCACGACGGCGGTTACATTTGCCGTTATTCATTTTGATCGGACTTTATACAGGTGCCCGGAAAGGCGCCATATTGGGACTGCGCTGGCCCCAGATTGATCTTGAACGGGGCCGCATTGACTTCAATGAACCCGGCAGAAAAAGAACAAATAAAGGCCGCCCTATTATCCCCATTCCAAAGGGACTGCTCTGGTTCCTTAAAAAGGCCAGAGAGCGCGGGAGCGATTTGGGTTACGTGGTCAACATTGACGGCAGACGGATAGGAGATATCAAAAAGTCATTCAATTCCGCATGCATCGCTGCCGGACTGAATAACGTAACGCCTCATACACTCCGCCATACAGCTGGAACGTGGATGGCACAGGCCGGTGTCCCGATGTGGCAGATAGCTGGCTTTCTTGGCCATAGCCATGAACGGACATCCGAACTCTACAGCCACCATCATGCCGACCATCTTAGAGAAGCACGGGAGGCACTGGATTGATGTCCGCGTTATGTCCGCGCAACGGGTTGAAAGAGACGATAAACATCGTCACTTCACACAAGAACACGGCAGGAACAGCCGCAGAAACCCGGGCTGATAACTTTTCTCCGAAGGCAGAGGTCACAAGTTCGAATCTTGTCGGGTGCACCAAGTTTTTCTTCTGACTTCTCCCATCCGCCGGTTCCCAGATGGCGGAGCAGAACTCCCTGAAATCGCCCCCTACTCCACCTTGCCGAACGTCTCTGCCATGAAGGCGGAGGCTTTGAGGCCGCTGCCGGTGAGGACGGCGATGGTGCGCTGGTCCGGGGTGATACGGCCGCTGGCCAGCAGGGCTTCGGCGGCGGCGGCGGCGGTAGCGGAGGTGGGTTCGGCATAGAGGCCCGCGGCGGACAGGCCCCTGACTGCGATGATGATATCCTCTTCCGACACGGCAACCGTGCCGCCGCCGGAGCGGCGGATGGCGTCGAGGACTTCGCCCATCCGGACCGGGCTTTTGATGGCGGTGCCTTCGGCAACGGTCGGATGGAAGGGGATGTCACCAACCACCCCGTCATTTTCAAAGGCCGCATGAATGGGCGCACAGTTCGCGGGCTGGGCACAGAAAATGCGCGGCAGCCTGTCGATCTGACCGGCACGCAGCAGTTCGCTGAAGCCGATATCACAGCCCAGCACGTTGCTGCCTGCGCCGACCGGGATGACGATATTGTCGGGTGCCTGAAAACCGCAGTCTTCCCATAATTCATAGGCCAGTGTCTTGGTGCCCTGCAGGAAGAATGCCTGCCAATTATGGCTGGCATAGAAGGTCTCTTCCGACTGCCGGATGGCCTCATACTGCGATTCTTCACGCGGACCGGGCACCAGTTGCACCTCGGCGCCACAGGCCCGCATCTGCACCAGCTTGGCCGGTTGCGTCGAGGCCGGGGTGAGAATGCGCACCCGCATCCCCGCTGCCGCACCATAGGCCGCCATGGCCGAACCGCCATTGCCGGAGCTGTCTTCCAGAATGCCCGGCACCCCGACCTGACGGAGATAGGACATCATCACCGAGGCGCCCCGGTCCTTGAAGCTGCCAGTCGGGGAAAACCATTCCAGTTTGAATTCAACCGCGCCGGAAGGCACCCGACCCGGCACCAGCGGCGTCATGCCCTCACCCATCGAAACCGGCTCGGTAATTTCCAGCGGCAGGGCACGACGATAGCGCCAGATCGAACGGGTCGCTGTATCAATTTCTGAGCGGGTGATGCCCGGCAGCGGCGTGATCATCAGCGGCTTGCCCGACGGTGCCCGCCAGAGCGGTGTTTCCAGCGGAAATGTTTCACCGGTTGATGGCTCGATATAGGCAGGACGGGACATGGCACACCTTAAACTCAGGGAGAAAACGGAAAGAAAATGAAACCGCCGGACAGAACGCCGGGGGCCGCAAGATTACGCCAGCGCAGACTCTGCGGGCAACCCCGATCTGCGCGCAATCTGTCCGTCCAGTCCGCAATCCTGCCGCCAGCCTTGTCAATGCCGCACCGGCACGCCAGATCATAGGCGGAACAGGTTGCTGAACGCGCCACTGCGCAAACGGATGGAGGAATTCATGAAACAGGTCGCAGGTGTTTATCCCGCGCCACAGGGACACTGGGTCGGGGACGGGTTTCCCGTCCGGTCGATGTTTTCCTATGACAATCTGGCCGCCGAACTGAGCCCGTTTCTGATGCTGGATTATGCCGGTCCGGCAGAATTTCCCCCGGCGACCCGGCCTCCCGGGGTTGGACAGCACCCGCATCGCGGCTTTGAAACCGTAACCATTGTCTATCGGGGTGAGGTTTCGCACCGGGATTCAACCGGTCAGGGCGGCACCATCGGGCCTGGCGACGTGCAGTGGATGACCGCTGGCGCCGGGATCCTGCATGACGAGTTTCATTCCCCCGACTTTACCAGAACCGGCGGTCTGCTGCAGATGATACAGCTCTGGGTCAACCTGCCCGCCCGCGACAAGATGGCCGACCCCGGCTACCAGGCCATTACCGACGCAGACATTCCGGTGGTCAGCCTGCCGGAAGGCGCAGGCCATCTGCGCATCATTGCCGGCAGCTATCAGGAGACCAGAGGACCGGCGAAGACCTTCACGCCGATGAATGTCTGGGATCTTCGGCTGAAACAAGGGCAGGGCTGTGACCTGCCGGCGACCGAGGGATGGACCACCGCCCTGATGTCGCTCGACGGTCGGCTGCGGGTCAACGGACAGGTTGATGTGGGGGAAGCAGAACTGGTGCTGTTTGAGCGGGCCGGTGAGACGATCCATATCGAAGCCGTCGAGGATGCAGTCCTGCTTTATCTCGGTGGCGAGCCGATTGACGAACCGATCGTCGGCTATGGCCCCTTTGTCATGAACAGCAAACAGGAAATCATTCAGGCGGTCGAAGACTTCAACAGCGGCAAGTTCGGCTCGATGCCCGCTGCCTGACCCGGAGGACCCCCGGTCGTCTGATCGCCCCGGCTTGGCCCGGCCGGGAAAACGGGGCTACAGTATGGACAGCCGCAAGCCCAACCGATCAGAAAGGCTAGGACTGACACCATGACTTCCGAGACCCAACTTACCCCCGAACAGCTGACCCATTATCGCGAGCGGGGCTGGATCGTTCCCGGCTTCAAGTTTCCGCCTGAACTGCTGGCCGAGATGCGGGCTGAATATGCAGCCCTGCTGGAGCGGAATGCCGACATCGCGTCGGATATCATGCTGGCCCCACATCAGGAAACCGGCGGGTCGCAGGGTGTGAGAGGCTCAAAGAAATGGCTGGAATTCGCCACCCATCCGGCCCTGATGGAAATCGCAGCACAGCTGATCGGCGAAGATATCATCCTGTGGGGCACCACCATTTTCGGCAAGCCGGCCCTGAACGGCAAGGAGACCCCCTGGCATCAGGATGGCGAATATTACCCGATCCGTCCGCTGGAGACCCTGACCATCTGGATTCCGCTGGATGAGGTCACACCGGAGAATGGACCAATGCGCTTCATTCCCGGATCCCACAGGGAGCGGAAACTCTATTCCCACAGCTGGGTCGAAGGCGACGACAAGACCATCAATCTGGTCTGTGATACCGAACATTACGACCCGGCCACGGCAGAGGATCTGATCCTGGAAGCCGGCCAGCCCTCTTTCCATGATGTCTATATGATCCATGGCTCTACCGCGAACCGGACGGACAGGCGCCGGGCAGCCTTCATCATCCGGCTGATGCCGGCGACATCATTCTACGATCACGCACTCGGAGCCAGGATCGGCGCAAAACACCCGGCACAGGGTTACGGCGTCCGCCCCCTGCATCTGGTCCGAGGTCAGGACCGGCATGGCAGCAATAACTTCACCATCGGACACTGAAGGCCGGACAAGACCACGCAACCGAGCCTTCAGATCGTCAGAAACGCCTGCATGTGAAAGCTTGCCTGCTCAGAGGCATAGGCAGCATCCTGCCCGACCGGACAGGCGTGACGCGCCATGCAGCCCCGGCTCAGGCAATTCGTACCGGCCGTGCTGAGATGATCGCGACAGGCCGGAACATCATACCCCGACGGTGAGAACGCCCCGGCGGGGCAGGTCGTCAGGCAGGGTTTGTCATGGCAACTGTCACAGGGAGACCTGCTGCCTTCCCCCATCGTCAGTGCTGCGACCGGCCAGTCTGCCGGCAGGACCAGAACCCCGCGAAACGCCTGCCACAATCCGAAATGCGGATGAATTTTCAGGCCCAGCGGAGACTCGAAATACCGGCCGGTGCGCAAGGCCCACTGTCCGAAAGGTGGCCAGGGTGGTCCGTCAAACGGATAGATAACGCTGGCTCCCGCCTGTTCCGCTATCCGGTCCAGCCGCCGTCGGGTCCAGCGGTTCAGCGGGTCCGGCTCCCCGTCCTCACCCTGTTCCTGCGTGAAAATGCGCCACATGTCCGGTCCGGCATTCCCGATCAGCAGGGCGTTGACGCCGTTAACATCAAAGGTCCGGGCCTCCTCCGGTGTCAGCGTGAACATTCCGCCAATATACAGACCCGCATCGGCAAGAGCGGCCTCTGTCGACAGGACGGTCATTCGCCGGAGGGCGGGCGATCTGCCGGATAGTCCCGGCCCGGTGGATGATAGGCCGGCAGCGACCAGCCGCCGATAATGCCTGCGGCGCGGATGGCAAAGGCGACCCCGAATCCGACGATGGTCGCCAGTGAGGCCTCTCCGGTCAGACGGTCAATCAGCACGAACATCCCGGCCCCTGCGGCGGCGGCGGTAATATAGATTTCACGGCGCAGGATAAGGGGGATTTCCGCACAGAGGACATCGCGGATAATGCCGCCAAACGAGGCACTCATGACACCCATCAGAACGGCAACGGCGGGAGGTGCCCCCAGATTATTGGCGACACTGGCCCCGATGACCGCAAACAGTGCCAGCCCCATGGCATCAGCCCAGATCAGCCAGCGAAACCGGCGGCTTTCCAGCCGGTGGGCAACAAAGAAGACCAGCAGGGCAACCCCGCTGCACAGCCAGAGATATTCCGGCTGGCGTACCCAGAACACGGCGCCACGGTCCAGCACCAGATCACGAATCGTGCCGCCACCGATGCCGGTCACCGTGGCGATCAGCGCAAAGCCGATGATATCCATCTGTTTCCGGGAAGCGGTCAGGGCACCGGAGACGGCAAAAACCGCGACGCCAATCAGGTCGAGCACATAAATCATGGTGCTCATCTGTCCGGTCACGGCTCTATCTGCTCGCCTGCATAGACGCCCCAGAACTGGTCGCGGCGCAACCAGCCTTCAAAACCGTCAACCTCGACACGGCACCAGTCGCTTCCGGCCGGGCATTCCGTGATGCGCCCGGTGACACCTGTCTCCAGTCGTGCAACCAGTCGTGAAGCTGCATCCGGCTCTGCCCGAAGCGCCCGGACATCCTCGCGCACCATGAAACTGCGGCGTCCGGACAGCATGCTCTGATGCATCCAGCCCTCATCACCCTGCCAGTCCCGTATCTTGCGCCAGGTTCCGTATTCGCTGACAATTTCGACCGGCAGTCCGGCACGGCGATATTCCCAGTCCACAGGGTAACGAACCCCGGGCCCGGTTCGCATGTTCACCTGATTGGCCCGGATCGTGACAAACCTCGGAATCGGCAACCCCGTCGAGGATACACCGGGGTACTGTGCCAGCGCATATGTTGTCTGACCGGAAAGGCCCAGCGCCAGTATAATCAGCGCCACACGGCAAATCGGACGCAGCATGTTTCTCTCACAATCATTTCGACTCATGCGGCGATGATCCGCCCCGGTATTGCTCAGGTCAAGTCGTGCGACGCTGGACAGTCCTGCGGTTGCTTGCTACTTCACCGATAGAGATATCGGGAGCGTGGGATATGCAAAACAGCCAGAAGAAAAAGCTTGTCGTTGTGACCCGGAAACTCCCGGACGTCATCGAAACGCGGATGATGGAGCTGTTCAATGTCCGGCTCAACGTCTCTGACGAGCCGATGTCGAAGGCACAGCTGATCGACGCCATGAAAACCGCCGATGTGCTGGTCCCGACCGTGACCGACCGGATCGATGCGACCATGCTGGCACAGGCCGGACCGCAACTGAAACTGATCGCGAATTTCGGCACCGGTGTTGACCATATCGATCTGGCGACCGCCCGCGAACGCAACATCGTTATTACCAACACGCCGGATGTGCTGACCGAAGATACAGCCGACATGACCATGGCGCTGATTCTGGCCGCCCCGCGCCGCGTGGTTGAAGGCGAAAACCTCGTCCGGTCCGGTCGCTGGCGGGGCTGGGGCCCGACCACCATGCTGGGCCGCAGAATCTGGGGCAAGCGGCTGGGTATCATCGGAATGGGTCGTATCGGTCAGGCTGTTGCCCGCCGGGCCAAGGGGTTTGGTCTGTCCGTGCATTACCACAACCGCAAACCGGTGCATGAGGAAATCGAGACGGAACTGGAAGCAACCTACTGGGAAAGCCTCGACCAGATGCTGGCCCGGATGGATATCATTTCCGTCAACTGCCCGCACACACCGGCAACCTATCACCTGCTGTCAGCCCGCCGGCTGAAACTGATGCCGTCACATGCCTATATCGTGAATACGGCACGTGGCGAGATTGTCGATGAAAACGCGCTGACCCGAATGCTTCATGCCGGTGAGCTGGCCGGTGCCGGTCTCGACGTGTTTGAACATGAACCGGCGGTCAATCCGAAGCTGCTGGAACTCGATAATGTCGTGCTGTTGCCGCATATGGGCTCCGCCACCATCGAAGGCCGTGTCGATATGGGTGAGAAGGTCCTCATCAATATCAAGACCTTCACTGACGGTCACACCCCGCCGGACCGCGTCATCGCCAGCATGTACTGAGGCCCTTTACCCCGTCGACAGCCCGGCTGGATCCCGTCTTTCGACGGGATAACATTGCTGGATGCGACCGAAGTAACAGACGCCGGAGAGGCTTTAGCTGCGGTAATCGGCGTTGATGTCGATATAGGCGTGGGTCAGATCACAGGTCCAGACCGTGGCGGATCCCCAGGCAATCCCCAGATCGATCTCGATATCAATCTCGTCGCCTTTCAGATGTCCGGCCACCGGCGCCTCGTCATAGCCGTCAACGGCGGCCCCTGCCCTGGCGACCAGAACACCGCCGATGCTGATCCCCAGACTGTCCCGCACCACACGTTCACCGGACTTGCCCACGGCCATTGCGATCCGGCCCCAGTTCGCGTCTTCACCGGCGATGGCGGTCTTGACCAGCGGCGAATTGGCAACAGACAGGCCAACCTTGCGGGCTGAACGGTTTGACGCGGCCCCTTTCACAGAAACCGAGATGAATTTCCGCGCACCCTCACCGTCCCGGACCACCTGTTGTGCCAGATCGGTCAGAACCTGCGTCAGCTTGTCCTTGAAATCCGACAGATCAGGGTCGTTGAACTCTCCGATCACCGGATGTTCCGTCGCCCCTGTTGCGGCCAGCAGGATTGTGTCGCTGGTCGAGGTGTCGGAATCAACGGTGATGCAGTTGAAGCTTACCGCAGTCGACCGGTTCAGTGCCGATTGCAGCACCTCCGCCGGCAGTTTGGCATCCGTGAAAATAAACGACAGCATGGTCGCCATATCCGGTGCGATCATGCCGGACCCCTTGGCAATACCGGCGATGGTAACCGTGGCATCACCGATCTTTGCCTGAGCCGACGCTCCCTTGGGGAAGGTATCGGTTGTGCCGATCGCCCGGGCCGCGGTTTCCCAGCCTGCCGGACTGGCCGACACCATACCGGGCAGCACATCGGCAATCTTGCCAGCGTCCATCCGTTCGCCGATCACCCCGGTCGAGGCAAGGAACACCTGTTCCTCACCACAGCCCAGCGCCGATGCAGCAGCCTTTGCCGTGGTCGAGGTGGCCTGCAGACCAGCTGCACCGGTGAAGACGTTGGAGTTGCCTGCATTGGCGACAATTGCCCGGACCGATCCCTGAGTCAGATGCTGGCGACACCAGTCAACCGGCGCACCGCAAATCGCGGACTGGGTAAAGACCCCGGCAATGGTCGCGCCTTCGGGAAAAGCGGCCAGCAGAACATCATCGCGGCCCTTGTAGCGTATTCCGGCTGCAGCTGTTGCCAGATGCAGGCCGGGGATCGCCGGCATATCAGGGAAGCCCGCAGGGGCCAGCGGTGATGTTGCAATCTTCATGGCTGCTCTCCCGGTCGGCGGCTTACTGTGCCGGCTTGGCAGGTTCGGAGGTCTTGGCAGGTTCTGTGGTTTCGGCAGGCGGTGCCACCGGTGCCGGATCAGCCTTCGCCGTGCCATCCATGTTGAACCTCACGATTTCGGCTTTTGCGCGCAGTTCTTCGAGACGGGCCTGCAACAGTTCCGCACCGATCTTCTCTTCAAGCTGGTCGCGGACTTCTTCCTTTGTCGGCGGCGTTCCGACCTTCTTGTCCGTTACCTTGATAACATGCCAGCCGAACTGGCTCTTGACCGGTGTTTCGGTGATCGCGCCAACTTCCAGCGCAAATGCCGCATCGGAGAATTCCTTCACCATCTGCTCGGCCTGGAAGAACCCGAGATCACCACCATTCGGACCGGACGGACCAATGGACTTATCCTTCGCAGTCTCGGCAAAATCAGCGCCGGCTTTCAGTTCCGCAATCACTGCTTTCGCCTTATCTTCGTCATCAAGCAGGATATGGCTGGCCTTGACCTCGTCATTCACCGGGGTCTCTTTCAGATAGGTCTGGTAGGCGGCTTCGACTTTCGCGTCAGTCGCACCTTCCTTGACGATCCGCTCAACCTCGGCACGTGCAACAAGCTGCTGCTCGATTGCGGCCATCTGCTTTTTCACTTCATCGCTTTTCTCAAGGCCGCCAGCATAGCCGGCCCCTGACAGAAGACGGCTCGCAACCACACGGTCGACCAGAATGTCGAAGATGCTGGAGGTCGGAATTTGCGCGGCCTGCGGGATACCCTGCTTGAACTGTTCCAGGTCGGTAATGGTGACGGGATTGCCGTCAACCGTTGCGACAACCGTGTCCGGTGTCGGCTGTTGTGCCGATGCCAGCGTCGCAGCGCCGAACAGTGCGGTCGAAAAAGCCGCAATGCGCAGCAGGTTAAAACGGATCATGCCTAGTCTCCCTGAATCTGGATAAAGCCCAATTGACTGTAAGGGCATATTGCAATTGCGGCGGAGACTAGCAAGCCCGCCATAAACTGACACGCGAGAATCACAGCAGTTAAAACGAACGTGAGAATTATCCGCAGGTGTGCCCGAATATCATCTGGCATCCAGCTGATAAACGTTGACAATTTATCGACATTTTGTCATTGATTTAACCGAATAATTCTCAGGGAGAGCTTCATGAATACGGCAGTTCGGGAAAACAAATGGCAGTTCTGGATTGATCGGGGGGGCACGTTCACCGATCTGGTGGCGCGCACGCCGGACGGTGAGTTGCGCACCCACAAGCTGCTGTCGGAAGACCCGGAGCATTATGAAGATGCCGCCATTCAGGGTATTCGCGAACTGCTCGGCCTCAGCCAGAGCGACCCGATCCCGTCTGAGGCCGTTGATGCGGTAAAAATGGGCACCACCGTCGCCACCAACGCGCTGCTGGAGCGCAAGGGTGACCGCACAGCGCTGGTCGTGACCCGCGGCTTCCGCGATGCCCTGCGTATCGGCTATCAGAACCGCCCCCGTCTGTTTGACCGTAATATCAAGCTGCCGGAAATGCTGTTTGAAACCGTCGTCGAAGTCACCGAACGGGTTACGGCAGACGGCGATGTGCTGACCCCGCTGGATACCGGCGCGCTTAAAACCGATCTGCAGCCGGTCTATGACAGCGGCATCCGCTCTGTCGCCATCCTGTTCATGCATGGCTATCGCTACACCGACCATGAATCCGCCGCTGCAGAGATTGCGCGGGAGATCGGGTTCACACAGGTCTCGGTCAGCCACGAAGTCAGCCCGCTGATGAAGCTGGTGGGGCGCGGTGACACCACCGTGGTTGATGCCTATCTCAGCCCGATCCTGCGACGCTATGTCAATCAGGTAGCGCGGGAACTGGGTGATGTGCGCCTGCAATTCATGCAGTCCAATGGCGGCCTGACGGACGCCGGTCTGTTTCAGGGCAAGGACGCCATTCTGTCCGGCCCGGCCGGAGGCGTGGTCGGCATGGTCGAAACCGCAAAGATGGCCGGGTTCAACGAGATCATCGGTTTTGACATGGGCGGCACCTCCACCGATGTAAGCCATTTCGCCGGCGAGCTGGAACGCAGCTTCGAGACGCTGGTTGCCGGTGTCCGCATGCGTGCCCCGATGATGCAGATTCATACTGTTGCTGCCGGTGGGGGATCGATCCTGAATTTTGATGGCTCACGCTTTCGCGTCGGCCCGGAATCCGCTGGCGCCAATCCGGGACCGGCCTGTTATCGCCGGGGCGGGCCGCTGGCCGTCACCGACTGCAATGTCATGCTGGGCAAGATCCAGCCCGAGCACTTCCCGAAGGTCTTCGGCCCCGACGCCAAAAGCCCGCTGGATGCCGATGTGGTCGCCAGAAAATTCAACGCACTGGCCGCCGAGATCAAGGCCGCCACAGGTGATGACTTCACACCGGAACAGGTTGCCGAGGGCTTTCTGAAGATCGCCGTCGAGAACATGGCCAACGCGATCAAGAAAATCTCGGTCGAACGCGGCTATGATGTGACCGAATATGCGCTCTGCTGCTTTGGTGGCGCCGGCGGACAGCATGCCTGTCTGGTGGCGGATTCACTGGGCATGCGCACGGTCTATATCCATCCCTTTGCCGGAGTTCTCTCAGCCTATGGCATGGGACTGGCCGATGTACGTTCACTCCGCGAGGAAGCCGTCGAGGCGACACTGGATGGTGACGTTGCCGGTGATCTGGATGAACGCGCCGAACGGCTGGCCGCTGATGCCCTGCGTGAACTGTCCGATCAGGGGCTTGATGGTGATAATGTCTATGTGCTGAAACGCGCCCATGTGCGATATGCCGGGACCGACACCGCAATCGAGGTGGATTACGGCTCACCCGCCGCCATGTCCGCCGCCTTCAACGAGGCCCATCGCCAGCGTTTTGGCTTCGTCATGGAAGACCGTGGCCTGCTGGTCGAGGCGCTGACCGTTGAAGCCGTCGGTGCCACCCAGTCTGTCGAAGACCCGGAACTGCCGGTCAATGCGGCTGCGGGCGACATTCCGCAGCTTGACCGTACCCGTCTTTGGACCGATGCCGCCTTCCATGATGCACCGATCTATGACCGCGCCGCCCTGAAGCCCGGCCATGCCGTCCCCGGACCTGCCGTCATCATCGAGCCGGTCGGGACCACCGTGGTGGAACCGGGCTGGCAGGCCGAAGTTACCAGCCGGGATCATCTTGTCCTGCGCCGGGTCGAGGTCAAGAAACGCGAATTTGCCATCGGCACCGACGCCGATCCGGTGATGCTGGAAGTGTTCAACAACCTGTTCATGTCGATCGCCGAACAGATGGGCGCGACCCTGCAGAACACCGCCTATTCGGTCAATATCAAGGAACGGTTGGATTTCTCCTGCGCAATTTTTGATCCGGACGGCGATCTGGTCGCCAATGCCCCGCATATGCCGGTGCATCTCGGCTCCATGTCGGAGTCCATCAAGACGGTGGTGCGCGAACGCGGCGGCTCGATGAATCCCGGCGATGTCTACGTGCTGAATGCCCCCTATAACGGCGGCACCCACCTGCCGGATGTCACCGTCATCACCCCGGTCTTTGACGAGGCCGGAAAGGATATTCTGCTCTATGTCGGCTCCCGCGGGCATCAGGCTGATATCGGGGGCATCACCCCCGGTTCCATGCCGCCTGATTCCACCAGCGTCGATGAAGAAGGCGTGCTGATCGATAACTTCCTGCTGGTCGACCGTGGCCATTTCCGGGAGACCGAACTGCGCGAACTGCTCGGCTCCGGCCCTTATCCCTGCCGTAATCCTGACCAGAACATTGCTGACCTGCGGGCCCAGATCGCCGCAAATGAAAAGGGTCTTCAGGAACTGGCAAAGATGGTCACGCATTTCGGACTTGGTGTCGTTCAGGCCTATATGAAGCATGTCCAGAACAACGCGGAAGAAGCGGTTCGCCGCGTCATCGGCCGGCTGCAGGACGGCCATTACACCTATCCGATGGACAATGGCGCGGTCATCGACACGAAGGTCACGATCAACCGGGAAGCCCGCACGGCCATCGTTGATTTCTCCGGCTCATCAAAACAGGTCGCGACCAATTTTAATGCCCCTTCGGCAGTGGCCAGGGCTGCCGTCCTCTATGTATTCCGGACACTGGTGGACGACGATATCCCGATGAATGAAGGCTGCCTGAAACCGATTGAAATCATCATCCCCGAAGGATCGATGATGAACCCGGTCTATCCGGCTGCCGTTGTCGCCGGTAATGTGGAAACCTCACAGGCAATCACCGACTGCCTGTTTGCCTCACTTGGTGTCATGGGTGCCGCACAGGGGACCATGAACAACTTCACCTTCGGCAACGAGACCTATCAGTATTACGAGACGATCTGTGGCGGATCCGGCGCCGGTCCGGATTTCGACGGCACCACCGCCGTCCATACCCATATGACCAACTCCCGGCTTACCGATCCGGAAGTGCTGGAATGGCGTTTCCCGGTATTGCTGGAAGACTTCCGCATCAACCACGGCTCCGGCGGGGGTGGCCTGCACAAGGGCGGCGACGGCACCATCCGGCGGCTGCGCTTCCTGCAGGCGATGAATGCCGCCGTACTGTCCAGCCACCGCATCGTCCCGCCCTATGGCATGGCCGGCGGCGAACCCGGCGCCCTTGGTGTGAACCGGGTCGAGCGTGCAGACGGGACAGTCGAGGACGTGCCGGGCTGTGCCAGTGTCGAGATGGCCCCCGGTGATGTCTTCATCATCCGGACCCCGGCCGGCGGCGGCTATGGTGTGGCAAAACGGCAGGAGGCCGCGGAATGAGCGATCATCCGAAGGAAGACCGCGCACCCCGACCCAGCGTTCCGATTGTCTCATCCTCACATCTGGTGTCGGAGCGGGCGTCGGAACTCAGTGAACTGGAATTCGGACTGTTCATCTGTAACAACGCCTTCCAGCGCTGGATCGTCCGCTGTACCCAGGCCACGGGTATCACGGACATGAATGCGCTGGACGTGATGGTCATCCACACCATCAACCACCGCGCCCGCAACAAGCGGCTGTCGGATATCTGCTTCGTGCTGAACATCGAAGACACCCATCTGGTGAACTACGCCATCAAGAAGCTGCTGAAAGCCGGGCTGATCGACCGCGAGAAACAGGGTAAGGAGATGTATTACGCCACCACGAAGGCCGGTCAGGAAGCCTGCGAAAACTATCGCCGGATTCGTGAGGACTGTCTCATCACCGCCTTCGGCTCTACCGGCATTGACGGCGGCGACGTCGGTGCCTCCGCCGACCTGCTGCGCGCCCTGTCAGGCCTGTACGATCAGGCCGCGAGGTCAGCGACATCACTGTAGACCAGTCAGGTTGACGGTGCCGCGGGCCAAACAACCACCCGCCTCATCCTGAGGAGGGCTGAAAGCCCGTCTCGAAGGATAGTGCTGTGGTTCTTCGGTCCGATCAGTCCAGGCCCATCAGGCTGCGGGCGAAGTCGCGGGGGGTGAAGGGGCGGAGGTCTTCGGCGGATTCGCCGACGCCGACTGCATGGACGGGCAGGCCGAATTTTTCAGCCAGTGCGACGATCACCCCGCCACGGGCACTGCCGTCCAGTTTTGTCATCACCAGACCGGTAACATCGACAGCCTCAAGAAAGGTTTCGACCTGACTATGGGCGTTTTGTCCGACGGTGGCATCCAGCACCAGCAAGACGGCATGAGGCGCGGTGGCATCGACCTTCCGCATGACGCGGATGACCTTCTGCAGTTCTTCCATCAGATGGCGTTTGTTCTGCAGACGGCCCGCAGTATCGATAAACAGGATATCCATGTTCTCATTGCGGGCGCGTGTTACCGCATCAAAGGCCAGGGCAGCGGCATCGGTGCCGGTCTGGCCCGCGACCACCGGACAGTTCGCCCGCTCACCCCATACCTGCAGTTGTTCGATGGCAGCCGCCCGGAAGGTGTCACCGGCAGCCATCATGACCTTGTGGCCGTCGTCGCTGAAACTTTTCGCCATCTTGCCGATGGTAGTGGTCTTGCCCGATCCGTTGACGCCACAGACCAGCACGGTAAAGGGCTTTACCCCCTCCGGCGGGGTGAGGGGCTGTGCAACCGGTTCCAGCAGCAGCTCGATCTGACCGGCCAGCGCGGTGCGGACCTCCATGGCCGAGACATCCTTGCCGAAACGGGTCCGGGCGAGTTCCTTCGACAGCTTGCCCGCCGTCGCCACGCCGAGATCCGCCGTGATCAGAATGTCTTCGAGATCTTCCAGTGCGGCATCATCGAGACGACCGCCCCGGAACACGCCTTCGATGGCAGAGGCAATCCGTGAGGATGTTTTGCCAAGTCCGGCCCGCAGACGTGAAAACCAGCCAAGTGCCATGGTCATGCAACCTCTGCCAGCAACTGGCCGTCAGACCGGCCGGTAACGCGTGCTGTAACGATGTCGCCGGGTTCTGCGGCAGTAGACAGCCGGACGGGGGCGAAGTCTTCGCTGTGGCCACTGGCGTCTTTTTCAATCAGCACACGGATGGTGTCGCCCATTTTGCCGTCGAGCCAGCTGCGGAACGCAAGTTCCCCGGCGCTGCGCAGGCGTGCGGCCCGGGCCTTGCGGAGGCGGGCAGGCAGTTGCGGCATCTTTGCGGCGGGTGCACCGGCACGGGCCGAGAAGGGAAAGACATGCAGATGGGTCAGGCCACAATCCTCGATCAGGCCGAGACTGTTTTCGAACATTGCCTCGGTTTCGGTCGGAAATCCGGCAATCAGGTCGGCGCCAAAGGCGGTGCCGGGACGTAACGCACGGACTTTCTCGCAGAAATCGACGGCCTGCGCCCGGCTGTGGCGACGTTTCATGCGTTTCAGGATCATATCGTCACCTGCCTGCAGGCTGAGATGCAGGTGCGGCATCAGGCGCGGCTCATCAGCGACCAGTTCCATCAGTGCCCGGTCGTCACCGGCCTCTGCCGGGTCAATGGATGACAGGCGCAGACGGGCCAGATCCGGTACAGCGGTCAGCAGACGACGTGCCATCTGGCCAAGAGTGATCCCCCCCGGCAGATCACCGCCATATCCGGTAATATCGACGCCGGTCAGCACGACTTCACGGAAGCCGCCATCGACCAGCCGGCGAACCTGCTCGACAATTCCGCCGATGGGGACGGAGCGGTTATTGCCGCGGGCAAAGGGGATGATGCAGAAAGTGCAGCGATGGTCACAGCCCTGCTGGACCTCGACAAAGGCGCGGGCACGGCCTTCAAAATCGCCAACCAGATGGGCAGCGGTTTCCCGCACGGCCATGATGTCGGTGACTTCGACGGCTTCAGGATGATCACCGCACCAGGTTTCGGCAGCCATCTTTTCGATATTGCCAACGACCCGGTTGACCTCCGGGAGGGCGGCATATTTGTCCGGGTCCAGCTGGGCGGCGCAGCCGGTGACGACAATATGGGCATCCGGGCGTTCACGGCGCAGTCGCCGGATGGCCTGACGGGCCTGCCGCTCTGCCTCGCCGGTCACAGCACAGGTGTTGAAAATGACCGTATTGGCGCAGCCGGCGGCACGGGCATGTTCCCGGATCACTTCGCTTTCATAGGCGTTCAGGCGACAGCCGAAAGTCTGGACTTCGACATCAGTCAGCTTGTCGGTGTCGGTTGTCATGCGGCGACACTTCGGGCGAACATATCCGGTGACAGCAAGCCGCTGAAACTGGTCGCCACCGGGCCGGTCATCATGACATGGCCATCCGGCATCCAGTTGATATCCAGCACGCCGCCATCCAGCCGGACGGAAACTTCCCGTCCGGTCAGGCCGCGACGATGGGCGGCGACGGCGGCAGCACAGGCGCCGGACCCGCAGGCACGGGTAATACCGGCACCGCGTTCCCAGACCCGGTAACGGATATGACTGTCATCAATGATCTGGACCACGCCGATATTTGCCCGGTCGGGAAACTGTGCGTGATTTTCAAGGATCGGCCCGTGGATCGTGAGATCGACCTTCGCCACATCCTCAACGAAAAAGACCGCGTGGGGATTGCCCATGTTCACACCGACCGCGTCGGACAATGGTCCGCTGGCAACAGGAATATGCAGGGTGTCGACCGCATCGCTGATCGGCACTTCCCGCCAGTCCAGCCGGGCCGGACCCATGTCGACGCAAACCCGTCCGTCGCTGGTGGCTTCCGCGTCCAGCAGGCCGGCGATGGTTTCGATGACCAGATGGTCGGCGCCGCTTTCGTCCATCACCATGGCGGCAACACAGCGCGTTCCGTTGCCACAGGCACCGGCCTCGCTGCCGTCCGGATTGCGGATACGCATGAAGACATCTGCCATCTCGTCGCGGGCGGGCTCCAGAATCAGCAGCTGGTCAAACCCGACCCCGGTCCGCCGGTCGCCAATGGCGCGTGCTTCTTCCGGGCCGATGACAAGCTTGCCGTCACGGGCATCGAGGACCACGAAATCGTTGCCGAGGCCATGCATCTTGGTGAAAGGAATACCGTTCATGCCGCGTTATATGGCGGTTCTGACGCAACTGTCCATCCCCGCCCGCTGAAAAGGGCTGCGTAATCACTTGTGATGAACCCTGTTGCGGTTGTTTTCTGCCGGGCGCGACGACCGGCAGGGAGGTGTTTCCGGTTGTCATCTGGCAACTTGCCGGACCGGAGGCTGCCCTGATGACAGACAGAAGGTCAGCGCCGTTGCGGGGTCAGGTTTGCCAGCTTCTGCATCTTGTCCCACCGTGTTTCCGGGGCGACTTCAGGGACGGTCCAGAACGAGGCCCCCTTGTGGCGGATATGGGTATCGAGAACGGTTGCCGCAGTCTCGACATCCCCGGCCTCAATGGCTTCTGTCAGTGTCTTGTGTTCGGCAAATGACTTCTGCATATGCTCCGGCGTTGCCCCGAGCTTGTTGCGGATCGTATCGATCTTCGAGGCAAATGACCGCCGGGCCATGGTGAGGTAGGGATTGGCTGCAAATTCAAACAAGGCTTCGTGGAAAACCGCATCATTCTCGGAATAGGTACGGCTGTCGCCTTCGCGGAGGGCGACCTCCATATTGTCGGTTGCTGTCCGCCAGGCTTCTGCAAGCCCGACCCCGTTGTCCCGCATGGCAAGCCGCAGCGCACCGACCTCCAGCACGGAGCGGGTTTCACTGACCTGCACGAATTCGGCCCGGCCCATTGTGAAGACATAGGTGCCGGACTGTGGCTCGGTTCGAACGATGCCTTCCATTTCGAGGCGTGCAAAGGCTTCGCGAACCGGAGTCCGGCTGACCTCGTAGCGCCGGGCGATGCGTGACTCCGACAACGCATCGCCCAGTTCGAAATGACCCAGCACAATTTCCAGTCTGAGCCGGTCTGTTACCAGATCAGCAAGAGAAACAGGGCCGTCAACTCGCATCAGTTACTCCGGTTTGTGAACGCTAAAGGTTATAATGTACCATACCTTTATCGTCTTGCATGTCAGTATACCAGTCAGACTGACACTTCATGGCGACCACCGAACATCGGTGCTGAACGACCAAGGCCCGGCAGCTCCCAGACCCCGGCACCGCCGGGATTGATATCGGCGCCAATATTTGCATCGATCACATAAGGCCGATTGGCGGCAATACCCTTGCGGATGGCCTCGCCCAGGTCTTCCGGGCGGTCAATGGAGACACCCTCAACACCGAACGACCGAGCCATAGCGGCAAAGTCCGGATTGTAAGGTTCACCCGTTTCCGGCAGGCGGAAGTCAGTCGCCAGTTCACGTCCTTCCAGATAACCACGCTGCAAGCCACGGATTGAGGCATAGGCATAGTTGTTCCAGACAACCCATACGGCGGGGATGTTATATTCAACAGCGGTTGCCAGAACCGTGTTGTGCATCAGGAACGCCCCGTCACCACAGACCGAAACACAGGGACGATCCGGTGCCGCAAGCTTTGCACCCAGCACGCCGGCGACGCCAAAGCCCATCGGGCCGTACCCCATGGAACCGATCAGGCTGTCCGGCCGTTTCGGACGGGTATACTGGATCAGCCAGTTGTGATGGATGCCGATGTCGGAAACCAGGATGGCATCATCCGGCAAGGCAAGGTCGATTTCACGGGCAGCCCGCTGCGGATTGATCGGTGAGGCAGGATCCTTGAAACCGGGGGCGGTGAATTCGTCCCATTCCTTGCGCCAGCCATTGATATCGGCCAGCCATTTCTTGCGCGGCGCGGAAAGCTCTCTCGACGCCCCTTCCAGTTCAGCCAGAAGCTGTTTCATGAAGGTCTGGGAATCCGCCATAATTCCGAGTGCAACAGGGTAATTACGGCCGATTTCTTCCGGATCAATATCGACATGAATCAGCTTCGTCGGCGGAATATTGAAGGAATAGCCGGGAATCCAGGTTGATGATGTCCGGTCATCGAAGCGCATACCCATCGCCAGAATGACATCAGCCTGACGTGTTGCATGGTTGGCCTGATACATGCCGTTGCGGGCGACGAGACCCAGTGCCAGCGGATGTTCCGAGGGGATTGCGCCGAGACCGGAGGCTGAGGCAGCGACAGGAATCTGGTATTTTTCGGCCAGTTCCAGCAACAGTGCTGAGGCGTCGCCATAGCGGCAGCCCTGCCCGACCATGATGACCGGGCGTTCAGCAGCCAGCAGCATGCGAGCGGCTTTTTCGATACTTTCCATATCCCCGCCGGCACGACAGGAAATATTGTCGGTCCAGGCTTTGGGATCGGGGGTTTCTGCACCGGTATCTTCCTTGAAGATATCGAAAGGTACGTCGACGACCACAGGGCCGGGTCGACCTGTCATCATTGTTTTCCAGGCTTCACGGACGGTGACGGGCATCTGCTCGCCACGGGTCGGCTGATAGACCCGCTTGCAATAGGCTTTTACCGTTGACGGAAAGTCCGCCTGATAATGGCGATAGAGCTCCTGAAAGGCGCCCCGGTTGAACTGGTTTGTCGGCACGTTGCCGGTCACTGCAAAGAAGGGCACGGAATCCATGAAGGCATTGCCCAGGCAGATCGGCATGTTTGCCGAGCCGGGGCCGCAGGAAGTGAAAGTTGCCGTGGCCTGACCTGAGACCCGGTAATAGACGTCAGCCATGAAACCGGCGACAGATTCGTGACGTACGGAAATCGTTTCCACGTCATCCGAGCGTTCATAAAGGGCATCGATGAAGCCGATATTTCCATGTCCGCACAGGCCGAAAGCGTAAGGAACGCCCTGCTGGATCAGGTGGTCGACGATCATCTGGCCGCCGTTGAGACTGTTTTTGACTGACATGATTATTCTCCTCAGGAAGCCAGCGTACCGCGTGGCGGGTAATTGCGTTCTTTGACGATCCGGGCGACTTCCAGAAGGTCGTCGATCTTGGGTCGCGCAAATGGGAATGTGTTGATGACAGCGCCGTAAAGCGTCAGGTCGGGCATGACGAAGAAGACGCCGGGTTCGGCGAATATTTCGCTCTCGTGGCTCGCGTAATTCTGGGAAATGTACAGCCCGAGCTGACGGGCCACCTCGATCGGCAGGCCATAGCCAAGCGGTACATTGGGCATATCCCATTCTGTGCGCGATTGTTCGGCCCGTTCGGCGGGGTCGGCGGACATGGCGATCATGTCGAGACCGATCTCGCTGAATTCCTCATGCCGGGCTGACATTTCTTCCAGATGACGGCGGCAGCGCGGGCAATGGACCCCGCGAAAGACATCAATCATCAGCATGAAATCCGGCGCGTTGTCAGCCAGACGCCAGCGTCCGCCCCCGGCAAGGGGCACATCGATATCCGGCATGGATTGGGTTGGCAGAAGTCGTTGCATTTAGATTTCCTCGGATGAGTGGGGGTCAGCTGGCAGCACTGCGTTCGACCGGCCCGGTTAGCTGGTTCTCAGATGCCGGGGTTCTGGAGATGCCCCAGTCGTCGGGATGTGCGCGCTCGTACTGCCTGACATAGATCGCGTTTGCTCCCAGTTCCTTCGCCGCCTGCCAGGACCAGCGGGGATTGAACAGCATCATGCGCGCCAGACCGACCATGTCGGCCTGCCCGGTGCGCAGAATGGTCTCTGCCTGACGGGCTTCCGTGATCTGTCCGACCGTAACGACCTTCATTTTCACTTCGGATTTGATCCGGGCGGCGAACCCCGTCTGATAGCCGGGACCGGTTTCGATCTTCTGATGGGGTGACAGACCGCCCGATGAGACATCAATCAGATCACAGCCCATCTCATCCAGCCGTTTGGCAAAGATAACCGAGCTTTCGAGATCCCAGCCGCCACTGACCCAGTCGGTGACGGAGAGCCGGACACCGAGAGGCTTGTCCTCCGGCCATGCGGCGCGGACAGCTTCGAAGACTTCAAGGCCGAAGCGCATCCGGTTCTCCAGCGAGCCGCCATACTTGTCGGTCCGCCGGTTGCTGACCGGTGACAGGAATTGATGGATAAGAAAGCCATGGGCAGCATGCAGTTCGACCACATGGCAACCGGCACGGGCCGCCCGGACGGCGCTGTCGGCAAACATCCCGATAATCGCCTGAATCTCGGTCAGGCTGAGTTCACGGGGGACACGTCCACCCTCCTTGATCGGAACAGGAGACGGTGCAACAGGCTCATAACCGCCTTCGTCGGCGCTCATCGCGCCTCCACCTTCCCAGGGGCGCCGTGATGAGGCTTTACGGCCGCCGTGGCAAAGCTGGACGCCAAAGGCTGCGGACCCCTGATTGCGGAAGAAGGAACAGACACGACCGATGCCCGCTTCCTGTTCGTCGTTATAAATCGACAGGCAGGACGGGTGGTTGCGGGCAATGGCGTCGATATAGCAGCTTTCCGACAGCACCATTCCGGGACCGGAGATCGCGTACTGACCGAGATGTACGAAATGCCAGTCACCGGCAACACCATCCTCGGCGGAGAACTGGGTCATCGGTTCCACCACGATCCGGTTAGGGATGGTCAGGCCCCGAAGTTCAATGGGTTCAAAAAGTCTGACGGCCATAATGAAGTTCCTCTGCGAATATCGGTTAGTCGGCTGCGCTGCGCTCGACAGGCTGGGTTGGCTGATTGCCCGGCGCGGAGACACCGGGGATGGCCCAGCGGCTGGGATGGGCACGCTCGTACTGCTTGGCGTAGATCGCGTCGGCGCCCAGTTCCTGGGCCGCCTGCCAGGGCCAGCGGGGGTTGAACAGCATGATACGCGCCAGACCGATCATGTCGGCCTGTCCGGTGCGCAGGATGGTTTCGGCCTGACGGGCTTCGGTGATCTGCCCGACCGTGATGACCTTCATCTTCACTTCGGATTTGATCCGGGCCGCAAAGCCGGTCTGGTAGCCGGGACCGGATTCGATCTTCTGGTCGGGCGACAGGCCGCCGGACGAGACATCGATGAAATCACAGCCCATCTCGTCCAGCCGTTTGGCGAAGATGACGGAGCTTTCGAGATCCCAGCCGCCACTGACCCAGTCAGTCGCAGAAATACGGATACCGAGGGGTTTGTCGTCTGGCCAGACGGCGCGGACGGCTTCGAAAATCTCAAGGCCGAAGCGCATCCGGTTTTCCAGTGACCCGCCATATTTGTCGGTTCGCCGGTTGGTGATCGGCGACAGGAATTCATGGATCAGATAACCATGGGCACCATGCAGTTCGACCACATGGCAGCCGGCGCGTGCGGCACGGACGGCACTATCGGCAAACATCCCGATGATGGCCTGAATTTCCGTCAGGCTGAGTTCACGGGGGGCGGGCCAGCCTTCCTTGATGGGTATTGGCGAGGGCGCGACGGCCTCATAGCCACCTTCGTCGACACCCAGTTTGCCACCACCTTCCCAATGGGGGCGCGATGAAGCTTTCCGGCCGCCGTGGCAAAGCTGGACGCCAAAAGCTGCAGACCCCCGGTTGCGGAAGAACGAGCAGACACGGCCCACACCGGCTTCCTGTTCATCGGTATAAATTGACAGGCAGGAAGGATTATTGCGGGCAATCGCCTCAATATAGCAGCTTTCCGACAGCACCATACCGGCACCGGAGACGGCAAACTGTCCGAGATGCATGATATGCCAGTCACCGGCGACACCGTCATCGGCAGAGAACTGGGTCATCGGTTCCACCACGATCCGGTTCGGGATGGTCAGGCCCCGGAGTTCAATCGGTTCAAAAAGTCTGACGGCCATAACGGGCCCCCCTTAAAGGCTGATGGTGATAAGACGTTCGTCGGTCAGTTCCTGAATGGCGTATTTCGGTCCTTCGCGACCGAAACCACTGTCCTTCACGCCGCCGTATGGCATCAGGTCGACCCGGCTGGAGCAGGTTTCATTGATATGCACACCACCGACATAGAGTTTCTGTGCCGCAGTCATGGCGCGGGTGATGTCCTGCGTGAAGAGGCCGGTTGCCAGCCCGTAGGGCGTTGTATTGATTTCGTCGATAGCGTCATCAAGTGAGCTGAAAGGCCGGATATTGACGACCGGCCCGAAGATTTCCTCCTGCATCACCTTCATGTCCGGAGTGACGTCGGCCAGAACAGTCGGTGCGATGACCGGTCCCGTCCGTTCGCCACCGGCCAGCAAGGTGGCTCCTTCAGCGATGGCGGCATCAATCCAGCTTTTTACCCGGATCGCTTCCTTCTCTGAAATCAGGGGGCCGACAGCGGTCTCCGCCAGATGCGGGTTGCCGTATTTCAGGGCTTTCACGGCCGTCAGGTATCGTGGCAGTACGGTGTCGATGATGTCCTGATGGATATACAGGCGCTGGATGGAGGTGCAGACCTGTCCCGCCTTGCGGAAACCGGCCCGGACGACCTTTGACAGGGCCAGATCAATATCTGCATCCGCGTCGAGAATGGTGGCGGCAATTGACCCCAGTTCCATCTGGGTCCGGCGGAGGCCCGCGGCGGCATGAATTTTCGCCCCAACGGCAGTTGAGCCGGTGAAGGTGAAAAAACGGACCGTCGGGTTGCCGGTCAGCCAGGCACTCATCTTGCTGCCTGAACCGTTGACGATGGCGAGGAAGTCGGCCGGAAACCCGGCTTCAATCAGAATTTCGACCAGAATCTGCGTGGTCATCGGCGTGGCAGAGGCCGGTTTGACGATGACCGCATTGCCGGCGGCCAGTGCCGGGGCAATCTTGTGGGTCACGGTATTCAGCGGCGCGTTGAACGGGGTGATGGCGCAGACCACGCCAAGCGGTACACGCAGGGTAAAGCCGAGCCGTTTTTCCTGTCCGGGTGCGCCAGACAGCGGGATGACCTCGCCGGACAGATTGCGTGCTTCATCAGAAGACGACAGCAGGGTCTGTATGGTCCGGCTGACTTCACCCTCAGCATCTGACCGGGCAAAGCCGGCTTCAGTCACAATGGTTTCGACCAGCTCTGCCTTGCGGCTTTCAACCAGTTCGGAAGCTTTTGCCAGTGCCACGGCACGGGCGGCCGGGGTCAGCGGGCCGCGCCGGAAGGCATCATCAAGTGCTGCGATGGCCCGGTTGACGATGGCTTCGTCGGCAATCGCAATCTCTGCAACCTGCTCGCCGGTATATTTGTCATAGAGCGGTGCGGTTCCGGCACCGTCGGCCCACTTTCCGCCGACCAACAATCTGACCGACCTTGGCTTGGTGGGAGTTGAAATCTTGTTCATCAGTTAGAATCCTCAAAATCAGTCGTAGAACATGTTGGGAAAGGTCAGGACGATGGAGGGCACATAGGTGATCAGCATCAGGACGCTGATCAGGATGACGACCATCGGAATGGCTTCGCGAATGACCCCTTCCGGGCGCGTCTCAACGGCGGCGGCTGAGAGATACAGCAGGATGCCGACCGGTGGTGTGCAGAGGCCGATCAGAAGGTTGACGATCATCACGACGCCGAAATGTGTCGGGTCGATGCCCATGCTGACGGCGATGGGAAAGAAGATCGGGGTCAGGATGATGATGGCGGGCAGCGCGTCGAGAAACAGCCCGACGATCAGCAGGAAGATGTTGATCATCAGCAACACAACCATGGGGTTCTCGGAGATCGAGAACATGACCGCGGAGACCTGTTTGGCGACCTGAAGGTCGGCGATGATCCAGGCAATGACTGAACTTGCACCGACGACGACCAGAACCGTGGCAGTGCCGATCGATGCACGCACCAGAGCCTGATAGAAGCCGGCCCATGTCAGTTCCTTCAGGATAAACATGCCGGCCACAAAGCTGTAACCCACGGCAATGGCACCGGCTTCGGTCGCGGTAAAGATGCCGCCGAGGATACCGACCAGAATGAAGATCGGGACGAACAGCGCGACGATGGCGTCACGCCCGGTGGTAAGAGCCCGGTTGCGGGAGAAGGGTTCACCTTTGTCCCAGCCTTTCCGGACGGCCATGAAATAACAGTAACCCATAAGGGAGGCGCCGATCAGGATTCCGGGAATCATGCCGGCAAGGAACAGTTTGCCGACTGATTGTTCCGTCAGCACCGCAAAGATAATCATCGGAATAGACGGCGGGATGATGGGCCCCATGACGGAGGAAACGGCCGTCAAGGCCCCGGCAAACTGTGGCTTGAACCCCTTTTTCACCATTGAGCGGCCAAGCACGGACCCGACGACGGCAGCACCGGCAGCAGCCGAGCCGGAAATGCAGGCGAACATCATCGAGGTTACGATATTTACATGGGCGAGATTGCCGCGGATATGGCCGACCAGTGCCTGGGCAAAGGCAACAATCCGCTGGGTGATTCCGCCAGCATTCATCAGCTCGCCGGCCAGAAAGAAGAAGGCAACGGCCAGCAGGGCGTAGTGATTGACACCGGACACGAAGAACTGGGGGATCAGTTCAAGGGGGAGGTCCGGACGATAAACAAAAATTGTTACCAGTGAGGCGGCGAGAATGGCAAATACTAGGGGGACGCCGAGCAATGCCAGCAGCAGCATGACCCCGATAAGCAGGAGAACGGTCATATCAATGTATCTCCATGGGATCTTGTCCGGCCCGGAGTTTCCGGACGGCAAGGATGTATCGGGTCACGGATACGAAAGCCCAGGGAACGACGGCGACGGGAATCGACATGAACAGCCATTTCCGGGACATGAAATCCATTTCGATGAAGGTGTCATATTCGGTCAGCTCCACCATGCCGAGGCCGTACCAGAACAGGACACCCAGCAGAGCAAGCGTCAGCAGGACTCTGAAGGTATAGAGCAGGATCTGGATGTTCTTCGGAAAGGCAGAGACCAGCATCGAGATGCGAAGGTGACGTGCCTTGATGGCGGCAAGGGCAATCAGCCAGGCCCAGAACAGCAGATTCAGTTCTTCTGACCAGGTGAAGGAGATACCGATGACATATCGTGAGAAAACCTGTGTGATGGTCAGCAGGACAATAAGGAAGAGGATGCCGGCCACGAAGGCATCCAGCAGGTGTTCCGCCATGGTGACGATTTTCTGCATTGCATCCCCTCCTTATTCAGCCTGTGATCAGGACTTCGGCTTGATGGCGACGATGCGGTCGATATATTCCTGACCGCCCTTGTTATCCTTGGCAAAAGCCTGCCATACAGCGTCCTTGATGATGGCCTGGAATGGCGCGGGATCGATATCCCCGTTGATTTCCATGCCGTCATTCCGGAGCTGAGCGAGATACCCGTCCTGCTTGTCCTGATTCATCTTGCGCTGGCCCAGAGCTGTCTCATGAGCCGTGTCGATCAGGATCTTCTGCTGCTCTTCAGTCAGGCCTTTGAACTTTGCGAGGTTCATCGCAATGATGGATACGGAATAGGCGTGCTGGGTAAGGGACAGATATTTCTGGACCTCGGACAGCCGTCCTGTCGCGATGATGTGAACAGGGTTTTCCTGACCATCGACAGCACCGGTCTGCAATGCGAGGTAAACTTCCGTGAAGCTCATGGCGACCGGGTTGGCGCCGAGAAGCTTGAAGGCCAGCGTATGGGCCTTGTTCGGGCTGACCCGGATTTTCATACCCTTCAGGTCTTCCGGTGTGTGGATCGGACCTTTGGAATTGGTGACGTTACGGAAGCCGATTTCGTAATAGGCAAGCCCCTGTACGCGATGCTTCCGGAGCCGGTTCAGAAGTTCAGTTCCGATCTCGCCGTCTGCGACGGTATGAGCATGTTCGTAACTTTCGAAGATGTAGGGCAGGTCGAGGACGTTCAGCATCGGCTCAAAACGTGACCAGTAGGGGGAGCCGGTAATGATGATATCGATGGTGCCCAGACGGACGCCTTCTGCCAGCTGCGGGCTGCCGCCAAGCTCACCATTGTGATGGACATGGATATCGATCTCGCCGTTGGTACGTTCCTTGACCAGACGGGCAAATTCTGACGCAGCAAGACCAATGGAATCATTGGGCGGCTGGATGAGACCCAGTTTCAGAACGGTTTCGGCGCTGGCCGTACCGCTGAATGAAAGGCCCATCGTGATGGCTGCTGCGGCAAGTATGCGTTTCATGTGCTTCCTCCCAGAAGTTGATTGTTTTGATTTAATGCGGTCTCAGTCGTAGGGCTGAGTTTCGGCAAGAGGCGGTGTTTTTGCTATTTCCTCATACCAGGCAGTCAGCCGGGGACGCCCGGTGCGCCAGGCGTCATCCGGGAATCTGAAGTCCAGAAAACCCAGTGCCGCGGCCAGTGTCAGCCGGTCCAGGGTTGGCGGACCTTCAAGATCATTGTCTGCTTCAAACCAGTCCGTTATGCGCACGATTGTCTGTTTCTGGCGCTCCATCCAGCTGTCACGGTCTGCTTCCTGTGATTTCAGGGATTCAACCCGGCGGATAACGGCGCAATCCATGATGCCGTGTGCGAGGGCATGGCGGAACAGGGCGCGATGGCGTTCTGCGCCAGCTGACGGCAGCAGGGCGAAGCGATCACTCAGGCTGTCGAGATATTCGCAGATTGCAAGGCTGTCCGTATGCGGATTTCCCTGATCGTCGACGAGAGTGGGGACCTTCGAGAGCGGATTGACGGCGACCAGTTCAGGCGGGCGGTGATGAGGGTTCGCAATGATGAGTTCCAGTTGCGATTCCAGGCCGAGCTGAATGGCTGCGGCCCTGACTTTACGGGCATATGGAGATGCGCCGACCATAAATAACTTCATGCATCCCTCCCAGGGAATTGAGACTGTTATCAGCCTTTGTTGTGGAGGTTTGATACTATCTGTATGTCAGTATGTCAATATCTGTATGCCAGTATTCCAGTTTGAACTGTTTCTGGTTCTGAGGGAACTGAAATCATGCTGATAACCGGCGGCAATTCCGGCTGATCAAGCTTGGGCTGGATTCACGGGGCTGGAACGCCTAGTGACTAGGCGACATCAAAGAACGTGAAACGGCCCGATGACATCCGGAACTCTTTATGGCCTTGGGGTTGGCCCAGGCGATCCTGAACTGATCACACTCAAGGCATGGCGTATTCTACAGGATGCCCCGGTGATTGCCTGGCCGGCACCTGAACAGGGTCCGTCGATGGCACGGGCAATTGCTGAATCGCATATCCCTGCGGGCCGGGTGGAAATTGCCATCCGGATGCCGATTTCAGCGGCCCGGTTTCCGGCGCAGGCAGTCTATGACGACGCGGCGGTGGAAATTTCCGCACATCTTCGCGCCGGCCGTGATGTGGCCGTTCTCTGCGAAGGGGATCCCTTTCTCTATGGCTCCTTCATGTATCTCTATGGCCGGCTGGCCGCAGAACATGAGTGCGTCGTGGTGCCGGGAATCTCGTCGCTGATGGCGGCAGCAGCGGCATCAGGTGCACCGCTGGTAGCCCGCAATGACGTGCTGACGGTGGTGCCGGGTACATTATCCGCAGATGACCTGAAGGCACGGCTGGCCGGGGTCGAGGCTGCGGCCATTCTGAAGATCGGACGCAACCTGCCAAAGGTCAGGGCTGTGCTGGATGATCTCGGACTGACCGGTTACGCAACCTATGTTGAACGGGCGACATCTCCGGAGCAGAAAGTCTTGTCGCTGGCGGAGGCGCCTGCTGATGGTGCGCCCTATTTTTCGCTGATTCTTGTGCATCGGCGGGGTGACGCATGGCGGGTGGAGGATGGCGATGTCTGAAGCCCCGGTTCTGGTTGTTCTGACCGCCTCCGGCGCTGAACTCGCGCGCCGGATACAGGCTCGCTTCCCCGGTTGTGAAATTCACGGTCTGGCATCCCGGGTTGAAAACTGTGACCGCAGGTTTGAGCGGACTATGGAGCATATCGCCGGTCTGTTTCAGGCCGGACGACCGGTCATCGGTATCTGTGCTGCCGGAATCCTGATCCGTGCTGTCGCTGGTCTGCTGGCCGACAAACAGTCAGAACCGCCTGTACTGGCGCTGTCACCGGACGGGGCCAGTGTGGTCCCGCTGCTCGGTGGCCATAAGGGGGCGAACCGGCTGGCGCAGGAACTGGCCGCGGTGACGGGGGGCGTGGCCGCCGTGACGACGGCAGGTGATGTTCTGCATGGTGTGTCGCTGGATGACCCGCCGGCGGGCTGGAAGATTGCCCGTCCGGATGCGGCAAAATCCGTGATGGCTGATCTTCTGGCCGGTAAGTCCTTGTCGCTCTGCGGTGACGGCGGGGCGTGGCTGGCACCGCTGAAGCTGGCTTCTGCTGACGCAGCTTCGGCACGTATTCATGTCACGACCAGATCTGTCGACCCGCTCCCTGAACAAAATCTGGTACTGCATCCGCCGCGTCTGGTCATTGGTGTCGGATGTGAACGGGACTGTGCGCCGGAAGAACTGGCCGGTCTGGTACGCTCGGCCCTTGAGCGCCATGGTCTTGCTGCGGCGTCGGTTGCGGCGGTCGTGTCAGTTGATCTGAAATCTGATGAACCGGCGGTGCATGCGGTTGCTGAAAGCTTCGCTGTGCCTGCCCGGTTCTTTGATCCGGCCCGGCTGGAGCAGGAAACGCCAAGGCTTATCAATCCTTCTGATATCGTGTTCAGCGAAGTCGGCTGTCACGGCGTCTCGGAAGGGGCGGCGCTGGCCGCAGTTGGGGCATCCGGTCAGCTTGTCGTGCCAAAAATAAAGTCGGCACGGGCGACCTGTGCAATAGCTGAGGCCGTTGAAGACCTGGACCCGCTGAACCTTGGCACGGGTCGGGGGCATCTGGCCGTCATCGGGGTTGGTCCGGGCTCTGCCGACTGGCGGACAGCGGAGGCGACGGCCCTGCTGACCGGCGCAGAAGATGTCGTCGGTTATGGGTTTTATCTTGATCTGGTGGCGGACCTGATTGCGGACAAACCGCGACACCAGACCGATCTGGGAGCCGAGGAAGAACGGGCCCGCCGGGCGATTGAACTGGCGGCAACCGGTCGCCGGGTGGCGCTGGTCTGTAGCGGTGATGCGGGCATCTATGCGCTGGCGACGCTGGTCTGGGAATTGCTGGATCAGGGGCAGGACGCAGCCTGGCGCCGGATTGAGGTAACAGTTGCCCCGGGTGTGTCTGCCCTGCAGGCGGCTGCCGCGCGGGCGGGTGCACCCATCGGTCATGATTTCTGTGCCATCTCTCTGTCTGACCTGCTGACCCCGCGGGAGACAATCCTGCAACGCCTGCAGGCGGCAGTTGATGGTGACTTCGTCACGGCGCTCTACAATCCGCGATCACAACGCCGGACAGAACTGATCGAACGTGCGATCGAGCTGTACCGGGCCGGGCGTCCGGCGACGACGCCAGTGGTTATCGCCCGGTCGCTGGGGCGTCCGGACGAGGCTGTACGGATTGTGGAACTGCAGCATCTCGATCCGGCAGATATCGACATGATGACGATTCTGCTGATCGGGGCCAGCCGCACGACAACCCTTGAGCATGGCGGGAAGCTCCATGCCTACACCCCGCGCGGATATCTGTCTTAAAATCCGGGGTTAGTGGAGGCAGTCACCATCGCCGGGACCGGCAAAGGCCGGGAAAACTTCGGCGACCGCAGAGGCGAAAAGGCGGCGGGGCTGGTCCGGCAGGCGTTCGATTTCACACCAGACATCATGGGAATCAAGGTCCCCGGCGGCAGCCATCAGGATCACTCCGGTCAGCGGATGTGCTTCACCCAGTACCCGCAGGGATGCGTCAGCCAGTGCCGCAAGCGTGCCGTCATCGAGAACCATCTGTTCACCTCCTGATGGCAAATCCGGGAGTCAGCGTACCGCCTTGCCAGCGGGCCGACAACGATCTTCACGGGGGTGAATGCTGGACCTCAGTGAGGTTTTGCCCCGGTTTTCCCGGCATCCTTCGAGACGCAGCTGCGCTGCTCCTCAGGATGAGGCTGAAACTATTTCCTCATCCTGAGGAGCGCTGAAAGCGCGTCTCGAAGGATGCCGGTTTGGATTCCATCCGTTAACAGGGAGATCTAGCTGTCGATGGAAAGCTCGACCGCCCCCAGTCCGGCGATTTCGTGGCGGAAATGGTCACCGGGCTTCGGGAAGCGGGTGGCCAGAACGCTGCCGGTCATGATGACAGCACCGGATTCCATGCTGCGCCCGATGGAGGCCCACTGATTGGCCAGCCAGGCCAGCGCATCCAGCGGGTGGCCCAGTGCAGCACCGGTGGTGCCGGTTTCTGTTTCACCATTATTCTTGGTCATGGTGACGGTGGCGGCTGACAGGTCAAGATGCTGCCAGTCTGTGACGGGTTTTCCCATCACAATACCACCATTCCAGCAGCGGTCGGCGGCGATGGAATAACCGTCGAGATCTTCATAATCCGCATCCCGGTCGTCGATCAGTTCAAAAGCCGGCATGATTGCTGCCACATGGGGCGTTATGCTGTCCCGGGTCCAGGGGATGTCGCTGGCCAGGACCGCATCGCCGATCCTGACAGCCAGTTCAAATTCAACGCCCAGCCGGACAAAATTTGCGAGAGAGGCCCGGCCGGGACCCTGATGAAACCGACTGGCCTGTATCAGACCGCCTGCGGGCTGATCGACATTGCAGAGTTTCTGGACAGCCGGGGATGTCAGGGCAATCTTGTAGCCGGCAACCGGCCCGTCATCATCGAGAAAGGCGGTCGCCAGGCGATTCTGTATCGCATAACACTCGCTGAGCGACTGTGGTGCCAGGTCGCCGGTCAGGCGTTTGAAACGCTGTTTGGCCCGGTGCTCGGATTCGATATGGCGGGCAATCTTCTCAATTCGTTCTGTCGTCATTCTGCGCTTCCTCTGGGCCTGATACCCGGTTACGTCCGGTGTTCTTGGCATGATAGAGGTTTGCGTCAGCCTGTTCCATCGCCTGATGGACACTGTTGTTTGCTTTATTCAGAGGAGAGATGCCGATACTTGTGGTGAAGTTCAGCTGCCCCCCGTCCGGAAGCTCGACGGCGGCAGCTTCAATCGCTTCCCGTACCTTTTCCGCTGCTATCCGGGACCGGCTGGGGCGCTGGTCTGTTCAGTATACGTATCATTACGCATATCGTTTCAAACAGGTATGTGGAAAAATCTGACATACCCCGGCTGGTCCCCAACCAGCCCGCCGCCGGGCCACTACCCCCGGCTCAGGCGGCAAAGCATCCGGCGACGGCGGGCGGCAGGTTAATGACGTCATGTCTCCCCTGCCTGCCTCCCGCCGCTCATCGGATGATCTTCTGAACAGGCTTTCTGACACGGCAAACCCCCGGAAATCAAAAAGGCCCGACGCTGCTGCATCGGGCCTTTTCCGGATCTGGTGGAGCTGAGGGGAATCGAACCCCTGACCTCTACAATGCCATTGTAGCGCTCTCCCAACTGAGCTACAGCCCCGGAACTTTGTGCGGCGGGATAATTAGGGAGTGTTGGGCCCCCGTGCAAGCCTAAATGATCAGGACCTGTCCGTATCGTCGTCGCTGCCGATGTTTTCCCGTACTTCCGACAGGTCATCATCGTCATCGCCGCCGATGTCTGACGTGTCTTCGATCAGCGATTCGTCATCATCATCGTCGTCATCGTCGTCATCAATCAGATCATCATCATCATCGACTTCCACGACTTTCTTCAGTTTTGCCTTTGCGCGCGATTTCGCAGCGTCATTAGGCGACTGAGTCTGGCGTTTGAGTTTCATGGATGCCAGCGGGTCATGTTCAGTGCCGCATTTGGGGCAGATGATCGGCGTTTTAGCGAGGTCGTAAAATTTCAACCCGCAATTTCCGCAAAGTCGTTTTGCGCCGCGTTCCGGTAACATCTGATGCACTCTCCATCCGTCTTGACAGTCTTGACCAGCTTGGTCTTCGGGGCGTTTGCCATGATCGTTGCTCGCTGTCAAAAGTAAATCTTGTCTCGGCCGAAATTAGATCAAAGGGGTCGCGGCATGCGGAGGTTCGTGATATTCCCGCCGCTCACAGTATTTCATGCGACAAGGCAGAAAAATGCAGCCTTTTGAGTCTCGCCCTTCACGGGGGCTTCAGGGTGTCGTCTCGGCTCCCGGCGACAAGTCAGTTTCACATCGCAGTCTGATGCTCGGCGGCCTCGCCGTCGGGGAGACGACGATTACCGGCCTGCTGGAAGGCGAGGATGTTCTGGCCACGGCTGATGCCATGCGGGCCTTCGGTGCAGAGATCAGCCGTGACGCGGACGGGGTCTGGCATGTGCATGGCCGGGGGATCGGTGCCTTGCGCGAGCCGGCGGACATCATCGACATGGGTAATGCCGGAACCGGTGTGCGTCTGCTGATGGGTATTGCAGCCACGCATCCGGTTACGGTGGTCTTTACCGGGGATGCGAGCCTGCGGCGCCGTCCGATGGAACGCATTGCGGCACCGCTCCGCCTGTTTGGCGCTGAATTCACGGGGCGGGAAGGAACCCTGCTGCCGCTGACCGTCAGAGGAGCCGCGAATCCGCTGCCGGTTGACTATGAAACCCCGGTGGCGTCGGCTCAGGTGAAATCCGCCGTTCTGCTGGCCGGATTGAACACGCCCGGCCGCACGACGGTAGTGGAACGGGTACAGACCCGCGATCATACCGAACGGATGCTGACTCATTTCGGGGCGGTGGTTAAGACGGAAACTCTGGCAGATGGTGGGGCCCGTATCACGCTGGAAGGTCAGCCGGAACTGACCGGTCGGGCGGTCGTTGTGCCGGGCGATCCCAGTTCTGCTGCATTTCCGCTTGTTGCGGGCCTGCTGACGGAAGGGTCGGAGGTTGTGGTGCGTAATGTTGGCCTCAATCCCGGCCGGATCGGCTTGTTCACGACGCTGCGTGAAATGGGGGCAGATATCACCTTCCTGAACGAACGGGTTGAAGCCGGAGAGCCGGTTGCTGATATCCGCACGCGTTACAGCCGCCTGACGGCGGTTGAGGTGCCGGCAGGCCGGGCGGCTTCCATGATTGATGAATATCCGGTCCTTGCTGCTGCGGCTGCAACAGCAAAGGGTATCACCCGGTTTGTTGGGGTTGGTGAATTGCGGGTCAAGGAAAGTGACCGGCTGGCACTGGTTGCTGCGGGGCTGACGCAATGCGGGGTAGGCGTTGAGGAAGGGCCGGACTGGCTGACCATAACCGGCTGCGATGGCCCGCCCCCGGGCGGGGCAGAGGCGGTGGTTACAAGTCTCGATCACCGTATCTGCATGGCTTTTCTGGTTTTCGGGCTGGCCTGCCGCAAGCCGGTTGCCATTGATGACGCGGCGCCCATTGCCACCAGTTTTCCCGGTTTTATCGACCTGATGCAGGGGCTGGGCGCTGACCTGTCCGGAATTGCGCCGTGAGTATTGTCATCGCCGTCGATGGTCCGGCCGCATCGGGCAAGGGTACGCTGTCAAAATGGCTGGCGGAACATTTCGGGTTCGATCACCTGGATACCGGCCTGCTGTACCGGGCCGTCGGTGCGATCTCCGAAGCAACCGGCAGAGACCCGGTGGAGATAGCAGCCGGGCTGAAGCCGGAAGATCTGGAACAGCCGGGATTGCGCAGCGCAGGTGCGGGTGAGGCGGCATCGGTTGTTGCAGCCCTGCCGGCTGTGCGGGAACGGTTGCTGGAGTTCCAGCGCAATCTGGCCGCAAACCCGCCCGGCGGACGCGGTATCGTTATTGATGGCCGCGATATCGGCACCGTCATCTGCCCGGATGCTGCTGTGAAACTTTTTGTCACGGCATCTGCTGAAGAACGGGCGCGTCGCCGTCATCGGGAACTGGCCGGACGTGGCGAGACGGTGACATTTGAAACTGTTCTCCGGGATATCCGGTCGCGGGACAAACGCGACAGCGAACGGGAAACGGCACCGCTGATGGCGGCGCCTGATGCGGTCCGGATTGATACGACTGATCTGGATATTGAGGCTGCCTGTGCAGCAGGACTTGAAGCCTGTCGGGGTCTGCCTGAAGGCTGACCTGGTTTGCCGCCGCAGAAACAGACTCTGCTTCCGCAGATATGAATCGGGTGAATTTTCTCAATATATGGCGGAATCCGTTGTTTTTCGGAGGATTCGCTTGACTTGACGCAGCCGCCGCGCAAATTGCACGCCGCGTAAGGGCCGCAAGAGCCTGAAAGCGGTGCTAATCAGCCAATTTTCCAACAGAGACCGCCGGAGACAACCGGCAGGCCAGATAAATGATCGAAAGGACGAATTATCTATGGCGAATACAGCAGCGGACACGATGCCCGCAATGGACGAAGACTTTGCCGCGATGCTCGACGAAGCCGTCGGCGAAGACGGTTTTGAAGGTTCGGTGCTCAAGGGCACCATTGTTGCTACCGACAACGAAGATGCGATTGTCGATGTAGGCCTGAAATCTGAAGGCCGTGTTTCCCTCAAGGAATTCCGCGCCCCCGGTGGCGGCGTTACGATCAAGGTCGGCGACATTGTCGACGTCTTTGTCGAACGCTACGAAGACAAGGACGGCAATATCATGCTGTCCCGCGAAAAGGCCCGCCGCGAGGAAGCCTGGAAAGAACTGGAAAAGTCTTTCGAAAACACCGAGCGCGTTACCGGTCAGATCTATGGCCGCGTAAAGGGTGGTTTCACTGTCGACCTGAACGGTGCCGTGGCCTTCCTGCCGGGCAGCCAGGTGGATATCCGCCCGGTTCGCGATGTAACCCCGCTGATGGGCAACCCGCAGCCGTTCCAGATCCTCAAGATGGACCGCAGCCGTGGCAATATCGTTGTCTCGCGCCGCGCCGTGCTGGAAGAAACCCGCGCCGAAGCCCGTACCGAACTGGTTGCCAACCTCACGGAAGGCCAGGTTCTCGAGGGCGTGGTCAAGAACATCACCGATTACGGTGCGTTCGTTGATCTCGGCGGCGTTGACGGCCTGCTGCATGTCACCGACATCGCATGGCGTCGCATCAACCACCCGACCGAAGCTCTGCAGATCGGCCAGACGGTGAATGTTCAGGTTATCCGCTTCAACCCGGAAACCCAGCGCATCAGCCTTGGCATGAAGCAACTCGAAGCGGATCCGTGGGATGGTGTCGAAGCCAAATATCCGGTTGGTACGAAGTTCACCGGCCGCGTGACCAACATCACCGACTACGGCGCGTTCGTCGAGCTGGAGCCGGGTGTCGAAGGTCTCGTCCATGTGTCCGAAATGAGCTGGACCAAGAAGAACGTCCATCCGGGCAAGATCGTTTCCACCTCGCAGGAAGTGGAAGTCATGGTTCTCGATGTGGATCCGCAGAAGCGCCGCATCAGCCTTGGCCTGAAGCAGACGATGTCGAACCCCTGGGACGACTTCGCCGAAAACTTCCCGGCAGGTACCGCCATCGAAGGCGAGATCAAGAACATCACCGAATTCGGTCTGTTCGTGGGTCTGTCCGGCGATATCGACGGTATGGTTCATACCTCGGATATCCGTTGGGATGCTACCGGCGAAGAAGCTCTCGAAGGCTTCAAGAAGGGCGATATGGTCAAGGCCAAGGTCCTCGATGTGGATGTGGAGAAAGAACGCATCAGCCTCGGCATCAAGCAGCTCGAGAATGATCCGTTTGAATCTGCCATGGACGGTGTCAAGAAAGGCGCGATCGTCACCTGCACGATCACTGTCGTTCAGGACAACGGCATCGAAGTTCTGGTCAACGACTCGATCACCGGCTTCATCCGCAAGTCCGATCTGTCCCGTGATCGTTCGGAACAGCGCCCGGATCGTTTCGCCACCGGCGAGAAGATCGACGCCAAGATCACGCAGATCGACAAGGCTACCCGTAAACTGACGCTGTCGATCAAACAGCGCGAAGTCGAAGAAGAAAAGAAGGCGATGGAAGACTACGGATCCTCGGATTCGGGTGCCTCGCTGGGCGATATTCTCGGTGCAGCGCTGCGCGAGAAACAGGTCGGCGACAAGTCGGACGACGAGTCCTGATCCGGACTGTCGTTCATAGCTGCAGAATGTCGGCGGTGATGGCTCATGCCAGTTGACGCCGACATTCTTTTCGACCGGCGGCGGCTCAAGCGTAAACTCGTCTTCTGGCGGGTGCTTGGTGCCGTCGCCCTGGTCGGGCTGATCTTCAGCCTGATCTGGCGATTTGCTGAGCCCGGCGGCCCGCTGGGCGATCATGTTGCCACCCTGACGGTCGCCGGTGTCATCACCGATGATCAGGACCGTCTTGAACTGCTTCAGTCCATTGAAGAAGACGACAGCGCCCGTGCGCTGATCGTGTATATCGACAGCCCCGGCGGAACCTTTGTCGGTGGCGAAACGCTTTATCTTGCCCTGCGACGGGTGGCCGAACATAAACCGGTTGTTGCCGTGATGCGCGAGATGGCGGCATCCGGCGGTTATATGACGGCGCTTGGCGCAGATCGCATCTTCGCCCGTGAGGGCACGATTACCGGCTCCATCGGTGTCATCATGCAGACAGCGGATGTGACGGGACTGCTCGACAAGCTCGGCATCAAGCCGGAGGCGATCAAGAGTTCCCCGCTGAAAGCAGCGCCCAATCCGCTTGAGGAAACCACCCCGCAGGCCCGGATCGCCATGCGTTCAATCATCAACGACATGTACGGGGCCTTTCTGGAAATGGTTGTTGATCGTCGCCCGCTGCAGCCGGCAGAAGCCGGAAAGCTGGCTGATGGTCGCGTCTTTACCGGGCGTCAGGCGGTTGCGAACGGTCTCATTGATGCTATCGGCGG
>TARA_R110000787_G_scaffold144231_1_pt1 | contig 74723 bp, 70 predicted proteins | sample TARA_R110000787 | Tara Oceans TARA_R110000787 (sample SAMEA4397920) | marine metagenome | biome: Polar Biome; feature: [DCM] deep chlorophyll maximum layer (ENVO:01000326); material: water (ENVO:00002006), including particulate matter (ENVO:01000060) such as... | depth 35 m | reverse complement strand
GGCATCACCCGCAATGGCGCGCTCGGGCGCCGCCAATAAAATGAAGATCGATGCCAACAAGCCGAAGAGTGCCGGCCTGACCATGTTCTGAACGATATGCATGGCCGAGCCTCGTTGCATCTTTATCCGCCCGCATAGTCGCGCAGCAAGTCGCGCGCAATGTTTGCGGCATCCGGCGCCGGGGTGCCGGCGGGAAGCCGCCGATCATAAAGGGCGCGCAGGATAATTTTATCACTGTCGCTCAATTCACGCCGCGTCGACGCTTGATTAAAGATCGATGGTGTCACCACGTCGCTGTCATTGGGCAGGCCCATCGCTTGCGTCATTTCTTCGAGCAAACACGCGTCCATCTGCACCGGCGGCAACGCGGCATTGACGACGATCAGCGCACGAAACATCGCGCCCGAACGAATAGCGCGCGTCACAAAATAACACACGCCAGGCGCTGCGAGACGGGCCAAAACTTGCGGGTCGACATTGGGGTCCAAAAACGGTTGTCCCATGGCCAAGCGCGGCACGAAGCGGATCATGAAATTCGCCGGCTTGCCGTTTGCCTTATCGGTTTTTTCCGACGTGGTGCCGGTTAATTTCACAAGCTCGGTCAAGTGCTTGCGGATCATCGCCACGTGCGCAGGGTCAGGGCGAACATAGCTGAGCTTCAATTCGCGCCCGCCGCCATCATTTTTCAGCATTTGACCTTGCATCGCGGTCACCGAAACTCGGATCGGGCTTATCCATTTTTGGATTTTCGTGGCGCCGTCAACGTCATTAATCTCACTGCCGAAGACAACGGTTTCAAAATGCTTGAACAAGGCTTCAATATCGTCGGCCTTTGCGGGACCCGACATGCTGATGCAACCGATGCCAACGAAGCTCGCGACGCAAACCGCGTACATCGCGGACAGTATGTCATGGAAATTCCAGCGCATAATGGACGCACTCTAGCACGGTGCCTCGGATCGTCCAGCTTACACCTTGGGGCAAACCCAAAGTTTATTTTGCGCCGACTTTAGCCTTCGATCTTGAGGGAATTCAGCATCTGCTCGGCGACCGGGCGATAGGTATCAAACTGCTCAACCGGTGCGGTATACGACCAGATGTGTGCAACTTCGCCGTCCGGGCGTGGCAGTACCAACGCCCATTTGCGAAAACGTCGGCCATTATGTTCGTAGCTAGCGACGAACTGACGTCCAGCTAAAACCAACCCGCCCTTGGCGTAGGTCACCGCTTTCTCACCGACGATATCAACGGCGCCCGCCTGTTGGGTCAGGGTGGTTTTCAAATCGTTAAACGCTGCATTGGTCACTGCTTCGGCGGCGGCGGCGACCCCATGCGGCTTCACATTCTGCATGGACACAATCGCATCATATGCCGGCGTGCCTAGCTTACCACTGAACACATTGGTGAACGCGCTGACTTTTTCGAGTTGCCATTCCATCGGGTAGGAGACCCGATAGCCATACCCGCTTTCGGCAAACACCTGCATGCCGGTGGGTACGGTATCGGGAACCTGCGTCATCACGGGTGCCGGACGACCTGCGGGGGCCGCAGACGGTGTCGCTTCGGCACGCAGCGGAGCGGGTGCAGGCGTCGGGTTTTCGGCAATCGGTGTCGGCGCTTCGGCCGGGCGCTCGCTCGGTGCCGGGCGGAAGCTCGTCATTACCCAGTCGAATTCGGTCTGCAATTGTTCGAAGTTGCTGGCGGGGGCGAAAAACATAAACACAAAGTCGGTTTTCTGGCCGCGCGCAATCACCACTTTGGTGCGAGTCGAGCCCGCATCATAGGTACCAACAACAGCCGGCAGGCCAGCGATCACCGCCTCGTTTTGCGACGTTTTGGTGCTCCACGGCTTGCCTTCGCCCAAGTAACCGGCTTCGAGTTTCGCAAACATTTGATAGGTCGTAATCGCTGGATTTGCATCCCCCGTTTGCAGGTTAATGGCAAACCCCTTGCGCGATTGGATGGTGATTTGATTGTCGCCCTCGCGCTCGACAAACCGCGCACCCGGCGGCGCGACCAACATAAAGCCGCGCTGCGGATCTTGGTACGCGACTGGTTTCGCGCTGGACATCGGGCCCTCACCCGGCATCGGCGCTTGTCCGGTCGATGCGACTGCGTTCGGCTGCGGGACGCCGCCAGACAACAAGCCGATCGACCCCGTATTCTCGTCCGCAAACGCGGCGCCTGCACTCAACAATAATGCCGAACCAGCAATGGCGAATAATTTGGTGCGCATATCCACGCTCCCCTTCCCGACCGCATCCCAAGGTCCATGGCGGCCCTCGGGCAGAGCGGCAAAATCAGGACCTAATAATGGTTAAGCATGGTTAAGATTCAGTGAATCACGGCTGAACGAGGTCTCACGCGGCAGAGGTTATTTTCGAAAACCGCGCATTTTCGCATAGTTTTCCGCACTTAGGTCCTCGAAAAGCGCGCGCCGGCGATCTTCGTCAACGCCCGCTGCTTCAAGGGCTGCGGCGCCCAAACGCAAGCTCGCCTCGACGACTTCGGGCATCGCGTGCTCGGCGCCGATCTCGGTCAGCGTGTCAGCAACTTCCCAATCCCGTGCGCGCACATGAACCGGGACGTGCGGATAAAGCCGTCTGGCCGCACGCACCATGCCCTCTGCGGCCTTTGGATCGTCCAGCGTGACGACAATCAGGCGTGCATGCTCGGCACCGACTGTGCGCAGAATTTCCGGTCGGGACGCAACCCCGAACACCACGTGATAGCCGCGCCTGCGCGCCGCATTCACACAGTCCGCATCGGCATCAATGGCGACGTAGGGCACATCGGCGGCACTCAACATATTAGCGACCGTCTCGCCGACACGGCCGAAGCCTGCAATCAGCACTGGGCGTTCACTGGCCGCGACATCGATGTGCACGGCGTCAGGGGCAATCGTATTGACGCGCAACGCCAGACGATTGCCAACCCAAACCATCAGGGGTGTTGCCGCCATCGACAGCACGATCACCGCGATCAACGGATCCAACATTTCATCTGGCAGAACGCCATGCACGGCAGCCAAGGTGAACAGCACAAAGCCAAACTCACCCGCTTGTGACAGCAAGAAACCGGAGCGTATACCGACATCAAGCGGCATACCCCACAATCTCGATAGGCCGATAATCATCACCGCTTTGAGAACGAGCAGCAGCGCCGTACCGCCCAACACCAAGCCGGCATTTTCAAGCACCGGCACAGGGTTCAAGCTCATCCCGACGCTCATAAAAAACAGCCCGAGCAACAAGCCACGAAACGGCAGCATGTCGGCTTCGATCTGATGACGGTATTGGGAATCCGCCAGCAATACGCCGGCGATAAACGCCCCCATTGCCAGCGACAAGCCGACGTATTCCATGCCCCAGGCAAACCCCAACACCAGCAACAACGCCATCGCGACAAATGTATCATTGTTCCCGGCCTTGGCGATGACGTGCATCACCGGGCCAATCGCAAAACGCCCGATCAGCAGCACACCGGCGATGATCGCAACCGCCTGCAGCACGGCAAGCCCCATCGACGCCGTCACGGTGATCTCGCTCAGTGCCAACAACGGCAACAACACCAGCAACGGCACCACGGCAAGGTCTTGGAACAACAGGATCGCAAAGCTGTTGCGGCCATAGTGACTGGTCAGCTCGTTACGATCCGACAGCAACTGCACACCGAATGCAGTCGATGATAGCGCCAATCCGAAGCCGACCACCAATGCGGTCTGATACGACAGCGCCAAAGCCCAGTGTGCCAGTGCCGCCAACGCGATACCACTCAACACAACCTGCAGACCACCCAACCCGAACACCAGATGACGCATCACCAAAAGCCGCTGCGGCTTCATCTCGATCCCGATCATAAACAGCAAAAACACCACACCGAATTCACCGATGTGGCGCATGTTTTCTGCATCCGAGATCAAACCAAGGCCGAACGGCCCAATGAGTGCGCCGGCGGCCAAATAGCCCAGCACAGAGCCCAACCCAAGACGAGTCGATATCACAACCGCCAGCACGGCAGCCGCCAAAAGGCTTAAGATTTCGACCATTAATACACCCCGTTTAGTTGATCGCTTCGACGTTAACCTGAAGCGCCGGACCGGAAACGCGGAACCGTTTCAAGGGGCCGTCGTCACCCCCAAGGCGACCGATATTGACGTCGACCGTCCAATCAGCAAGATCAACTTGCCCTTTACCGACTAAGCTGAGGCCTGGTGCGCGTAAAATCAAATCATCACTCATCGCGACCCCCTGCGCGATCCGAAAGCGCCCATTCAAGGTTTGGAACGCAATCTTATCACCTTGTTCCGGCGCCAGCCCGGCGACCAAGTCAGACATCGCCAACACACCGCCACGAACAATCAATTCGGCAGTACCGTTCAATGCCTGCATCAGTTCGCGTTCAGTTCCACCAACGGAAAACAGCTTTACCTCAAGCGACGCCTGCCCGCTGAGTGGCGGCAGAGCACCACTGCGATCCGTCGCCAAAAATGGGCCGAGCTCAACATCGATTGCGCGCAACGTGCCATTGAGCGCGCGCATACCTTCGGAATTATCAAGCGTCACCTTACCACGCACCACGCCGCCATAGGCGACACTATCATTTAGCGCGAGTTCCATACGACCGGTGCCGGGAATTCGGCTCAGCACGGCATTGCCCGCCCCGATCTCGACATCGCGCCATAACAGCCGCCGCCAGCTGAGTTCCATGCGTCCAGCCGGGATACCTGCCGTTATCCATCCCGGCTGGATGTCACTGTTCGCAGCATCATCGGTCATACCACCGAGGTCGAGCGTTTGAGCACGCACGCGACCGTCGATGACTGCGGCACCTTGCTCATCGCGGGTAATCCGCACGTCACCGGTGAGCTGTGTTTCACCTATATTGAGTTGCAGTGCGGATAGTTCGACACCTTCCTCTATCACGGAAAACTTTGTCGCGAGTTTCAGCGCACTGCCCGGTCTCGCCGGTAAGATTGGGCCCAACCAAGCGTTCAACGCCGACATATCGTTGGCGTCGACCCGCAGATCGCCCTCGCCCAATAGGCTTTGGCGCATCGACAAAGCACCTTCAAAACCGACGCTGAGCAGCGCCGCGCGCATACGTGCGCGCACCGGCCAACGGTTACCGGATACCAAAAGTTGCGGATCAGCACCTGAGGCACGGACTAAAACAGATTGCCCGTTCAACATCCCTACCCCTTCAAGGGCGATGCCGTCAGCGGCTTCCTCCCCGCTGGGCGCGACATCGGTTAGCGTGAAATCTTCGAGGGTTATGTGATGCTCGCTGCCGGCGCGTTCAAATTGCACGCGGGCGTTTTCGATGCGCACACTCTGCAAAGTCATGTCGCGCCACCAGCCCCACGTGCGGTCGAAATCACGGGGTGTATCCGCGTCATAGACCATACTGTGGCCGGTCTGCACACGCACGTTCGGGCTTTGCAGATAAATACTTTCGACATCGACACTGCCGGTCAGAATACCGAGGGCGCTTAACTCAAGATCAAGGCGAGCGGCAGATGCCTGCACGGTGCTTTTGTCGGATGACGTGCCCAAGATATTCTCTGCTGTCAGGCGCATCGACGGCAAAATGCGAAAACTGTGATTACCTTGGATGCTGATTTCGAGGCCGGTCAGATCGCGGATCACGCGTTCGGCGGCGTTGATGGTCATCGACGACGGCAACAACATCGGCGCCACCAACAACAACACAATCAATACCAGCACGCAGCTGGCAACGATGATGCCAAAACGCACCAAAAGCGGAAATCGAGATGTCGGACTATCCGCTTCAACCGTCCAAGCGTCTTCTTCCGCGCCGGATCGGAGGCCGATATCATCGTCGTCGGTAAGTTCAGTCTGTGTGCGCACGAAAAAACTCAGCCAATGCATCACCTGGGATCGGCCTGCTCAAAAGATAACCCTGGATATGATCGCAACCATACTCTTGCAACAACGCAAGCTGCGCCTCAGTCTCTACGCCTTCGGCGATAACTTGGCGATTTAAGGTTTTGCCCATATTGATGATGGTGCGAATGATCTCCGCATCGTCGCTTCTGGACGTAATTTCAGCAACAAATGCCTGATCAATCTTAATGGTGTCGATGGGAAAGCGTTTAAGATAACTCAACGACGAGTACCCGGTACCAAAGTCATCCATAGCGACGTGGATGCCCATGTCATGCAGCACGTTGAGTGACATAACCGCAGACTCGGTATCCGACATCAGCATGGTTTCCGTGATTTCGATCTCCAGCCACTCCGGACTCATGCCAGAATCTTGAAGGATGTTCTGCAACACCGAAACAAAGGACAATTCACGGAGTTGGCGGGCAGACAAGTTCACCGCCATGCGTTTTTGCCCGAGCCCTGCATCAACCCATTTCTGATGCTGTGCACACGCGGTTTGAATAGCCCAGGCGCCGACTTCGACCACCATACCGGTTTCTTCCAAGACCGGGATGAATCGCGCAGGCGGCACCATGCCGAGATCAGGCGAGTCCCAGCGCATTAGCGCTTCAACGCTTTCAAAATTACCCGAGCTCAGGCTCAATTTCGGCTGATAGTAAAGTTTGAACTCTTTGCGCTCGAGCGCCTTCACCAGACCGTTTTTAATGCCCAAGCGTTCGACCACCTGCTCATTCAGGTCGGCGGTAAAGAATTGATAATTGGCCTTGCCGAGATATTTGGCGCGATACATTGCAGCGTCGGCATTTTTCAATAAGTCGCCGGACAATTTTGCATCATCTGGAAAAATCGTGATGCCGATACTGCCTGAAACAAATGACTCTGTCCCGCCCAATACAAACGGCTTGGTCAGTGCGTCCAAAATTCGCTGCGCGACCACGGGTGCGTCGCGGGCATCGTGTAGGTTTGGCATGATCACTGTAAACTCATCCCCGCCGAGCCTCGCAACCGTATCACCGCCCCGCGTGCACGACGCAATGCGCGTTCCGGCTTCGCATAGCAAGTCATCGCCCTTGTCATGACCTAATGTGTCGTTGACCAGTTTAAAGCCGTCCAAATCAATGAACAAAAGCGCAAGCTTACTATCGGCACGCGCCATCGCCGCCAAAGACTGCTCCAAGCGATCAACAAACAGCGCACGATTGGGCAACCCGGTTAGAGTATCGAAGTTGGCTTGATAGCGGATGTGTTCTTCATCTTTTTTGCGCTGTGTGATATCGCTGATGATGGCGCCGTATTGGCTCAGCCTGCCGGTCTGATCGATGATGCTGGTGATGGAGATATGAATCGCAAACTTTTCATCATAGTCCGATGTGCACCACAATTCGGACTCCCACACACCATTCAGTCGCAGTGATTCTAATGCCGCGTCATAGACCTCGGGATCAGCTTTTATCAAGGCTTCGAACGGCGGGCGTTCGCCCAAAATTTCAGTTTCGGTTTTCCCCGAGATCGCGCAATACGCTTCGTTGACCGAGGTCACGCAGAAATCTGCGTCCATGACCACAACACCGATCGAAAGGTTACGAATGACTTCGACCAACAGGCGCAGTTGCCCCTCGACGTCACGCTGTTGCATGATGGCCCGGCTTAAATCATCCGTTCGCTCGCTCAGCACCCGTTCGAGTTGGCTTAGCTCAATACTTGACGGCGCCGTCTCCGGTGTCGGCTTCGAACGCATTCACGTTTCCCCATCGGTAACGCAGTTAACTTATGGCCATTCAACCATATTTACGCCCAAAAGAGGTGGATAAATCGTAAACGGGTTATTTCATCTGCTTGAATTTGACGCATTATGGTTGCGAATTTCTCATGTAGCTGCGCGCATCGTTGACATTTTCACATACGTGGCCTAAAAGCTTGAACACGTTATATTTTTTCACTTGCACGCAGTTTTCAGCGTGGCTGCCCGGTCGGAGCTGCCGCCCACATGCAGATCTATCTACCGATCGCCGAAATGTCGGTGAACATCTTTCTCATTTTGGGAATGGGTGGCGGCGTCGGTTTTTTGTCCGGTTTGTTCGGTGTCGGCGGCGGGTTTCTCATGACCCCCCTCCTCATCTTCATTGGTATCCCCCCTGCCGTCGCGGTCGCGACTGAGGCAAACCAGATCGTCGCCAGTTCGGTCTCCGGCGTGCTCGCCCATTGGCGGCGCGGCAACGTCGATTTCAAAATGGGGGTCCTGCTGCTGATCGGTGGTGTGATCGGCTCGACCTTCGGGGTTTGGCTATTCACGTTCTTAAAGGGCCTTGGCCAGATCGACTTGGTGATCAAACTGTCTTACGTGGTATTCTTGGGCGTCATCGGCAGCTTAATGCTGATTGAAAGCCTCAACGCCATTCGCCAACGCAACAAACGTAAGCCCAAGCGTTCGCATTCTCATAACTGGATGCACGGCTTGCCGTTCAAAATGCGGTTCCGCAAATCCAGACTTTATATCAGCGCCGTGCTGCCGATCTTGATCGGCATCGTGGTCGGCATTCTATCGGCGATCATGGGTGTCGGCGGTGGTTTTGTGATGGTGCCGGCGATGATTTATCTGCTCGGCATGCCGACCGCCGTCGTCGTCGGCACATCGCTTTTTCAAATCATCTTCGTGACCGCAAACGTAACGGTGCTACAATCGGTATCAAACCAAACCGTCGACATCGTGTTGGCGTTACTGCTGTTGATCGGTGGTGTCATCGGCGCGCAGATCGGTGCACGCTTCGGCAGCCGCATGCAAGGCGAACATTTGCGCAGTCTGCTGGCGCTCATCGTTATTATGGTCTGCTTAAAACTGACGTTTGACCTGGTGGTCACCCCAAGTGACATCTACAGCATCGGCACGAGAGGACACTGATCATGATCACGCGCTTTAAGCTGAGGCGTATTATGAATTGGACGGCGTGCCTACTTTTGCTGGGCATCGTCGGCAGTTCGGTCGCACAAAGTAAGGATCTTGTTGTCGACCTGTCGTCGCCGATCGTGCGGATCACGACAGGCTTTGCCGGCGCCGATTTATTGCTGTTTGGCGCGAAGCAAGGCGAAGGCGATATCATCGTCGTCGCACGCGGCCCCTGGGAAACGCAAACCGTGCGCCGCAAGGATCGTGTCTTGGGTGTTTGGGTCAATACCGAACAAATGGTCTTCGAAGACGTCCCGTCGTATTATTGGGTGGCCTCAAACAAGCCGATCGAAGAATTGCTGTCATATGAAGACCGCGACATCAACCAAATCGGTCTGGCCGACCTGACACTCACGCCCGCTGACGAAAATGCCGATCCGACAAAGGCCATCGCGTATCGCGACGCGCTGATACGAAACAAGATCAAAAACCGGCTGTACAGCGAAGCGCCCGAAGAAATTCTGTTTGTCGACAACGTATTGTTTCGCACCCACGTGAATTTCCCCGCCAACGTTTCCGTCGGCACATTTGGGATCGAAACATATCTTGTGCGTGATCAGGAAATCGTTGCGACCACGACAACGCTGCTGAACGTTCGCAAATTCGGTATCGAAGCGGAAGTTTTCAATTTCGCCCATAAACAGTCATTCCTCTACGGGATCGTTGCAGTGATCATCGCTTGTGCGGCAGGATGGTTAGCGAACGCCGCGTTTAGGAGGAGATAAGCATGAGCGACATCGATCAGCCGACCAACGGGGCGCCAAAAGAGGCAGAAGAGACCGGCAATACAGAGCGCAAGCCGAGCGGTCGTACGTTCCTGTGCGTCGTCGACGATTCCGAGGAATTTGCTGCAGCCCTGCAGTTCGCCTGCCGCCGCGCCACCAACACCAACGGGCGTGTGGCGCTTTTGTATGTCGTTCAGCCGGCCGAGTTTCAACACTGGATGGCGGTCGGGGAACGGATGCGCGAAGAAGCCCGCGAAGAGGCCGAGGAAATGCTCAACGTCGTCGCCTCGGTCGTGCAAAAGCGCACCGGTCATCTGCCGGTGTTGTACATCCGCGAAGGCAAAATCCGCGAAGAGGTCGTCAAATTGATCTCGGAAGAAGACGGCATCTCACTTTTGGTGTTGGGCGCATCGTCGAACGCCGAAGGCCCGGGGCCGCTTGTCACCTACTTGGTTGAGAAAATGGCCGGCCGGCTGCGTGTTCCGGTGACCATCGTTCCAGGCAGCCTGTCCGAGGACGATATCGAACACATCACGTAATGTTATTTATGACGGCCATATTAAGCTGTCATCGCGATTAGGTAATTCATGAATATCTATCTTCCGATTGCCGAATTGTCGGCAAACGTTTTTGTGATTCTCGGGATCGGGAGTGGAATCGGTGTGCTGTCCGGCATCTTTGGTGTCGGCGGCGGATTCTTGATGACACCACTGTTGATGTTCATCGGTGTGCCGCCGGGAGTCGCGGTGGCGACCGGTGCCAACCAAATCGTGGCGGCCTCGATTTCGGGTGTGCTCGCCCATTGGCGACGCGGCAATGTCGATTTAAAGATGGGCATCGTGCTGCTGATCGGCGGCCTTATCGGCTCAACACTCGGCGTTGGTTTGTTCTCTTTGCTCAAACAAATCGGCCAAGTCGATTTCGTCGTGCAGGTTTGTTACGTGGTATTTTTGGGCATCATCGGCGGCTTGATGCTGATTGAAGCGGTTCAGGCGATAATTTCAACCGGCGCCGCAAAACCCAAGAAAAAACGCGCGCGAAATTGGACCCATGCGCTGCCGTTAAAAATGCATTTCCGCCGTTCGCGCTTATACATCAGTGTGCTGATGCCGCTGGGCGTCGGCGTTTTCGTCGGCATCTTGTCGGCAATCATGGGGGTCGGCGGTGGCTTCGTCATGGTGCCGGCGATGATCTATCTGCTGAGGATGCCGACGGTCGTCGTTGTCGGCACGTCACTGTTCCAGATCATTTTCGTAACCGCCAACGTGACGATTTTACAATCGGTGCAAAATCAGACCGTCGACATTGTGCTGGCCCTGGTGTTGATTTTCGGCGGGGTCATCGGTGCACAGGTCGGTGCGCGCTTGGGTGCAGTCTTAAAGGGCGAGCAATTACGCGGCCTTCTGGCACTGATGGTGCTGGCAGTCAGTGTAAAAATTCTGTTCGATCTGGCGGCGACGCCGACCGATATCTATTCCGCAACGGCGGTGTTGCAGGGCGATTAGATCGCAGCGCGCAACGCGCCGATGGTGGCAGCGTAATCGTCACCCTTAAACACCGCACTGCCGGCAACCAAGACATCGGCCCCAGCCGCGACCACGTCTTTGATGGTGTCGACATTAACGCCGCCATCAACCTCAAGCTCAATCGGGCGGTCGCCGATCATCTTGCGGATATTGCGGATTTTTTCCAACTGTTCAGGAATAAAGCTTTGCCCGCCGAAGCCAGGGTTAACGCTCATCACCAAGATCAGATCGACCTTGTCCATAACGTACTGCAACACCCCTTCGGGCGTCGCAGGATTAAGCGACACACCGGCTTTTTTGCCAAGGCTTCGGATAACTTGTAACGAGCGATCCAAATGCTTATCAGCTTCGGCGTGCACGGTGATGATGTCGGCGCCGGCATTCGCATACTCTTCGAGAAACGGCTGCGCCGGATTGATCATCAGGTGCACGTCAAACGGCTTTTGCGTGTGTGGCCTTAGCTTGGAAATCACCGGTGGACCGAACGTCAGATTGGGGACGAAATGCCCGTCCATGACATCGACATGGATGTAATCGCACCCGGCGTCATCAATGGCACGGAGCTCTTCGCCCAAACGCGCGAAATCCGCCGACAAAATAGAAGGTGCGATTTTGACCATGTGTCCGGTGCCCCGTGTTTACGCCTATTTGCCGCCTATTTGCTATAGGTGCCGGCGCAGGCTTTGCTGTTGGCAGCCGCACGCTCGATAAACGCGGCTTGCGCGGCGGCGACGTTGTCGGCTTTACCACTCCAGGTGCTGAGCGCACTCGCCTGCAATGCACGCCCATACGAGAAGCTGAGTCTCCACGGCAGATCGTAGCCCGCGTTCATCAAATTCAAGTGTACGGTGGCGTCTTCTTCGGACTGACCGCCGGACAAAAACATGATGCCGGGCACCGCAGCCGGGACACAACGCTTCAGCGTTTGCACGGTCATATCGGCAACTTGCTGGTGACCCGCTTGGGTCGGGCACTTTTTACCGGCGATGACCATGTTCGGCTTCAAGATCATACCTTCTAACATCACTTCTTGAGCATAAAGCTCGCCAAATACGGCGTTCAGCACACCCTCGGTGATTTCCTGGCAAGTCTCGATGTCGTGGGCGCCGTCCATCAGGACTTCCGGCTCGATGATCGGGCACAGGCCACCTTCTTGGCAGATTTTCGCATAGCGCCCCAAAGCGTGGGCGTTGGTGTGGATCGCATGCGAGGTCGGTGCATCGTCGGAGATGTCGATGACTGCGCGCCACTTCGCAAACCGGGCACCCATTGCATAATACTCATCGACCCGTGCCGGCAGACCGTCGAGGCCTTCGGTGATGGTCTCACCCGGCGAGCCCGGCAGCGGCTTCGCGCCGGCATCGACTTTAATGCCCGGAATGATACCGGTATCTTGCATGATTTTAACCAGCGGCGTGCCGTCGGCGGCGTTTTGACGGATCGTCTCGTCAAACAAGATGACGCCGGAAATATAATCGCCGACCCCCGGTGCGCGGAACATAAACTCGCGATAATCGCGACGGTTCTGTTCGGTATTTTCGACACCGATTGAATCCATACGCTTGCCCATGGTGCCGGTACTTTCGTCGGCAGCCAACAGACCCTTGTGGTCAGCGACCATGGCGACAGCGGTTTCGTTCAGTTCTTGATGGTTCATAGCCTCATCCTCCAATCGATATGTGTCTCATCACCCGAGCCGACGGCGTGCCTCAGCGACAACGGCGTCGGCGGTGATGCCGAATTTTTCATAAAGTTGACCCGCCGGCGCCGAAGCGCCGAAGCTGTCCATGCCGACAAAGCCGCCTTCCGGGCCCAGGTACTTATCCCAGCCGAACCGCACCGCGGCTTCAACGGCGACGCGCACAGTACCTTTGCCCAAAACCTTTTGGCGGTAACCGACCTCTTGGCGGTCAAATAATTCCTGGCACGGCATCGACACTACAGCGGTGCCGACCCCGTCGGCCTCAAGCGCGTCGCGTGCGGCCATCGCAAGCTGCACTTCAGAGCCTGTCGCCAGCAACGTAACTTTACGCTCACCCGCAGCCGCATCAGCTAACACATAGGCACCGCGCGCAGATAAGTTTTCATCCGTATGCTCGGTGCGCAGCGTCGGCACACCTTGCCGCGACAATGCCAAACCGGATGGGCCCTTATCATTCTCAATTGCGATCTGCCAGCATTCCACGGCCTCGACCCCATCACAGGGCCGGAATGTCAGGAAGTTCGGCATGGCGCGCAATGAGGCCAGCGTTTCCACCGGCTGGTGGGTTGGGCCGTCTTCACCGAGACCGATGCTGTCATGGGTCAACACGTACATCACGCGCTTGCCCATCAGCGCCGACAGCCGCATCGCGCCGCGCATATAATCGGCGAACACCAAGAACGTGCCGCTGAGCGGGATCAAGCCCTGATGCAGAGCTATACCGTTCATGGCGGCAGCCATGCCGTGCTCACGCACGCCATAGTGAATGTAGCGACCGCCAAAATGCGTCGGCGTCAGGGAATCCGTATCCGGCGTCACGGTGTTGTTGGAACCGGTCAAGTCAGCGGAACCCGAAATCAATTCCGGGATCACCGGCGTCAAAACTTTCAACGCTTCACCGCTGGCAGCCCGGGTCGCCCACTTCGGCTTTTCTTCAGACACGCGTTTTTTGTGCGCAATCACAGCGTCGTTGACGCCGGCGGGCAAGACGCCGTTGGATGTACGGATAAATTCAGCCTTCAACGGGCTGTCGGCAAGACGGACCTGCCAATCTTCATAGTCGTCGTTACTTTTTGTCGCTGCGGCACGCCAAGCTTCCAGAACATCGGTCGGCACTTCAAACGGCGCCGCATCCCAACCCAGCGCTTTACGTGCACCGGCGATTTCACCCGGGCCCAAGGGGGCACCATGGGTCGACGCCGTGCCGGCTTTGGTCGGCGCACCGAAACCGATGGTCGTTTTGCACGCGATCATCGACGGCTTGTCGGATTTTTGCGCGGCCTCAATGGCAGCTGCGACGGCATCCATATCTTGGCCGTCAACCGCTTGCACATGCCAGTTGCTTGCCGCAAAACGTGCGAGTTGGTCATCAGAGACCGCCATGTCGGTGCTGCCGTCAATCGAGATGCCGTTGTCATCGAACAACACAATCAACTTCGATAGCCCAAGGTGCCCCGCCATGGAGATCGCTTCATGACTGATGCCTTCCATCAGGCAACCGTCACCGGCAATCACATATGTATAGTGATCAACCAACGGATCACCGTAGCGCGCATTCATCATGCGTTCTGCCAGCGCCATACCGACCGCATTCGCAAGACCTTGGCCGAGTGGACCGGTCGTCGTCTCGATGCCGGTCGCGTGACCATATTCCGGGTGACCGGCGGTCTTGGCATCGAGCTGGCGGAAATTCTTAATTTCTTCCATCGTCATGTCGGGATAGCCGCTCAGATGCAACAGTGCATACAGCAGCATCGAGCCATGCCCCGCCGACAAGATGAACCGATCACGATCCGGCCATTTGGGGTCAATGGGATTGAATTTGAGGAACCGCGTGAACAGCACCGTCGCGGCATCGGCCATACCCATCGGCATCCCCGGATGCCCGGAATTCGCCGCTTGCACCGCATCTGCCGCCAAAAAGCGGATCGCATGCGCCATGCGCTTTTCTAGTTTACTTGCCAAAGCCTTGTCGCTGCTTGCGCCCGATGTCATGCGGTGTGTTCTCCTCGCTGGGCCCGACGTTCTGCGGACGGGCCCGATGATCGACCGCGTGCCACTCAAAGAAGCACGCATTGAAAGTCGCCTCATCCCGGCCCAGGCGGCCACCACGAACATGGCACCGCACGAGAGAAGCTAAGGATCAGTTCAATACCTTTTCAGTGCCGCCTCGGCAAGGCGCGCGGCTCGGTTTTCAGGGATTTTTAGGCAATAAAATCGCCGCCGACGTCAGACCAGTTTTGATTTGGTGTCCAGATCGGAAGCCCCCCCAGTTCAAAGCCCACCATTGGCCTCTGGTCCGCATCATTTGTTTTTGGCGGCGCCGGCCAAAGCTTGAAACATGGACATCAGCGCTTCACGCTTTTCCGGGTCAACAATCCGATAATACGCGCGGACAAGTTCCAACGTTTCACGACGGTTCATTTCGTCGCGTTCCGGCGGCTCGTTATCCCGGTAATCAATGCCGAGACGGTATCCTTCTGCCGGATCACCCATTTTCTGATCCAGACCGTCAAAGAAAAAGTTAATCGAGATTCCGAGCAGTTGCGAGAATTGAAACAGGCGACTCGCTCCTATTCGATTCGCACCACGTTCATATTTTTGAATCTGCTGAAATGTCAAACCGACGGATTCCGCCAATTTCTCCTGAGTAAGGCCAAGAATCGTCCGGCGCTGACGCAAACGATCCCCGACATGAATATCGATCGGGTGGGCAACGCCAGGTGGCAGTCGCACCGGGGCAGAACCTTTTTTATTCAAAGGCTTACGTGGTTTGTATTTACGCCTGGCCTGTCGTTTTTCAGCCATCAAACACTCCTCAGAGCAACACTATCGTTGTTATACGACCTATTGTTGCAATATTCACTTTTAATTTTCAACGCCGCGACCTCCGTCAGACGAGCATTGACCACAAAACAACATTGCCCGATGCTAAAGCTTGATCATTTTGAGGGAGTTTCATCGTTGGCTGAAATTGCATCTGCTGTTGCCATCGTCATCGCACTTGCCGCTCTTTACCTAGGGAATCTGGCGCATAGGCAGGTTGACTCAACCTTCGAAAACTTCACCCATCATGTCGCAAAACAAATACGTACATCGCAGGCGGAGCTTGCCGTACAGGCCAAACAACTACAGGTCGAATTTCAGTCGCTAAAATCGACCGCTGAAACCGCTGAAGCAAAAAATCTTGATCTAACCCAAAAGATTCATCTTTTGACGCAACGAATCGCCGTACTTGAACATGATCTGAAAAGCCTGACCGAGGCGATCCCCCCACAACTCCGTCGCCCGCCCCCAAAACGGGCATCGGATTCGATGGGCTGAGCCGACGCCGCCCCCCGACTTTCGGGCGTTGCGGACAATTGCAGATGCCGATGGGGCAGCCTATCTAAAAGCTGTGACCTTTCATAATCGGAGCCACGACACATGAACAACGCCCATCCCGTGCAGTCCGCCATCGACCAAAAAATCGCCGATGCGCTTGAGCCAGCGCACCTTGAGGTGGTCAACGAAAGTCATATGCACAATGTGCCGCCGGGCTCGGAATCTCACTTTAAACTGGTCATCGTCGCTGATGCTTTCGACGGCAAACGTCTTATTGCCCGCCATCAAATGGTTAACGCAGCCTTGAAAGCGGAAATGCAGGGACCGGTCCATGCCTTGTCCATGGAAACCCTGACCCCGGCAGAGTGGCAGGCGCGCGGCGGGCGGACCATGACATCCCCCGCCTGTCGCGGCGGCACGAAGAACGATCCCGCGTTCGGTGCGTAGGCACCCTAAACCGGGGACTTTCGAAACATCAATTCGAACTTGGCACGCGCCACCGTGCTGTCTGTCACAATCCGCGTCTTGATGACGTTGTAGGATTGCTGCTTGGGGATTAGCATTCCAAGACGAAATGGGAGTGGCAAATGCTCGAATGGGTAATGGGCCGGCGCACATCGGCAAAGAAGCCTTTAAAAGCCGGTCAGAAAAAGAAACCATCGTACGAAGAATCTAAAAAAATCGCCGCCAAGGGCGATTCCAAGGCGCGTGCGGCGTTGGCGGCACACGAGGATTTGGAGCCCGAATTCCTATATCTGTTCGCCTCCGACAAAGACGCCACCGTGCGTCGCGCCGTCGCCGAAAACGAAGGCTCGCCCTTGCAAGCCGACTTGTTGCTGGCGAGAGACGTCGATCAGGGTGTGCGCGAAGAACTGGCTTATAAAATCGGTCGTCTGGTGCCGACCTTGACCGACGACGAAAGTGAAAGCTTAGCCGAAATGGCGTTCGCGGTTCTGGAAATCTTAGCGACGGATCAGGCGCCGCAAATCCGCACCATCATCGCCGACGAAATCAAACACCTGAGCAACGTGCCGAAAAAGATCATCTTGCGGTTGGCAAAGGATGCCGCGGCGACGGTGGCCGGGCCGATCTTGGAATACTCCCCCCTGCTCAACGACGACCAATTGCTGCAGATCATCGCCAGCGGTCTACGTGGCGGTGCGTTGGAAGCCTTGGCCCGGCGCAAAGGATTGTCGGCAGCGCTCTCGAAGGCCGTCGTCGCCGCCGAAGAGGATCCGGCAATTGCTGAATTGTTGAGAAACCGCACCGCCAAAATCAGCGATAAACTGATGAACGAGATCGCCATTCGTGCCGAACAGACCCCCGACCTTCACTTGCCGTTGGTGGATCGCGGCAGCCTGTCACAAAGCACGCTCCGGCGGATTGCCATGTTCGTCAGCGCAAACTTGATAGACCGCTTGATCTCGGCGAACTGCCTTGATGATTCCCTCGCTCACGATATCCGGATGGCGGTCCGCGAACGTATTGAAGAAGGCGATGCGACAACTGCTGATGACGATGACAAAGAAGACAACGGCGCCGAGCGGGCGGACCAATTACATAAAGCCGGCAAACTTGACGAGTACGCGATCCTCGACGGCATTGATGAAAAAGACATCGCATTCTTGACGCGCGGTTTTACCCTGCTGTCCAAACTTCCCGAAGCACACGTCACGCGGATGCTCGAAAGCGAGAGCGCCAAAGGCCTTTGCGCCTTGACCTGGAAAGCCGGTTTCGGCGCCGACATCGCGGTATCCCTACAGCGTCGCATCGGTAACATCCCGTCGAAATCGATGATCCACGAAGCTGAAGGCGGTGGCTATAAACTCGCAGAGGAAGAACTCAAATGGTACGTCGATTACTTCGACACCTAAGCGTTTGTTGCGCGATTTTCGGCCTTATCGGCTGGCTGACCATCGGCCCTGCCCGCGCGGACGAAGACAGCGATACGTTTTCCGCATCTGAAGTCGCTGACGCCGCCACCGGTTTTTTCGGCGCCACCACCGAAGGCGTCGCCAAAGTGATCGAAGGTATTTTTTCCGAGCTCGGCCGCCCCAACGCCTACATCGCCGGCGAGGAGATCAGCGGCGCATTCGTTGTCGGCCTACGCTACGGCAAAGGCGATTTGACGATCAAAAACGGCGGCTCTTCGAAGATTTTCTGGCAGGGCCCGAGTGTCGGCTTCGATGTCGGCGGCAACGCCTCCAAGACGTTCGTTTTAGTCTATGGGCTCAACGAACAGGCTGATATCTACAAGCGGTTCGCGGGCATCGAAGGGACGTTCTATTACGTCGCAGGCCTCGGCGTGAACTACCAAGGCGATGGCGACATCACCCTGGTCCCGATACGCACCGGCGTAGGCCTCCGTCAAGGCGCCAACATCGGCTATCTACATTACAGTGAAAGCCATTCCTGGCTGCCGTTCTAGGACGGTCACCGGAGGCCACTTTTGGGCAAGAGCCAATATTGTCGTTTCGCCTCTGACAAACGCAGTGATTATAGGCCTTCGGTATTACCCTCAACGAGCACGCCGGAATGAATTTCTCCGTCGGCACGCGTCATTTTTAGGTTGTCGCCGGAAGTTTCAAATTTGATATAACAGTATTTCTTTTTCCAATCGGGCCAATGCCAGCAGATTTTGTCCCGTTGATTCGTCCGAACCGAATGTTCGTAAATCAACCTAAGGCCTGCGGACCGCAACCGATACACTGGCGTTCATTCGTCTCACTTGTTGTTCACGCTATACGATCACAGCACCGCACGCCCGAGCGTCTGCTTTAGAGACAAAAGCAACCGGTGACGCTCGGACAAGATGCCGCAAAAACTATCAGTCGAGGAATTCGGTTATTTGATCCAACAGCGCGAGACGTTGTTTCTTTAGCTCTTCAAGGTGGAGGTCGTCCATCGGTTCTACGTCGGTTTCTCCCCTATGAATTTCTCGGTTAATGGCATGATATTGATCGTTCAATTTGGCGAAGTGCGCATTCTCTAAACGCAACGTGTGGATGCGATCAGCATGATTCGGAAACTCGCTCGTAAGTTCATGCGGTGTGTGGCTCAATTTTAGCTCCCTACAGTCGTTAAATGATATCGGCAGTATCTGATTGAACCGCGTCCGCCGCATTGATGTGAATCAATGGGGCCGGCATGGCATTGCCTCTAGAATGAAACAGTTTCCTTCAGCCTCCGCCAAGATGCTGAGACTTTGACTGGTTTTATTCATTATTATTTTCATAGAGAGGCGCAAAAGATGTCCATCAAGAAACTAGCAGATAACACAGCAAAAGAAATTTTGAAGTCTTTGGGTAATGACGCTGATAAATCAGATGATATTGCGTTGATTGTGGAGAAGGCGTTGTTAGCGGTTCTGCGTGAGGCACGAGAAGGATGTGTCGACGTGGTCAATATTTGTTGCAGCCCCGACCGAGATTTGGCCCACAAGATTGCAGACGAACTCCGACTTAAAGAGAAAGCCCTGATCGCAAACCTCTCGAGCTTGCGCTGATTGCTAATATTCTCCAACGCGATAAATCATTAAGGATGCTCAACTTTGCGCCAAGTGCCTGAGCAGCGAATCACATTCTTGGATGCGTCTGATCGCGGCCTCACGGCGGCCGAGGTGGCTGAACGGCGAGAGGCGTATGGGCGCAATGCCATTATCGAGGCATCATCGCGGGGCTGGCTAGACATTCTGCGCAGCACCGGCACCGATCCGATGATCTGGTTTCTAATCGCGACGGCGGGGCTGTTCACTTGGCTCGGCGACTACACGGAAGCGGCGGTTCTCGCCGCCGCGTTGCTGCCGATTGCCGGCATGGACGCATATCTGCATCGCCGCACACAGGCATCTGCCGAAGGCTTAAGCAGCCGAATTGCGGCGCTGGCTCGCGTATATCGTGACGGCGCGTTGATCGAGATCGCCGCCGAAGATCTGGTGCCCGGCGATCTCGCCGTGGTGTCGTCGGGATCATACTTTCCAGCCGATGGCCTTATTATTGCGGGCGCCGCGCTGCAAGCAGACGAGTCGACCTTGACCGGCGAAGCGCTCCCCGTTGCCAAGCAGGTTTTAGAGCCTCCCCTGCCCGATGGCGTCGATGTGCCCGTTGAGAATATCTATTGGGGCCTGGCAGGGACCCGGCTGCTGACGGGTGAAGCAACCGTGCGGATTATCGCTACCGGCGCGGAAACGTTATACGGCGAAATCGCGCGCCTATCGACGTCGTCGCGCGCCGAACGGACACCCTTACAGGAAGCGATCGGTGGGCTGGTCAAAATATTGATGGTCATCGCCCTGGTCCTGTGCGCGGTGCTTGCCATCGTGAGATATGTGCAGGGCTATGGTCTTGTCGACGCCGCCCTAAGCGCCCTCACACTCGCCATCGCTGCGTTGCCCGAGGAATTCCCTGTGGTCTTCAGCTTTTTCCTGGGCGTCGGCGTATATCGACTGGCAAAATCTCAGGCGTTGGTGCGGCGCGCCGTGGTGGTCGAGAACATTGGCCGGGTCACGTGTATTTGTACCGATAAGACCGGCACACTGACCGAGGGCAAGCTCGCCCTGAGCGACGTGATGCCGTGCGAAGGAATCGACAGGAAGACGCTTTTGCACCTCGCAGCGACGGCGGCCCGCGCTGAAAGCGGCGACCCTCTCGATCTGCTTTTACGTGACGCAGCGGAAATGCCGGTGGCAGTTCCGCACGCCGTATTTCCCTTTACCGAAGACCGACGCCGCGAAGTCGTCGTCGTCAAACAGGCGGCGGATTTTCTCATCGCCATGAAAGGCGCACCTGAAACCGTCCTTCAAATGTCAAACTTGGACGAGACCGCCTGCAATCTTTGGCGGCAGCGCACGCAGGACCTGGCAGCATTGGGGTGCAAAGTGATCGCTGTCGCATCGCTTCGCCAGCCCGCCTGGAGCGGCGAAGAGCCGGAGCACGGGTTTACCTTCGCCGGCCTTCTCGCGTTCACGGACCCCGTTCGGCCAAGCGTCGCAGCAGCTGTCGCCAGCGCCCAGGGCGCGGGCATCCGTATCATCATGATTACCGGCGATCATGCCCAAACGGCGGCGGCGATTGCCAGCCAAGCCGGTATCGGCGGGCCTGATCCATGTGTCGTTGACGGTACAGAGATGTCGGCCCGGTTGGCCTCAGGCGCTGACATTTCCGACATTGATGTGGTCGCACGATGCCTGCCGTCGCAGAAGCTTGATTTGGTCCTTGCCTTGCAACGCGACGGCGAGATTGTCGCCGTCACCGGCGATGGCGTAAACGATGCGCCGGCGCTACGCGGTGCAGATGTGGGTATCGCAATGGGTGAACGCGGCACCCGTTCGGCACGTGAAGTCGCTTCCATCGTACTTCTTGACGACGATTTCGGCACCATCATTCGCGCCATTGCCGAGGGGCGCCAGCTGTTCCTCAATCTAAAACTGAGCTTCGCGTATCTGTTGATGATCCACGCGCCGCTTGTTCTTACCGCGGCGCTGATTCCTATGTTGGGTTATCCGTTGCTGTATCTTCCGGTGCACATTGTCTGGCTGGAACTGATTATTCACCCGACCGCATTGTTGGTGTTTCAGGCGTCGGCGGCAACCGGCCCCCTGGCCGTGATGCCGCGCCGTTCGCGTGTGCGGTTCTTTAGCGGTCGAGAATGGAGCATCATCGGATTTGTCGGGCTGCTGACGTCGCTGATGATTTTCTGGGGGTATGTTATCAGCCTCGGTCCCGATGCAGACGTCCCGCACGCCAGAACCATGGCCCTGGCGGCGTTGATCGTCGCCGGTGCGACGATGACGGCCGTGTTAAGTGGCCTAAAAACACATCAGGCGAAGATTGCTGTGGCGGCGACCATCGGATCGGTCATTGTCGCGGCCCAGATCACACCGATTGCGAGCCTGCTTCATCTCAGCCCCCTGCACTTGCTAGATTGGGCGTTCGTCGTCGCCGTCGGCTTGGGCGTCGGCGCCGTGGCCACGCTGATGCGTCATGTAAGCAGAGATGGAATCAAGCCTGGGCATCACGCAGGGACGTCCTAGTGGTCCCTCTAGCTTTCTGTGGTCTCTCTCATTGTCACAAGCGACCGCGCGACGCCATGCGCCTGCAACCCAAAACGGTCGTCATCCGTCGATATAATTAATAAAGGCATGCTCCGAGCCCCTTCTTCCTCAGAGCCCCTCGCCCGTCATCCTGAACTTGATTCAGGATCTTATGCCCCCGCTCGCATCTGAGCTGCACATAAATGGTTCCTGAAGCAAGTTCAGGATGACGGCGCGATGGGGGGAATGGAGAGATAGGAGTTCGGAAAGAATGAGGAATGGGGTGGCTGATGGGATTTGAACCCACGACCCTCGGCACCACAAGCCGATGCTCTAACCAACTGAGCTACAACCACCACAAAGATGTCATCTTCGCAAGAGGCGCATTCATTAACCCCTCCCCCGGTGCGCGTCAAGGGACGCTGAACGCATCCTTTCAGACAGTGGCAGCCCCCCATCCTCTCCCCCGTCATTCCCGCGCAGGCGGGAACCCATGCCGAACGTGGATCCCCGCTTTCGCGAGGATGACGACAAGGTGTAGGCACTGCAGACCCGCGATTGGTCGTAGACGCCGCTGTCAGAAAACAATCTCAATCAAAAACGGCCCTTCGACGGCAAGGCCTTCGTTGATCGCCGAGACCAGATCGCCGGCATCGTCGACGCGTGCGCCCGGGACGCCCATGGATGCCGCCATGCCGACCCAATCGATGTCCGGTTCGCGAAGGCTAAATAACGCGTCGGCGACGTGGCCCGGCTTGTCGACGCCGACGCCTTTCATCTCGCCCTCAAGAATCCGGTACGCTCGATTCGAGAACAGCAGAATGGTGATATCGAGATTTTCACGCGCCATGGTCCACAAGGCTTGATTGGTATACATCGCCGAGCCGTCGGATTGCAGCACCATGACTTTGCGATCCGGGCACGCCATCGCGGCACCGACGGCCATTGGCAAACCGTCGCCAATCGCGCCGCCGGTGATTTGCAACCAGCTGTGCGGTGGGGCGGCGTGACTGTCCGGAAAGAAACTGCGCCCGGTGGTGATGCTCTCATCGACGATGATCGCATGTTCGGGCATCTGCGCAACGAACGCCGCCGAGATCGCTTCCGGGGTGATCGGGCCTTTGAGTGTGCTTGGGTCCGGTCCGGCGGCAGCCACGACAACGCCTGGGTCTGCGTCCCCTACCCCTAACGCGTCGACCAGCAGTTCAAGGGCGCGGACCGTATCCTGCTCCGGCCCGGCGAGATTCGCGATCTCGGCACCTTCGGGTGCAAGGCGGCTCGGCTTATCGGGGTAGGCAAAAAAGCTGACGGGCTCTTTCGTGCCCAACAAGATCACCGCGTCATAGTCCTTCAAGGTTTCCAGCGCCTTGTCGACCGGGTATGGCAGCTTGTTGACGGCGACGCGCCCGGCGCCGCGATCGATGCGCCGGTTTGAGGTTTGCGCCAACAAATCGCAGCCGGTCGCGGTTTTGATTTTGCCGGCCAAACTCAACCCAGGCTCGGTCAGCACGGCGCCGCTCATAAAGATCACGGCGCGCTGATCGCTGCGTAAAATATCTGCCACACACTGCACGTCTGCGGCGTCGACTGGCTTTGGTCCATCGGCCAACAAGACGTCGCCGTAAATTTCGGTTTCAGTCCACGCCGCATCGGCAGGCAGGATCAACGTTGCGATCTTACCGGGCCACGATTTCGCCGCCGCCACCGCGCGCGCTGCATCGGTGCCGACATCATCGGCTTTTTGTGTCGTACACACCCAATCCGAGACGGGACCGACGATGCCCTCGATATCCGCCGTCAACGGCGCGTCGTATTTGATGTGATAGGTCGCATGCTCACCGACGATATTGACCATCGGCACTTTGGCTTTTTTCGCGTTGTGCACGTTGGCCAACCCATTGCCGAAGCCCGGCCCCAAATGCAGCAGCGTTGCCGCCGGTTTGCCGGCCATGCGCGCATAGCCATCCGCCGCGCCGGTCGCCACGTTTTCCTGCAACGCCAGCACGCAATACAGCAGATCAAGGCGGTCCAATGCCGCCACGAAATGCATCTCGGATGTGCCCGGATTGGTGAAACAAATCTCAATACCGCAGTCCGCGAGGGTCCGCACCAGGGCTTCAGCACCGTTCATGTTCCATATGCTCCATTGCTGAGTTGTCGTGACAGGCGGCATCTACATCGGCATATTGCCGCGAAATTCTATAAACACACAATAACCGGAGGAAACCATGCCGCAACTCGTCGATGCGATGGCCCGTCTAGGGACCGAGTCCGCCTTTGAAGTTCTGGCCCGCGCCAACAAACTGGCGCAAGGCGGAATGGATGTGATCAACTTAGGGATCGGTCAGCCCGATTTCAAAACCCCAAACCATATCGTCGAAGCCGCGATCAAGGCCATGCGCGACGGCCATCACGGCTATACGCCGGCCAACGGCATCCCCGAAGTGCGCGAAGCCGTCGCCGCCGATATCCTCAAATACCGCAAGGTCGAAGTGAACCCGGACAACGTCGTCATCATGCCGGGCGGCAAACCAACGATGTTTTTTGCGGTCTTGATGTTCGGCCAGCCGGGCACCGAGATCATCTATCCGAACCCGGGCTTTCCGATTTACGAATCGGTGATCAAGTTTACCGGCGCCAAACCCGTGCCGATGCCGCTGCATGAAGAAAACGGCTTTTCGTTTTCCGCCGAAGAAGTTCTGAGCCTGATCACGCCGAAAACGCGTTTGATCATCATCAACTCCCCGGCCAACCCGACCGGCGGCGTCGTACCCCGCGCAGAAATGGACAAGCTCGCCGAAGGTCTCGCTGAGCATCCGCACGTCACCATATTGTCCGACGAAATCTATTCGCGGATGCTGTATGACGGTCGCGAGCACGTCAGCATGCTCGAATACGAACACCTCAAAAATCGCGTCATTATGCTGGACGGCTGGTCTAAGACCTATGCCATGACCGGCTGGCGGCTCGGCTATGCGGTGTGGCCGGATGCCTTGGTCGAGCACGCAACCCGGCTTGCCATCAACTGCCATTCCTGCGTCAACGCACCGACGCAATGGGCCGGCAAGGCCGCGCTGGATGGCCCGCAGGACGAAGCCGATGCGATGATCAAAGCGTTCGACGAACGTCGGCGCGTGATCGTCGACGAGTTGAACAAGGTCGACGGCTTCCGCTGCGCCGAACCCGGCGGCGCATTCTATGCGTTCCCGAACATCGAAGGTACGGGCATGTCGGCACGCGCCATGCAGGACGGCCTGCTCGAAAAAGCCGGCGTCGCGATCATCGCCGGCACCAGCTTCGGTGCCATGGGTGAGGGTTACGTGCGGTTCTCGTATGCGAACTCAACGGAGAACATCATCCGCGCCATCGCTCGGGTTCGGGAGTTCTTGGCGGCAAGGTAGTTTCCAACCGGATAAGCCCTTTGGGCTTTCCGGGAAGTCGCAGGCGGTGTGGGGGTGGTGGTTACACCCCCTACTCTGTCATTCCTGCGAAGGCGGGAATCCATGCTCAACGTGGATCCCCGCCTTCGCGGGGATGACAGGGGCATAAAAAAGCCTAAAGAAGAATTTGCGTGCCCAAGCCTGCGCCTTCGGGGGCGCCGATCATTAGGTTCAGGCATTGCACGGCCTGACCGGACGCGCCCTTGCCCAGGTTGTCGAGGACACCGCAGACAACAGCCTGTTTACCATCATCGTGCGCAAAGACGTGCAGGCGTAGTTCATTCGTGCCGTTTAGTGCCTCGGCATCAAGCACAGGGCTGCCGCCGCGCACCAAATCAGCGACGGTGACGAACTGGCGGTCTTCGTAGTGGCTGGCCAGAATATCATGCACGTCGTCGGGCGTAGGTGTGCCCGGCATCGCCTGCAACTGCAGCGGAATCTGCACAATCATCCCCTGCCGATAGCGCCCCACGGACGGCACGAAGATCGGGCGTAATGTCAGCCCCGACCACACTTCAATTTCCGGCACATGCTTATGCGCGAGCCCCAGACCGTACACGCGGAACGGCGTATCAAGCGGGTTTTCCGCTGCCGGGTCTTCGAAGCTTTGGATCATCTTTTTACCGCCGCCGGAATAACCCGATACGGCATTGATGCTGATCGGCCAGTCCGCCGGCAGCAGGCCGTCTTCGACCAGCGGGCGCAGCATCGCGACGGAGGCGACCGCATAGCAGCCGGTGTTCGCAACGCGCTTCGATGCCGCAACAATCGCCCCGTGGCCCGGGTCCATTTCCGGGAAGCCGTAGTCCCAGCCGTCCGCGGTGCGGTGCGCGGTCGACGCATCGATCACTTTGACGTCGGGGTTGTCGATCATGGCGACGGCGTCCCGTGCCGCATCATCGGGCAGGCACAGGATCGCAACGTCGCAGGCATTCAGCATCGCCTTGCGCCGGTCCGGGTCTTTGCGCTCGCCTTCCGACAACGTCAACAGCGCGACGTCGTCGCGGCCATCCAGGCGCGTCCTGATCTGCAAACCCGTGGTGCCCTCGGCACCGTCGATGAAAACACTTGTGGTCATAATCATTCTCCGCTGCGTGTCTTAGCGGTCCAGACGTGCGCTGTCATGAAAAATATAGTCCGCCAACAAAGCGCGTGATGGCGTCGGTAGTCAGCGCCGGTTGCTCAAACTGCGGATTGTGGGCGCAATCGGGCAGCATCCACTTCTGCGCAGGCCCTCCGGCCCCTTTGATGATCGCGTCCACCTGGGCTGGCGAGCCGTAGTGATCATCTTGGCCTTGCATGACCAGCAGCGGGCACGTGATGTCGGGCAAATATTTTTCCACATTCCAATGCCAGTAATCATCGCGCTGCCAGGTGTCGTTCCAACCCAAAAATGCGGTGTCCACATTATCCCCATGATAACGGGCGAGCTTAGCGCGCAGGTCCGTCGTCTCCCAGACCGCGCGCGCTTCGCGGATACCGGCCACGCAGATGTCTTCGTTGAACACGTGCGCCGCCATGGTCACCGCCCCCCGGGTGCGCCCGGACGTATCCAGCCCGGCATGGATCAAGGCGATGGTGCCGCCATCGGAATGCCCGATCAGCACGGTTTTTTCGATGTTGAGCTGATCTAAAATCTCAAACAGCGGCCCCTGCGCCTCATCTTCTTGATAGGTAATCGGACGCGGCAGCGTGATCGGCGCGGAACCCCCATAACCGGCGCGGGAATATACCAGCCCTGGCATATCCAAGCGGGCCGCCAGCATAGCCGGAAAATCTCGCCACATGCGAATGCAGCCGAGCCCTTCATGCAGAAAGACCAATACCGGCTCGCCAGCGTTCGGCGTCCGGTGCACGAAGGTATACTCAAGCTGCCCGCTCCGGGTTTCCAGATGCTGATATGGGTGCGTATCCATGCCCTACTATCGCCGTCTCGGGCACGCAAAAAAAGGCATGAAAAAATTGCTGTTTACACGCTGCGTTCGCGCACCGAACATAGCCGCATGATTTTAGAAACCTCAACGACCTTCACCCAGCCGGACTTTGAACTGAGTACCGGCGCCGTGCTGCCCACGCTTGATCTGGCATACGAGACCTATGGCACCCTCGATGCCAATGGCGACAATGCGATTTTGATGTGTCACGGCTATACCAACAACCCCCACGCCGGCGGCGACGCCATGGGCTGGGCGGCGAATTTGTTGGGGCCGGGCAAAGCCATTGATACCGAAAAATATTTTGTCGTGTGCTCGAACATGTTGGGCTCGGCGTACGGCAGCAGCGGCCCTGCGAGCATTAACCCGGCGACCAACAAACCGTATGGCCCGGACTTTCCGAAGTACACAACGCTGGACATGATCGCGGCACAAAAGCTGCTGATCGACAGCCTCGGCGTCGCGCAGTTGAAGGCCGTCATGGGCTATTCTTACGGCGGCCATCTGACGTATTTGTGGGGCGCGACGTACCCTGATCGCATGCGCGCGCTGGTACCAATTGCCGGCGTCATCGAACGCAAGACGACGCCCGAAGATATCGCCCGCATCCGGGGTCGCTTTGTCGACTGCGCCGGTTGGAACGACGGGCATTACTATGGCAACGAAGACCTGCCCGGCGGTGTGCGCGAAAAAATGATCGCGGTGCGGATCGAGACTCTGAAAAACTACGGCCTCGGCGATTACCTCAACGCGACCGTCGACGACCCGGCGAAGCGCGACAAGATCATCCATGACCGCGCCAAAACCTGGGCGCATCAGTTCGATGCCAATTCTCTGTCGATTCTGTATGAGGCCGGCATCGGCTCAAAAGCGGATGCGGCCAACATCAAAGCGCCGTTGCTGAATGCGCTCGCCAATTCCGACAGCGTTGTTGATGTGAAATTAGGTCAACCGACGGTCGACCTGCTCAAATCCCACGGCGTCGACGCCACGTTCCACGAGATCGACACCCCTTACGGCCACACCGGCCCGATGCTCGACGCCCACGTATGGGTGGATGCGCTGCGTACTTTCTTAGATCGCACGCCTTAGCCCACCTTCTGATCGAGTTATCTCAAGCGCTGCGAAATCGTGACATGTCGGCAAACGCGGCGACGGCGGCACTGGCGATCACCGTCGAATAGCCTTGTTCGGGATAGGGCACATTCAACCCGCCTTTGACGACGGTCACGGAAACCTTGCCGTGCGGCAGCACCGCGCCCACGACTTCGGTGTCGACGGCGCTGGGGTCTTGCACGCCAATGGTCACCTCGACCACCAGATCGTTTTGAAAATCGAGCCCGAGTTCACGGACGAAACTCAGACTTGAATGGTGGATGGCGTCTTCTACGGCACGACAGGCGGCGCGGGTATAATTTTCGCTGCGCACCGACACGCCCGAGCCCATTTCCAAGATCACGCGATCAAGTCCATTACTCATTGTGCCGCACTCCCCGCGCCCGCGTTGCTTGCGATTGTGTCCGGCACCTCCATCCGCACGACAACGGCGGCGTGGGCCAACAGAGTCGAATCCGTGCCCTCAGGGGTGGCGATCTCGAGGCCTCCCTCGTGGCAGATCACCTCGATCTTGCCGTAGGGGAAAACCGCGGCAACGGCGGCTTTATCGATGGTCTCGGGCCTGGGCGCGCCGATTAAAACCTGAATGTCCATGTTCTCGCGCGGTTGCCCCAAGACATCGGCGATGCGCAAAAAATTCCGCCACAGCGCGTCGCGCACGGCACGCTCGGCAGCCTTCGTGCTATCGGCCCCCCGAATATCGGTCCCCTGCCCCATTTGCAGGACCATGCGTTTCAAAGCCATGACGTTCGCCTCCCAAAAGTATGCGCGCTTAGTCTTAAACCGCGCCCCGGATCACGCAAGCCCCCTCACCTGCCCTCTCCCCCACTGCGTAGGGGAGAGGGACCCTGACGCCGGCAACATTTGTCCCTCTCCCCCATCTATGGGGGAGAGGTTAGGTGAGGGGGAACTTGCACCTACAAACGAAAAAAGGCGGTCCGAAGACCGCCCTTTTCCATCGTGTTCGATAAACTGCGTTAGCGCTTCGAGAACTGGAAGCTCCGACGTGCTTTAGCGCGACCGTAATTCGTCAACTAGGGACTCTTCGCGCAGCTAAATTACGCTATTCAACAGCTTCACTATCAAACCAGACCTCTGGACGCCTCAGCTTCTTGTGCTCTTCCAAAAACCGAATGTCGGCAACGACATCCTTATGTGTTTCAAGGAAATTATCGATTTCTGTATCGCTCAATAAATCACAGTCGCGTAGAGCATCTAGTACACCACTAAAGCCATCAACTGAGATACTCTCCATAGTCAAAGACTCTAAAACTCTTTCGGCTTTTTTACTGGCTTCACGCGAAGCTTCACATGCCGCACTGTGACCAGCTAAGTCCGTCACAGGATTGCCAAATTTACGCACTGCTTCATTGAACGGATTGATCTTTTTATCGAGCATATTTTTCAGAGGTTTGCGTAATTGATTGACCATATCGAACAAGGTATAGCGGAAGTAATCGGATACGGCGCGTTCGATATCCTCTTTCGGAGCTTCTGTCGCAATCAGTAATTCCTTAAAGCGGCTGACCAAATCATGGGCTTCGCGTCTGGATGTTCCACTACCCCAACGTCCGGTTCGCATCAGAACCATCATCGATGGTTCGGCGACCAACTGAGAAAGATTTCGAAGGTTTGTTGTAATGCGCTTCGCATCCTCCATCTCACGTTCCCATGATTCAGCCTCAATCCCAAAGCCTTTGAACTTTTTAAACTGAGTAAGGAAAAAGAAGATCAAGCAGAACCCGCCACCACCAATTGCGACCCCAGCAAGTGTGGCATTATCAGCATTTCCATTCGCCAAGATATTGGTACCAATGCCGAACAATGCGATACCGAAGCCACCCATGATCAGCCGAACGAACGCTCTAACGCTATCGCCGTTTAGCCATGTAGGTTGCCACCACTTCTTATCTTCGTCCGCCATTTGCACCTCGTAACGCCGATATTTTTTGTAAACATGCCTTGGAGTATAGAAAATGCTAACTTGGAATATTTCCAAAATCATATAATACGAAGAATGGCCCCAAAGAAAAAGGCGGTCCGAAGACCGCCCTTTTCCATCTTGTTCGATAAACCGCGTTAGCGCTTCGAGAACTGGAAGCTCCGACGTGCTTTGGCACGGCCGTATTTCTTACGTTCGACGGTACGGCTGTCGCGGGTCAGGAAGCCGACCTTCTTGAGCGGGCCACGAAGGTCCGGCTCATAAAGCGTCAGCGCGCGCGAGATGCCGTGACGTACGGCGCCTGCTTGGCCCGACAAGCCACCACCTTTAACGGTGACGAACACGTCGTACTGGCCTTCGCGACCAGCCACTTCGAACGGCTGGTTGATCACCATGCGCAGCACGGGGCGTGCGAAATAGGTCTCAAACGTGCGACCGTTGACGGTGATCACACCGCGGCCCGGCTTGATCCATACGCGGGCGACGGCGTCTTTACGACGACCCGTTGCATACGCACGGCCTTGCGCATCGATTTGCTGAACACGCGGGGTTGCCGCTTCGCCGGCCTGCGCTGCGAGCGCGGGGTCAACGATGTCCTTGAGATCCTCGAGGGTTTTGGTTTCCTCAGACATGGATCATGTCCTCTTATTTTTTGGGTTCATGCCGGCGACGTCGAGCGTCTCTGGCTGCTGGGCTGCATGCGGGTGTTCGGTGCCGGCGTAAACGTGCAGTTTTTTCAGCTGCTGACGGCCCAACGGGGAACGCGAAATCATACGCTCGACCGCTTTTTGAACAACACGCTCAGGAAACTTACCGGCCAAGATTTTCTCCGGCGAGGTTTCCTTGATACCACCCGGGTGACCGGTGTGGTGGTAATAGCGCTTGTCCTGCATTTTACGACCCGTGAGACGCACCTTTTCGGCGTTGACGACAATGATATTGTCGCCGCAGTCCACGTGCGGGGTGAAGAGCGGCTTATGTTTGCCGCGAAGCCGAGATGCGATAACGGCAGCAAGACGGCCCAGAACAACGCCATCAGCGTCGATCACGTGCCACTTGCGGTCGATATCGGTTTCCTTGGCGGAAATGGTTTTCATCGATCAGTGTCCGCTTGTTGCTAAATACGGTCGCGCCAAAACGATCTTGGCGCGAGTGGCGGGAATATGACACCGAAACTTCGGAAGTCAACGGAAAAAGCACGTAAAAACGGTAGTTTACAAATAAGGTATTCAGATACCGTATATTTTCTTGCGCCCGCCTCCCCCGTCATTCCCGCGTCGGCGGGAATCCATCATGCCCATGGACCCCCGCCTGCGCGGGGGTGACGAAGAAAAAAGATACGAGACCTACATCGGCGGAATGGAATACGTGCCGGTGGCATGGGCGACCAAGTCATCGGAGTCGACCGAAAACAGATCGACGGCCATCACCGCCAGGCGCTTGCCGCGCTTCAACATAGTACCGTGCGCAACGAGATCACGGGGTTCCGGCTTGCGGAGGAAATTGATGTTGAGATTGGTGGTCACCGTCAGTTTGACGGCGCCGATCTCGGACAGCACGACGGCGTACATGCAGGCATCGGCCAGCATCATCATGGTCGGGCCAGACATCGTGCCGCCGGGCCGCAGCATCTTAGAATCATACGGCACGATCAACGACGCGGTACCGTCGCCGATGGCGGTCGCAGCCACGCCCAACTCGAACGCCCACGGCAGTTCGTCTTCGATAATCTGATTAAAGGCGGCGACGGTAATTTCTGACATTTACACTGTTCCCCCGAATCCCAGTTTACGTTAACGTCAATTGCGCAGCGGCTCAATGCACACGACGCACTGCCCTTGAAAGCCGGGCGCGTCGGCGCGACAATCTGCGGGGAGGAACACACATGTCGACACATCCATCGAACGACGACTTGGTCCTGCGCAGCGACGCCGACGGCATTGCGACGCTGACCTTGAATCGACCCAACAATTTCAACACCCTCTCGACCCCACTGATGCAGGCGCTGCAGCGGCATATCGCAGCCCTAAAGGATGACACCAGCGTCCGCGTCGTCATCATCACAGGGGCCGGCAAAGCATTCTGCGCCGGCCACGACTTGGCCGAAATGCAAGCAGATCCGTCCGAGAAAGCGATGCGCGCACTGTTCACGCTGTGCACCGAAAATATGATGGCGCTCACACATTTGCCGCAACCGGTGATCGCCAAAGTCAACGGCGTTGCGGCGGCGGCAGGCTGCCAATTGGTGGCGCAGTGCGATCTGGCGATTTCGACCACGGATGCGAAGTTCGGCACATCGGGCATCAACGTCGGCCTGTATTGCTCCACACCCTCGGTGCCGGTGACCCGCAACCTGAGCCGCAAGCACGCTATGGAACTGCTGATGACCGGCGACTTGATTTCATCCGACAAAGCAGTGACGTGGGGGCTGATCAACGACGCCGTGCCAGCGGATCAATTGGACGCCGCCGTCGATGCAATGGCACAAAAGATCAGATCAAAAAGCCCGAACGCCATCGCGCTCGGCAAAGACCTTTTCTATAAGCAACTCGAAGAAGGTATGGCGGCGGCGTACGTGCGCGCCGGCGACGCCATCACGTGTAACATGCAAGCCGAAGAAACCCAGGCCGCGATTGATGCGTTTTTAGACAAACGCCCGGTCGACGACTGGCCAGACAGAAATTAGACAGAAGTTAGACCGCAACCAACGAAAACAAAATTAACAAGGACATCCAATCCCATGACTTCGACCATCATTTCGTGTGCCGTCACCGGCTCTGCGCCGACGCCGGAAAAAAACCCTGCCGTCCCCGTAACCCCGGCTGAGATCGCCGCCAGCGCCGTCGACGCCGCCAAGGCGGGCGCAGCCATCGTGCACATTCACGTGCGCGATCCCGAAACCACCACGCCCAGCATGGACCCAGCGCATTACCGCGAAGTGACCGAGCGTATCCGCGACTCCGGCACCGACGTGATCATCAATCTGACCACTGGGCCTGGTGCGCGCTTTGTGCCGTCGCCCGAGGACCCGAGCCGTGCCACGCCCGACAGTTCCATGACGACGCCGGAACGCCGCGTCGTGCACATCGAAGAAATGAAGCCGGAAATTTGCTCGCTCGATGTCGCGACGATGAACTTTAACCAGCATGTGTTTTTAAACTTCCCACCGCACTTAGCCGTGATGGCCGAACGCGCCCGCGCTGCCGGCTCGAAGCCCGAGCTTGAGGTGTTCGACACCGGTCACATCGTGCTGGCCAAAGAAATGATCAAGAACGGCCTGATCGCGCCGCCGCCGTATTTCCAACTGTGCCTCGGCATCAATTACGCCGCCCCCGCAACCGTCGAAGCGATGCAGATGATGCGCGACATGCTGCCCCAAGACGCGGTCTGGTCGGCGTTCGGCATCGGTCGCTTCCAATTCCCGATGGTTGCTGCTGCCGTGCTGTTAGGCGGCAACGCGCGGGTCGGCTTGGAAGATAATATCTTTTTGGAAAAAGGCGTCCTGGCACCGTCAAACGCCGCGCTCGTCGAAAAAGCGTGCGGCATCGTCACCAGCTTGGGCGGCGCGGTTGCTTCGGTCACCGAAGCGCGCGAAAGGCTCGGCCTCGGCGGATGAGCGAACTCACTTATGACGATGGCCTGATCCGCGATGTCCTGAAGGACACGCGGACCATCGCTATGGCCGGGGCCAGTCCGAACTGGGTGCGTCCGTCTAACTTTGCGATGAAGTATATGCTCGGCAAAGGTTATCAGGTGCATCCGATCAACCCGGGCCATGCGGGCAAGGAAATTTGCGGTCGCATGACCTATGCGTCGCTCGCCGACGTGCCCGGCCCCATCGACATGCTGGATATTTTTCGTAACTCAGAGGCCGCAGGCGCCGTGGTCGATGAAGCGATCCAACTGAAAAACGAAAAGCAGCTGAAGATCATTTGGATGCAGTTGGGTGTGATCAATGAAGACGCCGCCGCGCGTGCCGAGGCCGCCGGACTGACCGTGATTATGGATCGCTGCCCGAAAATCGAATACGGGCGGCTGTTCGGTGAACTTGGCTGGTCCGGCGTGAATTCGGGGATCATCTCGTCAAAGCGCCGCAAGGTTGCACCCTGATGGAAATTCGCATCGACGACCTGCGCGGCCCGGAAATCAAAGCGCTGTTGGAAGCACATCTGGATCTAATGCGCGCGATCAGTCCGCCGGAAAGCGTGCACGCGTTGGATCTGGATGCGCTCCGCGCGCCGGACGTCACGTTCTGGACGCTCTGGGACGGCGATACGCTGGTCTGTTGCGGCGCGCTTAAGGAACTCGATTCGACCCACGGCGAGATCAAATCCATGCACACAGCGGCGCATACGCGCGGACGCGGCTTTGCGCGCACTTTGTTGGAACACATCATCGCCGTCGCCAAGCATCGCGGCTATGCCCGACTTAGCCTTGAGACCGGAGCGACCGAACATTTCATGCCGGCACGCAGTTTATATGCGGCGTTCGGTTTCAAACCCGCCGACCCGTTCGGCGACTATCAACCAGATCCGCACAGCGCATTCATGACCCGAGAGCTTGTATAATCTCATGACCGACAAAAAACCCGCACCCAGCGATGGTCCGCCCGAATTCGGCTTTGCCACCCGCGCCATTCATGCCGGCGCGAGCCCGGACCCAGTGACCGGCGCGCGCGCAACGCCGATCTATCAGACCACATCGTATGTGTTTGATGATGTGGAGCACGCCTCGGACCTGTTCAATCTACAGACGTTCGGCTTCATTTATTCCCGGCTGACCAATCCCACCGTGTCGGTATTGGAAGAGCGGATTGCGAACCTTGAAGGCGGCCGTGCCGGCGTTTGTGCGGCATCCGGGCATGCGGCGCAGTTTCTCACGTTCTTTACCCTGCTTGAGCCCGGCGACGAATTCATCGCATCAAAAAACTTGTATGGCGGCTCGATCACGCAATTCGGCGTCAGCTTTAAGCGGCTGGGCTGGCATTGCCATTTTGTCGACTGTACGACCCCCGACAACATCAAAGCCGCGATCACCCCAAAAACCAAAGCGATCTTTATCGAGGTGCTGGCCAACCCGGGCGGTGTGGTGCTCGACCTCGAAGCAATTGCCGCCATCGCCAAAGACGCCGGCATCCCGTTGATCGTCGACAACACCATGGCGACGCCGTACCTGTGCCGCCCCATCGAATGGGGCGCGGATATCGTCACCCACTCCATGACCAAATTTTTACAGGGCCACGGCACATCGATGGGCGGCGCGATCGTCGAAAGCGGCAAATTCGATTGGACCTGTAAAAACGGTGGCCCTGGCTTTCCAACAATGACCGAACCCGACCCGGCTTATCATGGCCTCACGTTCTATGAGACGTTTGGCGATTTTGGCTTCACCATGAAGGCCCGCGCGGTCGCGCTCCGCGACTTCGGCCCTTCCCTATCGCCGACCAACGCGTTCAACACCATCACCGGCATCGAGACCCTACACGTGCGCATGCAGCGCCATGTCGAAAATGCCGAAAAGGTCGCGGCATTCTTGGAGACCCACCCCGCCGTCGCCTGGGTCAGCTACGCCGGACTCGCATCGAGCCCGTACCGTGACCTTGCAAAAAAATACATGCCGAAAGGCGCAGGCTCAGTATTTACGTTCGGCCTCAAGGGCGGGTTCGAAGCCGGGGTGAAATTGGTCGAGGGCGTCAACGTATTCTCGCACCTGGCCAACATCGGCGACACTAAATCGTTGATCCTGCACCCGGCCTCGACCACGCACCGCCAGCTCACCGACGAACAACGTCAAGCTGCGGGCGCGACGGCGGAAACGATCCGTTTGTCGATTGGGATCGAGGACGCAGACGACTTGATTCGCGATCTAGATCAGGGGCTCTCTTTGTAACGGGGAGGTCCCGGATCGCTGCGCGTCCGGGATGACGGTTTTAATAATGTGTCGTCATCCCGGGCGAGCATCGCGAGACCCGGGACCTCCCCGCCAACCAATCAAAAACCATGACCTAAGCCACCACCCGTCGCTCGCGCGGCAGCACCGTTGCCGCGACGGCGCCTGTTACGGCAACGGCAGCCAGCACCGTGTACAACCAATAGAACCCGCCCGTCGCATCAAACAGCATGGCTTCTAACTGTACGCCCATGGTCGAAAAGCCGATCGCGAGCACGAACTTGAACCCAAATGCCAGTGCGCGGCGCGTACGCGGCACGTAGCGCGCCAATATCACGTTTTCCGCCGGCAGGCCGCCGTTATTCGCCGCCATCATCATCACCGCGATCAGAATGATCATCGGGCCCGCAATGTTCGCAAGCAAGATCAGCAGCGGGACTTGGATCATGAACGCGCCGATGTAGACGATCTTGGGCGATATCTTATCCGCCAGCCAACCGCCTGTAACCTGCATCAGGCCGGCGATAAAGAACACCAGCGCGACCATGCTGGAAATGCCCATAACACCGCCTGCGAACATGTCTTCGAGACGCAATTGAAAGGTCTTTGGTAGGCCCGCTTGCGAGGCTTGATAGATCACACCGGTGCACAACATCGTTAAGGCCAGCACCGCGAAAACCCGGAACGCATCGCCTTTTTCGGCATCCGGTGTCGGCGCGCGGTCGCCATGGGTTTCAACGATGATGCCGCGCGCCACCAGCACGATAAACGCGATACCGACCAAAGTAATCATTGCTCCTGGAATGATAAACACCGCGCGCCAGCCCATCAGCGCAATGATAGAGCCTGCGCTCAACGCCGCAATCGCCGGGCCGAGGCCGCCGAAAATCCCATTGATGCCGAGTGCTGTGCCCCGGTTTAAGGCATTGCGGATCAGCCATGCGATACCGACCGGATGATAGATCGAAGCACACAACCCGGTCAGCCCGAGCGTTGCCATGATCTGCCACGGCGACTGCGCAAGGCCAGTCAGCATCATCGCCAACCCGGTGCCGATGAAAAATACGCTCATCATCGGCACGGCCCCCCACTTGTCGCCGAGCCAGCCGGCGATCGGTGCACCGAAACCAAACAACACGCCGCCCAATACAGCCAACTGAATGGCTTCGCCGTGGGTCAGGCCAAGCTCGCCTTCAAGCGATAGCACCGCGACATAATACAGCGGCTGAAACAAATGGCTGAAGGTATGGCCAATACTGGAAAAGATCAGCGATAAACGTGCGGAACGGGCATCTGAAGTGGTCATGGGATTTAGTTAGAAGCTGCTGTGCAGAATGAAAAGAGCCATTTCCGAAAAACTGACGGGGAGGTCCCGGATAACGCTACGCGTTTCCGGGATGACAATACAAAAAGAATCGTCATCCCGAGCGAGCAGCGCGAGACCCGGGACCTCCCCGTCAAACAGCTAAAAATCCAAAGCCCGCATCACCTGCGAGAAGGCATCTAAAGTGTCTTGTTCACGCACGTGTCTACCGCCGACGACTTGGCGTTTGCCGCCGATCCAGACTTCGAGGAACGGCGGCGTGTTGGTGGCGAAGACCAGGCTGTCGATCAACCGATCCCCCGCCTTTCCGACCAGCGCCGGATGGCCTGGATCAAGTGCGACGAAGTCAGCACGCTTACCGACCGCGATCTCGCCGACCGGGCGCCCCGTCGCTTGGGCGCCGCCTTTGAGTGCCCCTTGATACAATTGCACGCCGGTCGACGCGCCCGGCGATCCGGCGGCCAAATTACGATGCCGCTGCGTCAGACGCTGGCCGTATTCCAACAAACGAAGCTCTTCGATCATATTAACCGAGATATGACTGTCAGACCCGATGCCAAATACACCGCTATCCGCGAGATAAGGGATCAACGGAAACAAGCCGTCGCCCAGGTTCGCCTCGGTGGTCGGACACAGGCCGGCGACGGCGCCGCTGACGGCCATCTGCGCGCGCTCGGCATCGGTTAAGTGCGTCGCGTGCACCAAGCACCAACGCGGGCCGATATCGGCGTGGTCAAACAACCATTCGACCGGACGCAGCCCGGTGTGCTTGACGGATTCCTCAACGTCGCGGGTCTGCTCGGCAACGTGAATATGCACGGGGGCGTTCGGCCCGATGCCTTGCAGGATATCGCGGAGCGCATCGGCATCTACATGTCGTGGGCTGTGTGGGGCAACGCCGACACACGTCTGCGGGTCGCCGTTGTGCACCGCCTCAACAGCATTGATGATCGTCAGCAACTGATCTGGAGTCGAGATAAAGCGCGCCTGCCCCGCGTTCGGTGCCGCCCCGCCATAGCCACCGTTCACATACAGCACCGGCAACAAGGTGATGCCGATCCCGGCGCGCGCGGCGGCGCGCATTAAGGCCATCGACATCTCGGCTGGGTCCGCATAGGGCACACCGCCCGACCCATGATGCATGTAATGAAATTCACAGACAGCCGTGTAGCCGGCTTTGACCATCTCCACATACAATTGCGCGGCGACAGTCTCCAATAACTCGGGTGTGACCTGTTCAGCGAAGCGGTGCATGACCTCTCGCCAAGTCCAAAAGCTGTCGTTGGCGCCGGCGCCTGATGCGCGAAACTCGCTCATCCCAGCCATCGCGCGCTGATGCGCATGAGAATGCAAATTGGGCATACCAGGCAGCAATGGGCCCGGCACCCGGGTCATGTACTCAGCCTCAAAAGCGGTGTCGGTATCCACGCGGGTGATTGTGCCCGCGGCATCGATGCTGATCTTGACATCTTTCGCCCAGCCGGACGCCAGCCAAGCGGTCTCGGCAAATACGCTGATACCGTTACTCATGTTGCACCTCGCACATTCGTCATGATGAGTCTTTCGTCCCCACCCCCACGTGATAATCTCTGCGTCATGCCGAGGCAAGGAGGACGCATGACACGTACGCTGCAAACCAGACTGAAACGATGCTTACATATGGCAGCATTTTTCGCGCTCGGCCTGATGCTGCAAACCGCGACGGCTCTGGCTAAAGACTTAGTGATCGGTATCACCCAGTACCCGTCAACGTTTCATCCGAACATCGATTCCATGCTGGCGAAGTCCTACGTGCACGGCCTGACCCGGCGCCCGGTCACCGTGACGGATGCGGATTGGACACTGCAATGTATGCTGTGCACGTCGTTACCGACCTTGGAAAACGGCGGTGCGGTTCTTGAGAAAACCCCCGACGGCAAAGACGGCATCGCCGTCACGTACCGCCTACAGAAAGACGCCGTATGGGCCGACGGCGTGCCGGTCAGCGTCGACGATGTGATCTTCACGTGGGAGGTCGGCAAGCATCCGCAATCCGGCGTCGCCTCGGCTGAGGGCTATCGGCGTATCCTCAGCATTGATCGGATCGACGACAAAATCTTCACGCTGCACGTCGACCGTCGCACCTTTGACTACAACGACCTCTCCAGCCTCAATCTGCTACCCGCACATATTGAGCGGGACAAATTCAACGACCCGGCCGCGTACCGCACGCAAACGACCTTCGATACCGCACCGACCACGCTCGGCCTGTATATGGGTCCCTATGTAATGACCAAGGTCGAAACCGGGTCATTCATGGTGTTTGAAAAAAACCCACGCTGGTGGGGTAAAGCGCCGGCGTTCGATAAAATTACGGTGCGCGTGATCGAAAACACCGCGACCCTCGAAGCGAACTTGCTGTCGGGCAGCATTGATATGATTGCGGGCGAGCTTGGGCTCAACGTCGACCAAGCGCTGGCGTTCGAACAACGCCACAGCGACCGCTTTCACGTGCAGTTTAATCCAGGCCTGATTTACGAACATATCGACTTGATGCTCGACAATCCGATCCTCGCCGACCGACGCGTTCGCCAAGCGCTGATGTACGCGCTTGACCGCAAAGTTATTTCCGAACGCCTGTTCGGCGGCAAGCAGCCCGTCGCCGACACCGGCGTCAATCCGTTGGATTGGGTGTATGCAGATGACGTGCCGCGCTATCCACACGATTTAAGAAAAGCTGCGGAATTATTGGATGCAGTAGGATGGACCCGGCGCGGCAATGAGGTCCGCAAAAATGCAGCAGGCGCGCCGCTTCGCTTCACCTTGATGACCACAGCCGGCAACCGCACCCGGGAATTGGTGCAGCAGGTTTTACAAAGCCAGTGGAAGGCCGCTGGTATCGAGGTGCGCATCAACAACGAGCCTGCGCGCGTGTTCTTCGGCGAAACCGTGACCAAGCGCAAATTCGAGGCGATGGCGATGTTCGCGTGGATTTCGGCGCCGGAAAGCGTGCCCCGCACGACGCTGCACAGCGAAGAAATCCCAACCGAGGCCAACAATTGGAGCGGCCAGAATTACACCGGCTACAAAAACCCGGACCTCGACAAGATTCTAGAGACCATCGAGCTTGAGTTGGACCGCAGAAAACGCAAAGCGATGTGGCGCGAGTTGCAGCATATCTATGCCACCGAGCTCCCCGCCCTGCCCCTCTACTTCCGGGCCAACCCCTTCATTATGCCGCCCTGGTTAGCGGGAATAAGACCAACCGGCCATCAATACCCGACCACACTCTGGGTCGAGGAGTGGGCGGTAAAAAAGTAAGGCAACGGAGTCCCTCTCCCCCTTCTAGGGGGAGAGGTGTTCTACCTTCCAGCGGCGCGGGTGTGATGGTACGGTTTTAGATGATTGTGTTTTTAATTCGGCGCAGCTTCCAATCGCTGATCGTATTGTTGGTAATGTCATTTGTGATCTATGGATTGATCGGGTTGATGCCCGGTGATCCGGTGGATTTGATGATCTCGGCCGATCCCGATATCACGTCGCAAGATGCGGCGCGGCTGCGCACACTTTATGGTCTCGATCAACCGCTATGGTCGCGCTATGTGCATTGGTTAGGGTCGGCGCTTTCGGGTGACTTCGGTTATTCAAGGCTGTACGCGCAGCCGGTCTGGGACGCGATTATACCCGCGCTTTCAAACACGCTTATCTTGCTGATTTCTAGCCTCGCACTGGCGCTGGCGATCGCTTTGCCGGCGGGCGTGTTCGCAGCAACGCGGCCTTATTCACTGAGCGATTACGGCATCAATCTAGCGGCGTTTGCCGGGATTTCGATGCCGCCGTTCTGGCTCGGGATTCTGCTGATATTGTTGTTTTCCGTCGTGCTCGGCTGGCTGCCCGCAGGCGGCACGGCAGCGGCATCCGGCAGTGAGGGTGTTTGGAACCACATAAAATTTTTGATCTTACCGATTGCCAGCCTGACCATCGCCGGTATCGGTGGACACACCCGCTATATGCGGGCCTCAATGATCGAGACCTTGCGCCAAGATTATATCCGCACGGCGCGGGCCAAGGGGTTGTCGGAGTCCCGTGTCGTGTTGGGGCATGCGCTCCGCAACGCGATGATCCCGGTCGTAACCGTGATCGCACTTGATCTGGGCGTGTTGTTTTCCGGCGCGCTGATCACCGAGACGGTATTTGCGTATCCGGGCATGGGCAAGCTGATCTATGACGCGATCATGGGCAATGACTATAACTTGGCGCTGGTGACACTGTTGCTGGCGACCGCACTAACGCTGATCGGCAACTTGCTGGCCGATGTCGCCTATGCGGTACTCGATCCACGCATTTCGTATACGAAGGACGCGTGATGGACGACGCCCGCGCCCCCGCCCTACCCGTCGAGACCGGCACGCGATGGATCGCGCGCCGGTTTGCCCAGCATCGCTTAGCGCTGGCCAGTGCGGTGATCATTATTTGTCTGGCCACGCTGGCCATCTCCGCACCGCTGATCAAAGCCATGCTGGGGGTCGAGGCGGATGCGGTCGATCTGTTCAATCGTTATGGCCCACCAAGCACCACACATCCGCTCGGCACTGACGAGTTGGGGCGCGATGTCTTAATCCGCTTGCTGTACGGCGGCCAGGTGTCACTGTTCGTCGGCCTGACGGCAACCATCGCGGCGGCGCTGATCGGCACCTGCATCGGCTTGCTGTCGGGCTACATCGGCGGGCGCACGGATGCGGTGATCATGCGCATCACCGACGGCGTCATCGCGCTACCGGTGCTGCCGTTGCTGATCGTTTTGGCGGCGATTGATTTGAACAAACTGGGCCTGCCTGATGGCGTGATCGGATCGGAAAACGCGAGCTTGTATCGGATCGTCGCCATCGTCGCCCTGGTCGGATGGACCACGGTCGCACGCTTGGTGCGGGCCAGCACATTGGCGCTGAAAGCACGCCCGTTTGTTGAAGCCGCACGTGCGCAAGGGGCAGGTCCGCTCAGGATCATGGCGCGCCATATCCTGCCGAACTTGGCGTCACCGATCATCGTCGCGACGACGTTGGCGGTGGGCAATGTAATATTGTTGGAGTCGGTGCTAAGCTTTTTAGGGCTCGGCATCCAGCCGCCGATCCCAAGTTGGGGCAACCTTTTAACGGGTGCCCAAGAAACTATTTGGCAGGCGCCGGGATTAGCATTTTATCCGGGGATGTTGATTTTCGTGACCGTGGTCGCGTTCAACTTCGTCGGTGACGGGCTGCAGGACGCGCTCGACCCGCGCGCCCGTAACCGACAAAGTGATGGTCATTGACTGACGCTTAGTGCGCGAACAGCACCGGCACCGTCATACTGTCCAGCAGCGTGTTGGTGGCCCCGCCCAAGATCAGTTCACCCAATCTTGAATGCCCATAGCCGCCGACGACAATCATGTCGGCGCCGATGTTGGCGGCCTCATTCAGCAACACCACGCCGACGCCTTTGCCTTCGGACTTATAATGATCGGCTTCGGCATTCACACCATGGGACGCCAAATAACGCGCCAGATCAGCGCCCGGCAGATCACCCAAACCCCGCACACCCGGCTTCGGATCGACGCAAAGCACCTTCACACTTCTGGCACTTTGTAAGATCGGCAGCGCATTGCGCACCGCACGCGCCGCGTGATCGCTGCCGTCCCAACCGATCAGTACTTTGGTCCCCATACCTTTAAGGGCCGGCGTACGCGGCGTGACGATAACCGGCGCGCCCGAGCCCAAAATCACATGATCGGCAATGGCGCGGGTGCGTTGCACGTCTTCATCATCGTTCGGCTGTCCCATGACCACGATATCGGCGTAACGTGCATGCGCGCAGATCACATCTTCGACTTGATCACGCCAATCCCCGGATCGGGTTTCGTACGAGATACCGTTTTTCTTACACGTTTCCTCGAAGGCTTTCTTGGTTGCGGCCTCGTTTTCTTCGACGTTTTGTTGGTGCTGCTGAATGACCTCGGCCGGAAGCTGAACAACCACATAAGTCGGCATGTCATAGGGCACACCCGCAAAAATTCCGATCAAGCGCGCATCGTGACGCTCGGCCAGGGTAACGGCGGCATCGACAACTATGTTGCCGTACTTGGTGCCGCTAAGGTGAACCAGAATATCTTTAATCGCCATCTGAATGCCCTCCGAGAGCCGTTGTTGAATACAGTGATTAAAGACCACGGCGCGGCGGTGCGCGTTGACATAAGTCAATCCGGGATCAATCCCAAACAAGTGCCCTGGACTCTGTGCCTGGAAAGAGATTTCATACCCGAAGGCGGCATCGCGTCGCCGCTATGGATCGGAGGACTCCCATGACCGCGCTCGGAAATTCCGCGCAAGCTCGCGACATCGCCTATCACGTACACGGCTACACCAACCTCAAAGCCCACGAAGATAAAGGACCGTTGGTGATCACCAAGGGGGCCGGCATCCGCGTCTTTGACGACACCGGCAAAAGCTATATCGAAGGCCTGTCCGGTCTTTGGTGCGTGAGCTTAGGCTTTGGAGAGCAGCGTCTGATCGACGCAGCCACGGCGGCCATGGGGAAACTTGCGTACTATCACGGTTTCAACCACCGGGCCGCAGACGTGGTCATCGACTTAGCGGAAAAGCTGGTATCGATTGCGCCTGGACGGTTATCCAAGGTGTTGTTTGCGAATTCAGGCTCGGAAGCCACCGATCTGGCGGTAAAACTAATTTGGTATTATCACAACGCCATCGGCAAGCCCGAGAAAAAGAAAATTATCTCGCGGATTCGCGGTTATCACGGTGTCACCGTTGCGTCTGCCAGTTTGACCGGTTTGCCGCATCTGCACGGCGATTTTGATCTGCCGATTGATCGCATCATGCACACCACGTCACCGCACTATTACCGCGAAGGTCATCCGGGCGAAAGCGAAGAAGAATTCGCGACCCGCTGCGCCGACGACCTGGAAAAAATGATCTTGGACGAAGGCCCGGATACGGTCGCCGCCATGTTCTGCGAACCAGTGATGGGCGCCGGCGGCGTGATCATTCCGCCGAAAACGTACTATCCGAAAATCCAAGCGGTGCTGAAAAAGTATGACGTGCTGTTGGTCGCCGACGAAGTGATCACCGGCTTTGGGCGCACCGGCAATATGTGGGGCTCGGAGACCTTTGATCTGGATCCGGATTTCCTCTCGTGTGCGAAGCAGCTGTCGTCAGCGTACCTGCCGATCTCGGCTTTGATGATTTCCGACAAAATTTATCAAGCGATGGTATCCGAAAGCGAAAAGCTCGGCGTGTTCGGCCACGGCTCGACTTATGGCGGGCATCCGGTCGCCGCCGCTGTCGCGCTTGAGACCCTGAAAATCTATGAAGAGCGGGATATTATCGGCCATGTCCGCTCGGTAATGGGGCAGTTCAGTGACCGCATGCAGAAGTTGGGCGAGCACCCACTGGTCGGCAACGCACGGTCATGCGGCCTGATGGGCGCGCTTGAGCTGATGAAAGACAAAGACGGCAAGGTTCCGTTTGAAGCATCGCAAAAAGTCGGCCCGGCTGCCGAGGGTCGCTGTCTGGAAAACGGTCTGATCGTGCGGGCCATCGGCGACAACCTGGCGTTCTGCCCGCCGCTGATCACCACCAGCGCCGAGTTGGACGAAATTTTCGACATCGCCGAAAAATCCTTGGATGAAGCCGAAGCCTGGGTCAACGATAACGGGCTGCGCGCCACGTAATTGCGAGGCGCCGTAACTATCTTGAATTTTGAACACCCGGCGGCATCCACCGCCGGGTGTTTTGTCATGATCGGCTAAAAATGTACCGATCATTTTGCCGTGATCCATGGCGCTAAGACCTGCGTATAGCTAGACATAAAGCGCATTTCAGCCTATATCATAGGCAGATTGGGAGATGGCAATGTACGCCGATAACACCCTGACACCAAAAGAAGCGACACGGTTATGTGCGCTCGGCATGCTTGCTGGCGCCGATATGACGTATGCATCACTGGCTGCGGGCGTTCGTTACTTTGTCACCCACGTGATGGGTCCCTCGCTCGAAGTCATGGGCACCTCAATTGAGCTTCTCAAACACGAAGGTTTGGTCACCACCGTTGCCGGAAGCGGCGACGATTCCATACTGTCGATCACCGACGAAGGCCGCGCAGAGTTCAAGACCTTGCTGACGGCGAATATCAAAGCCGCTGAAAACGACCTCAATAAGCTCGTCATCGCGCTCAAGTTCCGCTTTATGGATGATCTTAATGCCGAAGACCGCCACGCACAGGTCGATCTTTTGGTGCATGCTGTGGATAACGAGTTGGCGCGGCTTGAAGAGTTGCGTGCCCACCACGCCGATGAAGGCGGTCATTTAATCGATTGGCTGGACCGAGAACTCGAAGACCTGGAAAGCCGCCGCGCCTGGCTGAATTCAAAGCGCGACCAGCTTTAATTTCCGCGTCTTCCGGTGCGTTCTCTAAACAAAAAACAATAGCCAACCCATCGTCATCCTGAACTTGTTTCAGGACCTCAGGATGTGTTCGCGCAACTAACATATCCTGAAACAAGTCCAGGATGACGAATAGGTAGGGCCGGCAATCGATGCGGGATCCTTATGCCGCCATCATCTCCGCGTCCGTGCAGCCGACGATCATCCGGAGTTTCCGCATCGGTTCACTGTAGCCGGCAACGGCGCAATGCATGGACGCGCGGTTATCCAACGCGACCAACTGCCGGGGCTGCCATTTATGGCGATAGTGAAACGCCGGATTTTGCTGGTGTTCGTAGAGTTCCGCCAATAACGCATCACCCTCGTCTTGATCCATATCCTTGATGCACATGGTGAAGCCCGGATTGACGAACAGAATTTTCCGCCCCGTCCACGGATGATCGCGCACCACCGGATGTGCTACATCCGGCGTCTTGCGTCGCTGTTCTTCGCTCAGCGTCGTGATCGCCCCGCCGCCGTTCCAACCGTAGCGATGGATCGCCACCAAACCGTCAATACGCGCCTTCATCTCGTCAGAAAGTGCGTCATAGGCCATCTGCGTGCTCGCCACCATGGTGTCGCCGCCATCGGTGGGCACATGCGTGGCATACAGGAAAATCGCATCGGACGGCGTCGCGGTATACGACAAATCGGAATGCCAAAATGCGCCCGCAGGCTTTTTCGTGGAACGGCTCTCGTTGTTGCCCATGTTCGCCGTGATGATCGACATGTCGCTCGAGATCGGATGATGGAACTGATCTAAGATATGCGGCTGTAACGGCCCAAAGCCGCGCCCGAGCCGGAGCAGCCACTCCGGGTCTTCATCCAAATCATTGATGACGATGGCGGTGTGATCGGCCAAGGCCTGCTTCAACGTCTGGATATCCGCGTCGCTGAGCGGCGTCGCGGTCGACACACCCTCAATCACTGCACCGAACGATTGGTCTTTGACTGGTGTAACCTGAATCATGATGTCCCTCCGTCATTTTCGGAGAGTATAGCAATATCTCTATATCGCGGAAAAGAGGGCCTAGAAGATCAGCACCTCGGACATAGAGGAACGGATTGGACGTGCTCCACTCTCTCGAAGAAAGTGGAGCACGTCTGCACTATTCTGCTGCCAATTTACGACCAGTGATCTGGGTAATGTCGCGGACGGCGCCCTTGGAGGCGGACGAGGCCAGCAAGCCATACGCCTGCAAAGCCTGCGTAACGACGCGTTTGCGGACCGGTTTCCAACCTTCGTCGCCTTTAGCATTCATAGCATCACGGCGGCGTTGCAACTCGGCGGCGTCGACCATCAGTTTGACGCTGCGCGACGGGATATCGAATTCGACGATATCACCTTCTTCGATCAGGCCGATGGCGCCGCCTTCGGCGGCTTCGGGGCTGACATGGCCGACCGCCAAACCGGATGAGCCGCCAGAGAAGCGGCCATCGGTGATCAGCGCACAGTCTTTGCCGAGGCCCATAGATTTGATGTAGCTGGTCGGGTACAGCATTTCCTGCATGCCCGGCCCGCCTTTCGGCCCTTCATAGACCACCACGACGACGTCGCCTTTTTTGATGTCGCCACCGAGGATCTTGTTGCAGGCTTCTTCCTGGCTGTGACAAATGCGCGCCGGGCCTTTGAAGGTCAGGCATTCCACCGGCACACCGGCGGTTTTCACGACGCAGCCGTCTTCGGCGATGTTGCCGTACAAAATGCCGAGGCCGCCGTCTTTCGAATACGCATGTTCAACGTTGCGGATACAACCACCCTCGCGGTCGGTGTCGAGCGAGTTATAGCGCTTCGACTGACTGAACGCTTCAACCGTGCGCACGTTGCCGGGCGCCGCCATGTAGAACTTTTGAATGTCTTCATCGACGTTGCGCATGATGTCGTATTTGTTGATCGCTTCACCGATGGTCGGGGTGTGCACGGTCGGCAGATCCATGTGCAACAGACCGGCACGGTCCAGCTCACCCATGATGGCCAGAATACCCCCAGCACGGTGGAAGTCTTCCATATGGTATAGGTTGGTCGACGGCGACAACTTCGAGAGGTGGGGCACATGGCGCGACAAGCCGTCGATGGCCTTAATATCAAAATCGATCTGGCCTTCTTGGGCCATCGCCATCAGGTGCAAGATGGTGTTCGTCGAGCCACCCATGGCGATATCGACGGTCATCGCGTTCTCGAACCCTTTTTTCGAGGCGATGTTCCGCGGCAGCACGCTTTCGTCGTCTTGCTCGTAGTAGCGCTTGGTGATCTCGACAATCGTGCGGCCAGCCTGGAGAAACAGTTCCTTGCGGTCCGAATGCGTCGCCAGCACGCTCCCGTTGCCGGGCAGTGCCAAGCCGATGGCCTCGGCCAGGCAGTTCATTGAGTTCGCCGTAAACATACCCGAACAAGAGCCGCACGTCGGACAGGCCGAGCGCTCGTACTTCAACGCATCTTCGTCGGACGTTTCAGGGGCAGCGGCGTGGATCATCGCATCGATCAAGTCGGCTTTTTGAATTTTGCCGTCGACGTCCATCTTACCGGCTTCCATTGGGCCGCCGGAAACGAACACGACCGGAATGTTGAGCCGCATCGCGGCCATCAGCATGCCCGGCGTAATCTTGTCGCAGTTGGAGATACACACCAGCGCATCTGCGCAGTGTGCGTTGACCATGTATTCGACCGAGTCCGCGATCAGTTCACGGGACGGCAGCGAATACAGCATACCGCCATGACCCATGGCGATCCCGTCATCGACGGCGATGGTGTTGAATTCTTTGGCGACGCCGCCGACGCGTTCGATCTCGCGCGCCACCATCTGGCCCAGGTCCTTTAGGTGCACGTGACCCGGCACGAACTGGGTGAACGAGTTGGAAATGGCGATGATCGGCTTGTCGAAATCATCATCGGTCATGCCGGTGGCGCGCCAAAGACCGCGCGCGCCGGCCATGTTTTTGCCATGCGTGGTGGTGCGTGAACGATACTCGGGCATCTTTATTCCTCCGAAGGGCGCGCAAAGCGCTTCCGCGCGCGCTTATATTTTCAATTATTATGAACGATGTGAAGGGTAATGCCCACATTTTCAATAGTTTAATTGCATCAAGCGCCGCAAATAGCGTTAATGATACGTAATGGTTTCAATACTGACGGCGCGCAACGGGCCGCATAATGGGTAAGGTCACGACATGGCAAAGCAAATCGTGCTGCTGACCCCGGACGAGCAGGCGCCGGACCTGATCACCATCTTGCGCCGTCATGCGCCTGATACCGTAATTACTACAGCTACCGACCTTGAAACGCTGCGACGCGCGTGTGGCGAACTAAGGGCTGGCGACCGCGTGTTGGCCTTCGCAACCCCGGTAATCGTGCCCGCAGACATCTTGGATGCCCTGCCCGGTCCAGCGTACAACTTCCATGGTGGCCCGCCGACGTATCCGGGGCTTTTCCCGGCGGCGTTCGCGATCTACGAGGGTGCGACAACGTTCGGGGTCACGGCACACGAGATGATTGATCAAATCGACCAAGGCGCCATCGTCGCTGTCGATCAAATCCGGATGCCGGAAAACATCGACCGCATGAACTTGGAAATTCTGAGCCGGAAGATGTTGCTGAGGCTGGTCGACCGCTTAGCGCCGGCGTTGATCGAACATGACAGCCCGCTGCCAACGCTTGATATAGCCTGGGCGCCGTTGGTCCGGCGCGGGCGTGATTTCGAGGCACTCTGCACCCTACCCGAAAATGTCGATCAGGCAGAATTTCAACGCCGTTACCGTGCCGTCGGCGAAGGACCGTATCATGCGCTACGGATTTCCGTGCACGGGCGCTGGTTTCGCTTAGAAAGCTTGCCCGGCGGCGGCGCTATATATCGGGGTGGCCAAGCGGTGACGGACGACTGATCCGCTACCACAAACTCGTAATAAGGCCTAGGTGTACTTAAGGCCCCAGTCTTTCAGGGCCATCAACGCCGGCTCCAGCGCTTTGCCTTTTTCCGTCAACATGTATTCGGCCCTAGGGGGATGTTCGGAATACAGCCGCCGTTCGATGGCGCCCGCCGCTTCCAATGTTTTAATCCGGGCCGACAACGTGTTGGGCGCGATGCCTTCGAGGGACTCTTCCAAGTCCTGAAATCGCCTGGGCCCAAATAAAAACATGTCGCGGACGATCAAAAACGTCCACCGCTCACCGATGATATCGAGCGCACGGGCAACCGGGCAATGCGGGTCCAGGTCTTTAGCCATGAAAGAATTATAGCATTACTTTACATAAATGCATAGTGACTATTTTAAATATAGTTTATGGTTGATTTAACCTAACCGATAGGGACCAAGCATGTTGAGCATCACCCCAATTTACATCGCCATCGCCGTGACCATGTATTCCGTGCTCTCGTTTCATGTGATTTCGGGCCGCGGCAAATACAAAGTTTCCATCGGCGACAGTAACGAGCCTAGGTTTACACGGACCGTGCGGGCACATGGCAATTTCGTCGAATACGCACCGCTGACGTTGTTGGCGATGGGTGCGGCAGAGCTTGCGGGGGCACCGGGCAGCGTCATTCACGTGGCGGGTGCCTCGTTGCTGATTGGGCGCACACTGCATGGGTATTGCTTCTTGTTCACAACAAGCGGCATGAAGCTGCGGGTCGCCGGTATGATGCTGACGTTTTTCGCGATGTGGACCGCAGCGGCGGCGGGTATTTGGGCGGTTTTATAAACAGCCCCAAGCATTGCCTATATGCGCCAAGCAGGCATAATCGGCACCCGTAAAACAACCACGCTTGGGAGCAGCCTTGTGTTCGGCCTATCGAAAACACCCGTGATCCAACTTGATGTCGCTTTTTGCCGCGACCAGTTCCCAGCGCCCTGTTGGGACTGGGCGTTTTTTGAAAATGCCGGCGGCAGCTTTGTACCAAAAAGTGTGATCCAACGCCTGACCGCCTACATGACCGAATGCCAAGTGCAACCGGGCGCACCCTACCCTGCCTCCACCCTCGCTGCCGAGCGTATGAACGATGGCCACGCCAAAATGGCCGCGATGATCGGTGCGCCTATGGGCGAGGTCGTGATCGGCCCGTCGACGTCGGCGAACATCGACGTGCTGGCACGCGCGCTCCGACCGCTTTGGGAGACCGGCGACGAAGTGATCGTCACCAACTTGAACCACGAAGCCAACTCAGGCCCTTGGCGCCGCTTGGCCGCGACCGGCATCCGCATCGTCGAGTGGCCGGTCAATCCGGACACCACCGAACTCGATATATCTTTGCTGGATCAACTGCTGAGCCCGCGCACCCGCCTGGTCGCCCTGCCGCACGTATCCAACATCACCGGTGCCATCAATGATGTGCCCGCGATCACCCAGCGCGTGCACGACGCCGATGCCCTAGTCTGCGTCGATGGCGTCGCGTTCGCGCCGCATCGGTTTGTGGATGTCAAAGGCTGGGACGTCGATTTCTATGCATTCAGCCTGTACAAAACCTTCGGCCCCCACATCGGCCTGATGTACGGCAAGAAAGAACTGCTGGAAGCGGCGAAAAGCCAACATCACTATTTCATCCCGGAATCCGCCACGTCTTACAAAATGAACCCGGCGGGCCCGCAGCATGAAATCATCGCCTCACTGGTCGGCATTGCCGATTACATCGATGCGGTCGCCACCGAACATCTGCCGGATGCCCCGAACGACGCGACGGAGCGTACGCGTGCCGTGTTCGATCTGTTCGCACGCCATGAAGAGCAGCTCGCAAAAATCTTCGTCGATTGGGCGAAAAGCAAAGACAACGTCCGCGTACTGGGCCCGCTCAGTGCGGACATCAATGATCGTGCGCCGACATTTTCGTTCGTTGCGGACGGGATTTCATCAAAAGCGATATGTGCGAAAGTCGCCGAAGATAAGATCGCCATTCGACACGGTGATTTTTATGCACGTCGCCTGATCGAGGCCGCCGGCATTGATCCCGAAGACGGCGTCGTGCGCTGCTCGATGGCGCATTACAACACCACAGACGAAGTAAACCGGCTGGTGGCGGCGCTGGATAAAGCGGTCTCAGTTTAAGCGGTCTTAGCGATCCTGACCCGGCGACAGCACACGCTTGCGCCGGGTTGCCTTGGCCATCAGGTCTTCGAGATCTTCAGCTTCCGACTCCAGCTCTTTTTCAAGACGCTTGATGCGGCGGTTGAGGTTTTCGATGCGGCCCAGCGCCTCGCGGCGTTTCTTGGCTTGCTTGCGCTCCGACCAAGAGCGGAACCGCCACTGCCCGACAGCCATCATCAAAATGACACCGGCAAGACCGCAGATCGCGGCACCCAAAAGGTAATCGATTTTGCCCAGGCTGGCGACGGCGCCCCAAAAGCCGATGGTGACCATCGCCGCACCGGCCACAAACAGCACGCGTTTCGAGGCGAGCTCGTCACGACTTTGCGAAATTTCGGCTTCAGCGATGGCGATGGCGATTTCGGAACGCGCCATCTGCTTCCAACGCTCAAACGACATCCCCTGCTCGTCCTTCGAGCCGTCACGGATGAACTGCTCAAGCCGCTGCACGATGTAATTGGCCCGATCCGCCGCTGTCGACGTGTCGGGGAGTGCCGGATTTTGCGCGTTCTTATCCACCATACGAAGAGCGTACGGCGGCATGGTTAAAAAACGGTTTAGAAAGTGTCCTTCGAGACGGCCCTGCGGGCCTCCTCAGGATGAGGGGATAATTACAACCTCATCCTGAGGAGCGGCAAAGCCGCGTCTCGAAGGATCAATACGCGCGAAACTCAGTCGTCGGACTTCAATAAATGCACATCGCGCTGCGGGAACGGAATCGTGCAGCCGGCCGCTTCAACAGCCGCCTTCGCGCCCTTACGGAGATCCCACTGCGCCGCCCAGAAATCGGCGATGTTGACCCAACAGCGGAGGTTCACGTTGACCGAGCTGTCGGCCAAATCCATGACCATGGTCATCGGCGCCGGGTCTTTGAGCACCCGCGCATCGCCGTCCATCATGTCCTGCAGTGCCTTTTGCGCGGCATCAATGTCGTCGTCATAAGCGATGCCGACCAAAATATCGATGCGCCGCGTCGGGTTGCGGGCAAAGTTGATGATGTTCTGATTCCAGATCTGCGAATTCGGCGCCATGATGTAGATGCCATCTGCGGTCTTAAGTTCAGACGTGAACAAACCGATCTCCATCACCGTGCCCGATAACGAGCCTGCAGTAATGAAATCGCCGAGTTTAAACGGACGCATCAACAGCAGCATCACACCCGATGCGACGTTGGCCAGCGTGCCTTGCAGAGCCAGGCCAATGGCCAAACCAGCAGCACCCAAGACAGCAATCATACTGGTGGTCTCGACGCCGAACTGGTTGAGCACGGCAACAATGACGAACGCCAAGATCACCCAGCGGATCATGTTGGCCAGGAACGGGCGTAACGTGCTGTCCATGTTGGGAATACGACCGAGCGCGCGGTTGACGGCGCTGCGCACCCAGCCGGCGATCATCCAACCGATGATCAGGATCGCGAGGGCGCCGAGCACATCAAGCCCGTAAAGCGTCACAACGTCGATAACCTGTTCGATCACCGCTTGCATTTCTTGTTCCATATTTCTAACCCCTCATGTGCGCAACAAAGTTGCTGCGTTGCCCCTAATTAACCCACTGCCAACAGGCGTGTGCGGGCTTCCTCTAATTTTTCGCGGGCTTGGCGGGCTTCCGTCAAGCGTTCCCGTTCCGTCTCGACCACGTCTGCGGGCGCATTGACGACGAATTTTTGATTACCCAGTTTGCCCTCGAAGCGCTGGATTTCTTTATCCTGCTTGGCAATTTCTCGGTCCAGACGCTCGCGCTCGGCATCCAAATCAATGGCACCTTTAATCGGCAAGATGATCACCGCCTCGTCGAGCACATCTTGCACCGCCCCGTCGGGCACATCGCCCTGCAACAAACCGGTGTTTTCCAAGCGCGCCAGACGCTCAATGACGGCGCGGTTCGTCTCCAGATAGCGGGCCGCATCGACGCCGGCATCTTTTAAGAACATCGGCAGCTTTGCCGACGGCGGAATATTCATCTCTGAGCGCACCGCACGCACTTGGGAAATCAAGCGCACCACCCAATCGATCTCGGCATTCACGTCAGCATTGATCAGCGAGGCATCGAATACCGGCCAATCCATGGCAATCAGGCGCCGCGGACGATCTTCTTTGATGGATTGCCACAATTCCTCGGTAATGAACGGAATCACCGGGTGTGCCAGCACTAGGATTTGATCCAGCACCCAAGCCGCCGTGGCGCGGGCTTCCGCCTTTGCGGCCTCATCTCCGTCACCCTGCAATACCGGCTTCACCAGCTCCAGGTACCAATCGCAATACGTGCCCCAGATAAACTGATAGATCGCAGTCGCCGCATCATTGAAGCGATAGGCTTCCAGCGCTTCGCGGAGCCGTGCTTCAGCCTCAGCGGTTTTGCCGACGATCCATTTGTTTAAGATCGACTGCACGCCTTTGGGATCGAAGCCGTCAACCGGTTTGCATTCGTTCATCTCGCAAAAGCGGGCGGCGTTCCAAAGCTTGGTGCAGAAGTTGCGATATCCCTCGACCCGGCTTTCCGACAGCTTCACGTCACGGCCTTGCGCCGCGAACGCGGTCAAAGTGAACCGCAGCGCATCGGCGCCGTAGCGGTCGATCAGATCCAACGGGTCGATCACGTTGCCCTTGGATTTCGACATCTTTTGGCCGTTTTCGTCGCGGACCAAGGCGTGGATATACACCGTGTGGAACGGCACTTCGTCCATGAAGTGCAGCCCCATCATCATCATCCGTGCCACCCAAAAGAAAATAATATCGAAACCGGTGATCAATACGTCGGTTGGATAATAGCGATCAAGCTCGGGCGTCTGTTCCGGCCAACCCAACGTCGAGAACGGCCACAGTGCCGACGAGAACCAGGTATCCAACACGTCCGGATCACGGGTCAGTTCAATATCACTGCCAACCGATGCGCGCGCCGCTTCTCGGGCCGCCGCTTCGCTTTCTTCGACGAACACTTCGCCGTCGGGCCCGAACCACGCCGGAATCTGATGCCCCCACCAAATTTGCCGAGAAATACACCAAGGCTGAATGTTGCGCATCCATTCAAAGTACGTATTTTCCCAATTTTTCGGCACGAACGTGGTCTTGCCCTGCTCGACCGCCGAGATCGCCGGGCCGGCCAAGGTTTTGGCATCAACGAACCACTGATCCATCAGCCAAGGCTCGATCACCACCCCGGAACGGTCGCCGTACGGAATCGTCATCGGGTTGTCGACGATCTTTTCCAAAAGGCCGAGGCTTTCCATCTCGGCAACGACTTTGTCGCGGGCTTGAAAGCGATCCATGCCTTGATACGCGTCGGGGACGTTTTCATTCAAGCTGGCGTTGCCGTCGAACACATTGATCATTTTTAACTTGTTGCGCTTGCCGACCTCAAAGTCATTGAAATCATGGGCCGGCGTAATTTTCACAGCACCCGAGCCTTTTTCCGGATCGGCGTATTCGTCCGCAACAATCGGAATTTTCCGCCCGACGATGGGCAGAATGCAATGTTGGCCGACCAGCTTGGCATAGCGCTCGTCATCCGGATGCACGGCAATGCCGGTGTCGCCCAACATGGTCTCAGGGCGGGTCGTGCCGACCGTCACGAACGTGCCGTCTTCGCCGTCCACCGGGTATTTGAAGTACCACATTTTGCCTGTGGTTTCGCGCTGTTCGACCTCCAAGTCGGAAATCGCGGTATGCAATTTCGGATCCCAGTTCACCAAGCGCTTATCGCGATAGATCAGGCCTTCTTTATACAGCTTTACGAATACCTTGGTGACCGCGTCGGATAAGCCATCGTCCATGGTGAAGCGCTCGCGCGACCAGTCGCAAGAAGCCCCCAAGCGACGCAACTGACCCGTGATGGTGCCGCCGGATTCCGCTTTCCACTTCCAAACCCGCTCGATGAACTTTTCTCGGCCCAAGTCGTGACGAGTCTGGCCCTCTTCGCCCATCTGGCGTTCGACCACCATTTGCGTCGCGATGCCGGCATGGTCCGTACCCGGCTGCCAAAGCGCATCACGCCCCTGCATACGGCGATAGCGGATCAGGATGTCCTGCAAGGTGTTGTTGAGCGCATGGCCCATGTGGAGGCTACCGGTAACATTCGGTGGCGGAATAACGATGGTGTACGGATCGGCATCCGCGCGCGCGCCGCCGATCTTAAACTCGCCATCGTTTTCCCAAGCCTCATAATGCTTGCGTTCGATCTCTTCTGGTCGATAGGTCTTGTCCAGCATTGCCGGAGGCCTCCGATACTCGCCATGTCCCAAGGAAGGCCACGTTTTACCCCCGTGTTGGGACGTGATCAACGTTTAGCATTGAAAAATACGCGGAATCACAAGCAAAAGGCGGTCCTATTTACGTGGACCGCCTTTAACTGTTAACCGTATTTCACCGTCGAACCTTGGTTAATTATCCATCCGTTCAGCACGGTTGATCATTTTATCGATCTCTTTCTTCACCAAACGCTCGATCAGGTACGGCAAGTTGCGATCCAGCCATTCCCGCAGGATCGGCTTCAGCATCTCACGAACCATGGTTTCCAGCGTGATGTCGCGGCTACTGCCGACGGACATATCGCGTTGATCCAAGATCGCTTTCGCCAGTTCCGACAACATGTCGGCGCCGGACTGGAACGTCGGCGTCGATACAAGTTCAGGTGCTGCAACCATATCCGGCGTCAATTCTAAGATTTCCTCCATCACCGACGGCATTGGCGGTGGCGCAGCCGGGGGTGGCGGTGGTGGGGGCGCAGCCGGGGGCGGTGGGGGCGGTGGTGGTGGCGGAGCCACAGGCTCAGGATCTTCAAGCACAATATCGGGCTCAGGCTCAGGCTCCGAAGCCAAATCGGGTTCTGGTTCTGGAGCTGGTACGGGCTCTGGTTCCGGTTCGGGCTCAGGCACAGGTTCAGGGGCCGCTTCAGCAGCTTCCTCCGCGCCTTCCTCCTCCTCTTCCGACAAGATACGTCGGATCGAGGCGAGAATATCCTCCATTGAAGGTTCGGCGCCCTCTTCCTGGCCAGTTTTGGCTTCGTCGCTCATAAGCGGGTCTCGCCCCCCGTTAAGGTTAACGTTCCATGACAGATTGCTCTCAGGATCGTTAACAAATCGTCAGCACGCAATAGGTTTTCGGCCCATGGGACCATTGACCCGTCAGCGCGGATTACTTCACACCGCCACTGCTGTCACCGCCGAACCACTTACCGCGCACTTCGTCATAGTGCTCGCGCGGATCATATAGATCAACGGTCAGACCCAAATCTTTAGCGGTTAGCCGACCGATTGCCGACATCAATTCATAGGCTGCCACGAACTCGTCACGCTGAGAACGCACATGCGACACGCGGGAATCCAGCAGTTCTTGCTCTGCATTCAAAATATCCAAAACGGTTCGTGAGCCTACAGCCGCTTCGCGCTGCACCCCTTCAAGGGCAACGACACTGGCTTCGATCTGCGTTTGGAATGCGTCGACCTGAGCTTGTGTTGTGGTGAGACTTTCGTAAGACTGCGTAGCCGCTTCGGCAGCATCGCGACGCTCGGTATCGATCACCAATGTCGACTGGGCAGCATCTTGGCGTGCCTCGCGCAAACGCGAATAAACCTCACCTTGTTGATAGATCGGCACCGTCAAATTCAACGAGATTTCGTGGCTGGTCCGTAAGCTGTTCTCGGTCGTTGTCTGCACTTCGCGGGTGCTGCTTGCGGTCAAATCAAGTTCCGGCAGTAATTCGCCCCATACTTCGTCAACATTATCCATAGACTGGCGACGGTCGAATTCCGCAGCGATCACCGCCGGGTTGTTGACGATCGCAGTGCGCACTGCATCGTCGGCGCTGGTCGGCAAATCGAGCAAAGCGCCCGGCAGAATCAACGTATCCGGCGCCGGCTCGCCGACGATATTCAAATAATTTGCCCGCGACGTCTCAAGATCGCCTTCGGACTGAATCCGATCCGCTTTCGAGCGCGCCAAACGGGCTTCGGCTTGGTGCACGTCGGTGCGCGTGATTTCACCAACTTCGAATCGGTCGCGTGTCGCTTCAAGCTGGCGCTGCAGGACTTCTTCGTTATTACGGTTCAATTCAAGCACCGCTTGATCACGAAACACGTTCAAATAGGAGGTCGCGGCCTGCAGCAAAATGCCCTGCTCGGTTTCTAGCAAACGGGCACGTGCCGCACGAATCTCATTCTCGGCACCACTCGTGGCGGCAAGCGTACGCCCCCCCCGAAACAAAGGCTGGGTGACCGACAGACCGATATCCTTTGGACGGCGACTCTGATTCAACCCCGTACCGGTGGTCGATGTGTTATTGTTCACGACCTCGGCACCGATTGACGACGTAACTTCAACGGATGGTCGCCAGTTGGCCAGCGCTTGCGGCACCGCTTCATCGGTGCTGCGCAGTCCGGCGCGGGTCGAAAGCAGTGTCGGATTGTTCAAATACGCTTTCGCCAACGCATCTTCGATGCTTTGGCCCATCGCTTGGGGCGCCCACAGAGACATTGTCAGGGACATCGTTGCCGCGGCGGCGCATGCAACTGTCCGGGCGACTATCTGGGAAAATCTTTTCATCGCTTGCATACCTGTTTCATCTCAGCTTCCAGGCGACACCACGACGGCCATAAGGCAGACGCTAACGTAGAATCCGCCCCTACGTCTAACTATTTGACATATAAGGGAGTCAGAACCGACACCCCAGGTCAAGCTGTGCGAATAGCTGAATGTTTTCAGTTACTTCTGCTTCACCAGAATTATGGCTCACGGCGAATGCGTGCGAATCTTCGGAAAACGGATTCGTCTAGCGATTCCATAGCCTTGCCACGAATCAGATGGTTTCAAGTCGTTTCGGACAGAAACGTTCAGAAACTAAACACGGCCTCGACCTCAAAACCGGGCAACATTTGTTCGGACGCATCGAAGATATCACGCTTCGAGACCGCATCGCCGAAATGGCTGACCAAGACACCGCTACCGACCGTACGCCCCGCAGGCATTTCAACGGCAACCAACCGACCACCGTCGCCAAGCTGGCGGGCGATGTTGTCGGGTACGGCGGGCACGGCGCCGTCAAAATAGATAATGTCGAACGGTGCTTGCGTCGGATGGCCTTCACGCAGATCACCATCGACGATGGCGACGTTGTCGATGCCGAGCTCGCCCAGCGTCCGCTCCGCCTTCGCGCGCATGCCGGGGTCCGGCTCGATGGCAACAACGGTGTCGGCCAGCTTAGCCAGCACGGCCATGCCATAGCCACTGGCACAGCCGATCGCCAAGGCGACGTTGCCCGGCTGAACATCGGCGGTTTCCAACAATCGGGCCAGCACCATCGGCTGCATCATGTACCGACCATCTTCGATGAATACGCTTTCGTCGGCATACGCCAGCGCACGGCGCGCGGTCGGTAGGAACTTTTCCCGTGGCAGATCGGACATAGCGTCGATGATCCGCTCATCCGTAACCTTGTTCGGCAGAATCTGACTGTCGACCATATTGCGTCTGGCTTTATCGGTATGGCTATCGCTCATGCGGGTGTTCCCTATCGGCGTCGTGCTGCCTGCAAAACAGCGCAGCAAAATGTTTCCCCGATTTATAGGTTGTTCAGCCGATGAAAACAACTCTACGCCGGCCCATGCGCGGTGGCGAAAAAAAACACCACATCGTTGTTCAGGGATTGCTTGACCACCGGGAACGTTAAGTCTAATTTCCGCCCTCGTCGCGGTCAGCGGCCTAAGTGAACACTTACTGTGAACGCTTGGGAAGCAGCCATGACGGAGGTCAACGCGGACGGCGCGGTGGCGGAGTGGCTACGCAGCGGCCTGCAAAGCCGTGTACACCGGTTCGATTCCGGTCCGCGCCTCCATTTTGGTCTATACTGTGTGTTGCCTGATCCGGCTTAGCTCAGTTGGTAGAGCACCTGACTGTTAATCAGGTTGTCGCAGGTTCGAGCCCTGCAGCCGGAGCCAATTAGAAAAGAGCGTCTCTCACGAGGCGCTCTTTTTCTTTTACCGCCCTTCCAGCAAAGCCCTCTTCACAAATTCGCATACATACCGCAAGTCTGTGATAAACTTTAGTTGTTAGTTTTGACGATTATGAGGCGCTTGATGGACCAGACGATGATACTTGGCATGGGACCGACAACGGCGCTTTTTTTCTTGGCGGCGACGGTGAATTTTGTGTTTTGGATTTTACTGTTGTGCGTCAAAGGCCCGGTGCGTGCCCCGCATGTCTGATAAATCCAAAAAACCGAAATCAAAAAAAGTCGATAAGCGCACCAAGGCGCCGGTCGAACTGACTGGCAAGACCTATGATCGCGAGTTGCAACGGCTACAAGTTGAACTCGTCAAGCTTCAGGAGTGGGTCCGCATAGAAGGTGTTCGCATCGCCATCCTGTTCGAAGGCCGTGACGGCGCGGGCAAGGGCGGCACCATCAAACGCATTGCAGCACGCACCAACCCGCGCGTCGTGCGCATCGAAGCGCTCGGCAAACCGACCGAGCGTGAAAACACGGAATGGTATTTTCAGCGCTACGTTGCCCGGCTGCCTGCGGCCGGCGAAATCGTGCTCTTCGACCGGTCCTGGTATAACCGCGCCGGTGTCGAACGGGTCATGGGCTTTTGCACGGACCAGGAATATTGGGAATTTTTGCGTGAAGCTCCGGCGTTTGAACAAATGCTGATGCGCTCAGGCATCCATATCGTCAAATATTGGTTCTCTGTCTCGGCGGAAGAACAGGAAAAACGCTTTCAGGCGCGCATACAGGATCCGACCAAGCATTGGAAACTGAGCCCGATGGATCTGGCGGCGCGCGACAAATGGAACGAATACGGCTCTGCCAAAGATATCATGTTCGAGCACACTGACACCGATGAGACGCCTTGGTGGGTGGTGCCGTCGGATGACAAAAAAAGCGCGCGCCTGAATTGCATTTCGCACCTCCTTAGCCTGTTCCCCTATGTCGACGTGAGCCCGAAACTAACGCGATTGAAAAGGCGCCAAAAGCCAAGCGACTTGGTCCGCCCACCGATCGAGAACCAACGCCTTGTACCGATGCGATACATGCGATGACGAAGGATATAGATCGAGATGCGTTTACCTCGCTCAACCAAGTGTATGAGTTTCATGTCTTGGGCAATGGCGAAAAACCGCCAGGACCGAACGGAAAGCGCCTACTTAAGTATTGGTTGGAGAAACGCGACGCACGCGCCTACCCCGCATGGGATGATATCGAGTTGATGGAAATGTTCGCCATCGCAGATTTGATGATCGTCAAAGACGTTATTGATGGCGGGCGTGATTTTTTAAACCGATATTGGGGGTCTGGAATCACGCGGAGTGCCGGATTCGACGGCACCGGCAAGCTGCACACGGACCTGTATGCATCCCAACCGGAAGGGCCCCAGTTCGAAACCTATTTAGCGGCAGTCAATAACCGGGCACCGGTTATGGTACACCGTGATTCTTCGTTTATATCGGGGCGCGAGTACGTCACTTACGATGCGCTGCATGTGCCGGTCGGGCATGCCGAGCGTGACGAGATCACGCACTTGATTACGGTCCATGACTTCGTGATGCGGAAGACACCGTCGAGCTCAGGCCCCCTTGGCAAGATATAACCGGTATCATCACGAAATTTTATGTCGCGAGCCGAGGGCTGCACATGAGGCCCCACATCACCGAACCGGCTTTTACGGCAAGATGCTTGCGAATTTTTGAAATCGTCTATTTTCAATGACTTAATCGCAGAAATATAGGTCATTTGGCGTATAATATGCGCCGGAAGGACCCAGCCATGACCGTATTCGACGCCGCCGATTTTGATAACCATAAAGCCGTACACTTCGTTTCCGATGCCGAAACAGGGCTTCGCGCGATCATTGCCATGCACGACACGACACTGGGACCAGCACTCGGCGGCTTGCGCATGTTTGACTATGCAAGCTCAGATAATGCGGTCACAGATGTACTTCGATTGTCGCGCGGCATGACGTTTAAGAACGCACTCGCCGGCATTCCGTATGGCGGCGGCAAGGCGGTGATCTTAGGCAACCCTAAAACGGACAAAAGCCCGGCGCTGATGCGCGCTTTAGGTCGCGCCATCGACCGCTTAGACGGCGCTTACATCACCGCCGAAGACGTCGGCACCACCGTGGCCGACATGGATATCCTGCGCACGCAAACCAAATACGCGCGCGGTACCAGCACCGGCGTCGGCGATCCGTCGCCGTATACCGCCAGAGGTGTCGCGCATGCGATCCGCTGTGCCGTTCGCGAGAAACATCAAACAACCGATTTGTCAGGCATCCGCGTTGCCATTCAAGGTTTAGGCAACGTCGGTCGCCACTTGGCCGAGATGCTGCACGCCGAAGGCGCCAAACTCGTCGTCACCGATATTGATCCAGCCCGTCTGGATGCCGCCGCCGAAGACTTAGGCGCCGACGTGGTCGAGATCGATGCAATATACAACGCCGACGTCGACATCTTCGCCCCTTGCGCCATGGGGGCTGCGATCAATGACACCACCCTGCCCCAGCTCCGCGCCGGGATCATCTGCGGCGCCGCCAACAATCAACTGGCAACGCCGACCCACGGCGCGGCGCTCGCCGACAAAGGCATCTTATATGTGCCGGATTTCGTCGCCAACGCCGGTGGCGTCATCAATATCGGTCTTGAGGGCAGTGCGAATGACGTTGAGATCACGCAGCGCGTCGACGGCATTGCGGCGACGGTTACAGAAATTCTGACTCGATCCCGTACCACCGGCCACTTGCCGACCGATGTCGCCGAAACGTTAGCGCGTGAGCGTATCGCCGCAGCGGCGATAGCCGCCTAAAAGACGGCGTTTCAAGACGCCATCCAGGTGCGCTATAGTTGACGCATGATGACACTTCGCCCTCTCATCGGTGCCGTATTGCTCGGCACGCTTGGCTTTGTCGACGCGGCATACGCTGCAAGTTGCGATTTCGCGTTGCAGCGCGACGTCGTGATCAGCATCACCCGCAACGACGGCGCCATTGAATACAACAACCGCAACAGCCGTGCCGACCTGCAGCGCATGCAACGCCGAACCGTCCGCACCAGCGCGTTCGGAAACCAATGGACGCCGGTCGGCCTGACATTGACCGAGCTGAAATACGGGATGCAGGTAAAGATCGAGGCCATCCAGATCAACGAACAGCAGTATTGCGCGCGCCTGACGGGCGTCGACGCGCATCTGGGCTACGACAAAATTCAAGTCTTCGTGGCGCGAAAATTTCAGCCCGGCAGTTGCCACTACAACTCCATTACCGAACACGAGCTGACCCATGTGCGTGTCTTTCAAAACACGCTCAACAATTATTTTCCCCGCCTGCAGCGACGCCTGGAGCGCGCTGCACAAGCGGTGCAGCCGGTCCGCGCCAAGACGCCCCAAGCTGCAGCCACACGGCTACAGCGCCATTTAAGCGCCACCGTCGATCCGTTGTTTAAGGATATGAACCGCACCCTTGATCGTGAAAACGCGAAGCTGGATACCCCGGCGCGTTACCGGGCCGAGCAAGCCCGCTGCAGCAATTGGTAGCTGAGACTTATTTCGACGTTGCGATGAACACGCCGTTCCAATCAGCGGGCGGCGGCGCTTCGCGGTACAATGTAATCCGCTCGTCATACAAATCGCACAAAATGTGCAGGTTGACTTCCAGCTTCCAAGGCTTCTTCTCATCAGATCCGAGATCGCGGATCTCGTCGAACATTTCCTGCGCTTGATCCCACTGTTGCGCGCGGTACATTTCCATAGCGTCGAAGATCAGCTTTTGTAGATACTGGAATTTGGGATCGGCCAATACTTCTTCATCGCCCATCAGGCCGTAAATCATTGTGCCCGAGGTCTTGCCCTTCACCTGGATGAAGTCGAGATCAATGGTGGCGAGGCGTTCTTTCACCGCATTCCGCGTGTTCGGGCCAAGTACCACGTTCATGCCGTAGCTTTTGCTCTGACCTTCAAGGCGGGCGGCCAGGTTCACGGCGTCGCCCAGCACTGAATAGTCAAAGCGCATGTCGGACCCCATGTTGCCGACCACGCACGGCCCGGTGTTGAGGCCGAGACCGACCTTGAGCGGAATGTGCTTGCGGCCTTCTTCGACGGCTTCAATTTCCAAACGCGCGTTCAACGGTTCCATCTCGCCGAGCATCGCCAGTGCAGACACACAGCCATTGTATTCCTGATCGTCGTCATCTAACGGCGCATTCCAAAACGCCATGATGCAATCGCCCATGTATTTGTCGATGGTGCCGCGGCGCTCCAAAATCACGTTGGTGAGCGGCGTCAGCAGCTTGTTGATCAACGCCGTCAGACCGACCGCGTCAAACTGTTCGGAGATCGTCGTAAAGCCGCGTACATCGCAGAACAACAGCGTCATATCGCGCTGGTCGCCGCCCAGCTTCAACGCACCCGGATCGCCGGCGACACGCTCGACCATATCGGGTGACAGATATTTAGAGAACGCGTCGCGGGTCTGGCGCCGGCTCGCTTCTTCGCGCGAATACCCAGCGTAGGTCATCGATGTGTACATGACCAAAATACCGACCGTCGCATAGGTCGCGTCCAGCAGCACCAAATGTTCCGAAAACAGATACCACGACGTGCCGAGCGCGCCGCCAGCAACAACGAAAAACAACAGCGCCGTCCATTTGGCACCGACCCACGGCACCAGAATGATCATGATGATACCGCCGACGAGAAGAATCGATAGCTCGGCCGCATCGGCATAGTTCGGACGCACCAAGTATTTCTTGTGCACGATGGCCTCAATCAACTGTGCGTGCACCTCAACCCCAGGAATATCCCGCTCGGTCGGGATCGAACGAATATCTCGGAGACCCACGGCCGACGTCCCCACGATCGTCAGCTTGCCACGAATTTTTGCCGGATCTGCGGAGCCGTTGAGAACCTCATAGGCGGGCACGTATTTGTCCCAGTCGCGCTCGGAAAAATACGGCCAGATTTGCCCGACTCGGTCGGTCGTGACCATGATGTCTTTGCTGACTGCGGCGCCCACCATGCCCGCATCGTTGACCTGTGCCAGCACGGTTTGACGCCCGGTGGCGACGCGCAGCATTTCGATGGCCAGCGCCGGAAAATATTCGCCGTCATGGATAAAAAAAGCCGGTATGTTGCGCACGATGCCGTCTTTGCCCGGCACAACCGAGAAAATGCCGTGACCGCCGAATTTTCCGGTCGCCGCCTGCTCAATCACCGGGATGTTGCGCACCAAGGCCGGAAAATTTCGTAGATAAACCGAGGGATCCTGCGCTTGCCGGCTGAGCTTACGAACCGCCACAGATTTTTTCACCGGTGGACCGCGCACGCCCTCGGTCTCGTTTGGGCGACCCGCCTGCCCCAGCACAACGCGCGACCGCTTAATCACGTCGGCAAAAATCTGGTCGTTGCTTTTCAGCGTCTTGAGACGCGCAATTGTGGCGTCGTCCAGACCTTGCAGGGTGCTCGCGACGCTATCGGGATTCATCCTGTCGGGCTCGGCAAACACGATGTCGAAGGCCACCAACACGGCGCCCATCTGCATCAGGTTCTGCGTCAATTGCGCCAACACGTTGCGCGGCCATGGCCACTGACCGATGGTCTCGAGACTTTGTTCGTCCAAATCGATGATGGTGACGGGTTTATTCGCCGGATCGGGAATCTCGCGCGGCTTGATCTCTTGATAGGCGTCAAAAACCTTGTTGCGCCAAAAATCCAGAAAGCCCGTTTGGGTCTTCACGTCGACATAATAAAGGCCAATGAACGCCACCAGCAAAAACATGCCGAGCGAGCGCTCAAAGCCGAAGACCTTCTTTAAAATGCGCACGTCATGTTGCCCCCAAAATCCCCAGCGCGCAGTGTACACTTTTTCAAAGCTATCGGGTCAAGCGTCTTTCGACATTTACCCCGGGTATGTGCTAAAAGAGCAGCAACGTCGACGTTGCGCCCAATGTGGGCGTCGGCCATGGCGAGCAAAGACATAAGGTGCGCATGAGCGAACAAGATAAACGTGCGTGGCTAAAACCGATTCTCAAACCGCTCCGACCGATCTTTCGCGAGGTCGTGTTGATGTCGGCGTTTGTCAATTTGTTGGCGCTGGCAGTGCCGATCTTCTCGTTACAAGTCTACGACCGTGTCGTCGGCACCGGGGGCCTAACGACCTTGTGGGGCCTGGTGATCGGGATGGCGCTGGTGTTGCTATTCGATCTTGCACTCAAGCAGGCACGCTCGCGAATCATGCAGACCGTGGCACTGCGCGTCGATGTCATCGTCGGTCGGCACCTGTTCGACAAATTGGTCAGCCTGCCGCTGCATGTGTTGGAAACCAAACCGGCCAGCTATTGGCAGTCGCTGTTTCGCGATGTCGATGTGGTCCGCAACACCGTATCGGGTGCCTCCGCAATTCTGATCTGCGATTTTCCGTTTATCATCGTGTTCTTCGTGCTGATCTGGATCATCGCCGCCCCGATCGCCTGGGTTTTGTTAATCATCATGCCGTTGTTCATGTTGGTCACTTGGCGATCCGGCAGCGTGATGGCGCAAGCCAACGCGGCGGAACGCGAGAGCACCCAGTCCCGCGACGCCTTGATCGGCGAATTGATCCAAGGCCGCACCACGATCAAGGCGCTGGCGCTCGAACGGTCAATGCGACCACTTTGGGAAGACACACACGCTGAAAACATCGCGCAATCCATGTACCGGGGCAACCGGACCGATTTTTATACCAACTGTTCGCAAAGCCTGACGCAGTCGACGACGATCTTCCTGACCACGGTCGGTGCCTATCAGATCGTCAATCAGAACCTGACCATGGGCGCGCTGATCGCGACCAACATGTTGTCGGGCCGCCTGCTTGGACCGCTCAACCAACTGGTCGGGCAATGGCGTGCATACAACGGCTTTAAGCAGTCGGTGGATCGCTTGGGCGAGGTATTCTCGACAATCTCAGACCGGGCCGAAAGCGAAGTGCAGTTGGATAAGCCGAAGGGTGAGTTAACCGTCGAGAACCTGACTTTTGCGTATAACGAAGGCGCAAAACCGGTGGTCGACGACGTGTCGATCAAAATCCGCGCAGGCGGCGTACATGCGCTCGTCGGCCGCAATGGATCCGGCAAAACGACCCTGCTGAAAATGCTGCAGGGCCTGTACCCGCCGACCAACGGGCGCGTGTTGTTGGACGGCGCCGACATCGGTCAGTTCTCGCGCACCGAGCTTGCGTCTTGGATGGGCTACGTGCCGCAAGAAACCGTGCTGTTCGCCGGCACCGTCCGCGACAACATCGTGCACCGTTTCCCAGACGCCGATGACGAGCAGATCATCGGCGCCGCAACGGCGGCTGGCGTGCACCATTTCATCATCGATCTGCCCGATGGCTATGCCACCGACATTGGTGAAGCCGGTCGACGGTTGTCGGGTGGTCAGCGCCAACGAATCGCTGTCGCCCGTGCCTTGTTGGGTAATCCTGCCGTGTTGCTGCTGGACGAGCCGTCCGCCAGCCTGGACCGCCAAGCCGAGCAAGAACTCAGGAAAACCCTGGTCGAGATCGGCAAGACACGAACCGTCATCATCGTCACGCACAGCCCGATCCTGTTGGCGGCCTGCGACGACCTCGTGGCGTTGGACAAAGGCAAAGTCGCCCTCGCTGGCCCGTCCCGCGAGATTCTGCCGAAACTATTCGGCCAGCAGCCGATGGCAGCACGCAACGATCAAACCGATCCAGCCGCGGCGCCTGCGGAACCTGCAATACCCGGCCTGCCGCCACTGAAAGATCCGCCGAAGGCCACCCCCCAAGCACCTCCGACGCCACAGCCAATACCGCAGCAGCTCACAGCGGCGCCATCGAAAGCACCGCCTGCAGTCGGCAAAGCGGCCCCACCGCCGACTGCAGCGCCCAAACCTGCCCCGGCGCCTGCGTCTGCGCCCGCTGGCGGCGGTGCTGCGGAAACGATTGCAGCACGCGCGAAAGACAACGCGAAACAGGCCGCGACTGCGCCGAAAACGAGCCCGGGCACGCCGGTGACGGCAGACCCCAGCGTGCCGTCGGGCAATATGTTCAAGCTCGATGGCGATGCGAAACGGTTGCTTGATGACCCATATGCGGATTTAATTAAGGGCAATCAGGAAGAGCATAAGCGCAAAGCGCCTGCGGATGCAGCGGCTGGCGCAGGCCCCTCGAAGCCAAGATCATGAGATACGGCACCTAAAGGTATGCAGATGATGCACACGTTTACCCATGGAGACAGCCGATGAGCCCCGACGCTTCCGGATTGGATACAATAAAGCGCGACGAAAACGCCGCTGCAAAGGCCCCGGAGCGCACGATGCCGAAAGGCCTGACGGCATCGGACAAGCTCGACATGATGTTGAACCAAAACCCGCTACCGGGCTGGCGTCTGTTGGCGTGGCCTGTGATGCTGTTGCTGGCAGTCGGCGTAATTTGGGCTAACTTCGCCACCCTCGACGAGGTTGCGATTGCAACCGGTGAAGTCGTACCGGCAGGCCGTATCAGCGTCGTGCAGCACCTCGAAGGCGGCATTATCCAAGATATCTATATCTCCGAAGGCGACACCGTGCGCGAAGGGCAGACGCTGATGCAGCTCGATCTGGCATCGGGCGGCACCAACCGCGAGGAATTGCAGGTTCGCATCGACAGTGAGCGCTTAATCAAAGCGCGCTTGGAAGCGGAAGCCGAAGGCAAGGAGTTGGTGTTCCCCGAAGACGTATCACAACGCCGCCCGGCGATTGTCGCCGCCCAGCGTCAAGCCTTTGAAGCGCGCCGCCGCGAACTCGGCTCGACCTTGCAGGTGATGCGCGAACAGGTGAAACAGCGCGAACTGGAAGTCGAAGAGCTGACCGCGCGCGCGCGCGCCGTGGAAAGTAATTACAAGCTCGCGTCCGAGCGCCTGAAAATGTCGAAGTCCCTACTTGCCGAGGGTCTGACCGCGAAAATGGAACACCTTGAGCTTGAAGCCGAGGTTGAGAATCTGGACGGTGAAATGCGCTCGTTGCGCCCCTCTATGCCGAAAGTGCAAGCCGCCGTCGAAGAAGCCCGCCAGCGTCTGCAGGAAACCGAAAGCCGCTTCCGACGTGAATCTCAAGATCAGCTCGGCAAGATCGAAGAAAACATCGCCCGGGTCACCGAACTATTGAGCGAAGCCGATGCCCAGGGCGTGCGCACCGAGATTAAAAGCGCGATCAACGGCGTCGTCAAAAACATGCGCTACAACGCCATCGGTAACGTCATCAAGCCAGGCGAGCCGATCATGGAAATCGTGCCGACCGGCGATAACTTGGTGATCGAAGCGAAATTGAATCCCGTAGACCGCGGCTATGTCACCGAAGGCCAGGCCGCGACGGTGAAAATCTCTACGTATGACTTCACCCGGTACGGCGGTCTTGAAGGCCAAGTGGTCCGCGTTGCGCCCGACAGCAGCACCGACGAAGACGGCGCACCTTACTTCCGGGTTGTGGTGCGGACCGATAAAAACTTTTTGGGCCGGGTCGAGGGTGATTTACCGATCACACCGGGTATGCAGGCAACCGTCGACATCCACACCGGCGAAAAGTCGGTGATGGATTACTTGGTGAAGCCGGTCCTAAAACTTCGCCACGAAGCCTTCCGCGAGCGGTAATCGTCAAATCATCCAAAGACTACAGCATCTCCAAATGCGATGGCCCGCTCGGCGGCGGGAAAGCCGCGTCGAGGGCGGCATGATCTTCGGCATCCAGGGTGATATCCAGGGCTTCGATGTTTTGATCGATATGCGCGTGGCTGACGGATTTTGGAATCGCGATAATGTTGTCTTGCGCTAGGACCCAAGCCAGCGCGACCTGCAACGGCGCAACCCCGTAACGGGCTGCAATTTGCGACAACACCGGCACGCCTTTGAGGCGCCCTTGCTCCAGCGGCGAATATGCCATCACCGGCACACCCCGCTTTTCGCATTCCGGCAACACATCCCATTCCACGCCCCGACGACTCAGATTGTAGAGAATCTGGTTGGTGGCCAAAGCGCTGCCGCCGTTGCACGCACACCATTCATCCATGTCGGCGGCGTCGAAGTTTGAGACGCCAAAATAACGAATTTTACCCGATCCGCGCAGGGTTTCGAATGCATCAAGCGTTTCTTGGAACGGCGCTGCGCCACGCCAGTGCAGAAGGTACAAATCGATGTGATCCGTACCCAAACGGGTGAGACTGCGCTCACACGCTTCAATGACGCCGTCGAAATGCGCATGGTTGGGCAACACCTTGGAGACGATAAAAACATCGTCGCGGGGTACTGCATCGAAGCCTGCAAGCGCCGCACCGACGACGTCTTCAGCACCGCCATTGGCATACATCTCGGCGGTATCGATCAGCCGGATACCGCGTTCCAACGCATAGCGCACGGCGCCGACCTCGCGCACGAACTGAGACGCAGATTCTCCCATGAACCAGGTGCCGAGGCCCAACGTAGGCACGGTTTCACCGCCGGGTAATTCTATGGTACGCATAGCTGGCCTCTTACTCGTTGCAGATATCGATATAACGTAGCAAATCGGAAAATCAGAATACACAATCACGCACAAAAGAAAGTGCGCTAATCATTTCTTAAACATAAGAGATTCTTTATAGTACAGAGATTCGCTAGGCGTTTGGTGTCGTCTGGTATTTAATTCGGGGGGGGCCGCTCGGCCTACCTTAGGGGAACTGGCTGAGAAGCGGACAGCATGTCACTCGCAACCATATTCGGCGTACTCGGCGCGATGGGCCTTTTTATCGGTGCCATTGTGTTTGCCACCAACAACTTTGTTATTTTCCTAAGCGGGTCCAGCTTCGTCATGGTCGCCGGCGGCACCTTAGCGTCGACGTTTATTTCATATGAACCGCGCTACGTGTTGCTGTCTTTGAAACTGATCTGGCGCATTATTTTCTCGCCCAAGGTCGGCCGCAACATGCTGAAAAGCGAAGTCGGGCGGATCATCCGCTGGGCGTACACGGTGCAGAAAAATGGCGTCCCTGCGCTTGAGGCCGAGGCCATGAAAGCCACAAAGAACGACAAGTTCCTCCGCTTCGGCGTGGAGATGGTGGTTTCAGGCTACACTGGCGATGAAGTTCGCGAAATCATGACAAACACCATCGAGACCACTTATGGCCGCAACACCATCCAAGTCGATATCTTGAAGAATATGGCCGCCGCCGCCCCGGCCTTCGGCATGATCGGGACGTTGGTCGGCTTGATCATCATGCTCGACAACATGGGTGGTGATCCGTCGTCGCTGGGTAAAGGTTTGGCCGTCGCCTTGCTGACGACACTGTACGGCGTGTTGTTCGCACGCATTATCTTCCTGCCGACCGCGACCAAGATTTTGCAGCGCGAGCAAATCATTAAGTTTCGCAATTATCTTTTGGCAGAAGGCTTGGCGCTGTTGGCCGACAAGAAAAGCCCACGCTATATCCAAGATAAAATGAACAGTTATCTTGATCCGTCGATCCACTTCAACATCGATAAGATGAAGAAATAACAGCGTCGGGAAGGCTTCGGAGGCCCCATGGCCGCACCGCTAAAAGAAGAAATCGTAGAAGAATCAGAAGATTGGCTGGTCACTTATGCCGATGCCATCACGCTGTTGATGGCGTTCTTCGTGATGCTGCTGACCTTTGCCGAGTTCGATATTCCGGCCTATGAGGAATTGACCTCGGCGCTTGCCAACAATGTCGGCGGGCGCGAAGCGCAAACAACCACGCAAAGCCTCAAAATCGATGTCCAGGACATCGTCTATGAAATGCAGGCCGACCAGGCCGTGCAGGTGACATCCGACGAAAAAGGTGTGGTCATTGATTTGGATGCGAACGCGTTTTTCCAGCCGGCGTCGGCGGACCTGGTACCGGCCGCCATTCCGGTGCTGGCCAAGCTGTCTGAAACTTTAGCCTCGCCCAATTATGAACTTTATAACATCGCCGTCGAGGGTCACACTGACGACGGTCAAATTAGCACCGATAAGTTTCCGTCGAACTGGGAGCTTTCGTCGCAGCGCGCGTCCAGTGTCGTCCGCTTGTTTGAGAGCAACGAGGTCGAACGCGCGCGTCTTCAGGCACGCGGTTATGCCGATACCCGCCCCAAGGTGCCAAACCGCGACCTGCAGGGCAAGCCGATCCCTGAGAACCGGGCCACCAACCGCCGCGTCGTACTCAGGCTGCATCCGATGTCGCTGCAAGAGCGCGACGAGTACATGCTGGCCCAGGAAATCAAACGAGAACGTGAAGCCGCCAAAGCGGCTGCGAGTGTGAAGCCGCCGTCAGCGGAAGAACTGTTACCGATCCGCGCCATGCCCGACGGCTTGAGCGAACAAGACCGTCAGACCAAACTCGCGCTTGAACAATTGAAGCGTGATATCTATGCCGCGGCGAACGAAAGCGGGCAACTTCAGCCCAGTGATGTTCAGCGCCTCAAACAGACGTTAGCTACACTCAATGAGGTTCGGACCGATAATCTTGAAGGTATCTATGCTGAGATTGAACGGTTCTTAAACCGGTAGCGAGGACGAGGCCGCCGTCAACCGACGATGACTTCCATGCCCTCGCGGCTGACGAATGCGCCATCCCAAACCTTTTTCGCATCCTCTGCCAACTGATCCATGAAATCATCGGTGTGGTCTGGATCATGATGGAAGATCGCCAATTGTTTGACGTTGGCGGCACGGCAAAGACGTACCCCCTCCTCCCACGTGGAATGGCCCCAGCCGATCTTGGCCGGGAATTCCGCTTCGGTGTAGGTGCAGTCGTAAATCACCAGATCAGCGCCTTCGATCAGCTTTAAAATGTTCTGATCGGGCTTGCCGGGTATGTGCTCCGTATCGGTCACATAGACCACAGAGTTGCCCTTGTGATTGATACGATAGGCGGTCGAGCCGTTCGGGTGGTTGAGCGGTGCGGTCTCGATATCGACACCCTTGGCGAGCGAGAAGCTGTCGCCGGCCTCAAAGTCTTCGAATTTCAGCTTGGCTTGCATCGCTTCGAGCGGGACCGGGAACATTGGGTTATGCATTTGCGTCGACAACACATCCTGCACGCCGCCCTGGTTCTTCAGGTGACCCGCCATAATGTGAATGGAACGTTTGGCGTCATATGCCGGCACAAAAAACGGAAAGCCGTTGATGTGATCCCAATGGGTGTGGGTCAGCAGAAGATGAGATTCTTTGACGTCGCTTTCAAGAAACGAATTGCCAAAGTTTCGGATACCGGTCCCGGCATCCATAACAAAGCGATAGCCGCCGGCATCAACCTCAATGCAGCTCGTATTTCCGCCATACTTCATATGATCCGGGGACGCACATGCGATGCTGCCCCGAACCCCCCAAAACTTGACACGAATCGCCATTCAGTTCCGCCCGATCTTTCTTACGGCGAGAAAGCCACACTCAGCCTAACAATATTAGTACGACTTTTGGCGAAAATTAATTGTGCAACGTTGGCTTGCCAATAAAATCGTTATTTAACCTTAACGTCACATAGGTTCCTGACAGAAACCTGACTTCCAACAGAAAGATCAATGTCCGCGTCCGCACGCCCTTGGTTTACGGCGATTTCCAACAGTCCCAACGCATTCTTGTAGAAAAACGGCGTCCCAATTTCGACATCCGAAAATGTGTCCGCCCTCATAACAGTGAACTCACCGATTCGCAAACACGCACGCCCATCCAGATTATCCCAGCGCAGACCGGTCATACAGTTACCATATCCATCAATATAAATCACTGCAGGCAAGTCATCGGGAAGGTCACCAAATAGACTATTTGGCACGCCATCCGCATGCTGAATGGCGGCACAGCGCCCCAACGCCGGGGCTCCATCGGTCTGCAAGCCTCGTGCGATCTCGGCTGCCACGGGTGCAAACAGATCACGCCCATGGAAGCTTGAGGACAAGATGTCCGGTCGCCATGTGATGTCCCACCACGATGCGCACTGCGCACGCCTGGCGACGATCTCAAAAAGGCCGTTGTCGGGGCCGACAAACCAGCGATCATCGGCCTTGAGCACGACCGGACGGCGCTGACTGCCGACACCAGGGTCAACAACACCCAAGCACACCGTGCCGGCTGCAAATGGCGCCATGACTGCCGGCAATAAATAAGCCGCCGCCCGCACATCAAACGCCGGCACGTCCGACATCAAATCAATCACCGGCACGCGCGGCGCAACATCCATAATCGCGGCCCGCATCTGCCCCAGATACGGCCCTTGGACCCCAAAATCGGTGAACGTGACAATCATAACGTTAGCTTACCCAAGCAATGGGCCATGAAAAAGGGGTGCCCTCGCGGACACCCCTCATTCTTTGGTCGGATTGTGCGGCGGGGCTTAGAAGCCCATGCCACCCATACCACCCATACCGCCCATGCCACCCATGTCGGGTGCGCCACCACCG